>ERZ1645185.347-NODE-347-length-19584-cov-24.372677_pt1 | contig 19584 bp, 15 predicted proteins | sample MGYA00575351_ERZ1645185 | MGnify/ENA primary metagenome ERZ1645185 (study PRJEB40838, sample SAMN11284767) | freshwater sediment metagenome | isolation source: river sediment | host: Sediment | place: India: Jana village, Kanpur | collected 2015-12-17 ...
TGGGCTACTGTTTTTATAAAATATTTATAGTCATGGAATATCACTATGATCTGTCAGGGCTGTTATCTTTTCTATCTAATGCATTGTTTGTATGAAATGAAATTCTGTGCTTGCACAATTCAATTTGAATTGGAGATAGAGTCGGCTTCACTGAAGCATCCTAAAAAATAAGCTATCAGATTGTTCAAATGACTCAATTTAAATTTTTACTCAGATTTGATGTTGATGATTTCAGTGCAATCATGGTGCTTACTGTATTGTGATGTAGCTGGAGTGGCAGATGATGGATTTGAATTGGCAATGATGCAAAAGGTTATTTTGCACAGATAGCCTATTAAATAGGCTATCTGTGCAAAAAAACTATTTTTGCAAAATTGGTTATTTGTGCAATGCTAAAATAGGCTGTTTTGCAAAAATAACAACCCCTTTTACAAAGAAATAGTAGATACTCCTATAGACTGCAAAAATAGTCTAGTTTGCAAAGATAGCCTATTTAATAGGCTATCTTTGCAAAAATAACTATTTTTACAAAATCAGCAATTTGTGCAATGCACAAATAACAGCAGCCAATAACAGAATGGGAATCATGTACAGCCCCCCTATCACACTGTGACATTGCAGTGCAATCAGTCATGATGGTGAGGACTGCCATTGCACTGTGCACAATGATGTTGAGTAAAAATTGAAATCAAATCATATGAGCAACCTGATAGCTTAAATTTCATCATATAAGCTGCACTGCAAACGAAAAACACCGGTAACCTCCCGGTACACTCGCAAAATGTCAGAGTGTACGGGGAGGTTACCGGAATTTCAAGAGTGTACGGGTGGGTTACCGGATTTTTTTTATATTACTTAAGCTGCAGTTTCGTTTATCACGCTAAGTTTTGACACAAAAAAAGCCTCAGAGTGTACGGGTGGCGAACCGGTAGTTCATGACTGAAACATCCTCAATCACGAGTCTTTACACCAAAGATATTTTGTTGGGCCTAGTCCAGAATGTTCTACTAGAGGAGGGATTTTTATGAAGTATCCAACAGATTCGTTGTGGCAGCACATGTGTCCAATATCTCGTGACCAGTGTAAACAGAATTGACATGATTACAATCAAACCCCCTCTTCTACACACCACTTTTTAATTTCAGCCTGACACAGCTTCTCACTACAACTATCAGAATCGGTAGGCACCAGGATTTCTTCAAAAGGTATAGTCTTATCAGATAACAACATGGCGCGTGTGAAGCAAACTGCTCGCAAGTCTACTGGTGGTAAAGCTCCCCGAAAGCAGCTAGCAACAAAGGCGGCCCGCAAAGCTGCACCTCCTGTTGGAGGTTGCAAGAAGCCGCATCGCTACCGTCCAGGAACTGTCGCACTCCGTGAGATTCGTAGGTACCAGAAAAGCACGGATCTTCTGCTTCGCAAATTACCATTTCAGCGCTTAGCGAGGGAAATTGCTCAGAATATTAGTGCTGATCTGCGTTTTCAAGCCGCTGCATTGGCCGCATCGCAGGAAGCCTCCGAGGCATTCCTCGTTGGACTCATGGAAGATTCAAATTTGTGTGCCATCCATGCCAGGAGGGTCACCATCATGCCAAAAGATTTACAACTCTCCCAGCGAATTCGAAGGGATTATCAGAGTACGAGGTAAAAGAGGTTGAGGTGTTAAAGTACTTTCACAGAACAGAACAAAGATTAATACTACGGGCACTAGGTTGGACGGGGACCATACAATAATGTGCCGGGGGGAGAAAGTAATATAGGCATTGTGTAATGAATAAAAAAAACGACGAACTATACAGTGCATAATTGTTCATCAATTTGTTGTCATAATAATGTTATGGGATACTACCGCACCACCCACATGATCAGTAATACGATGGTACTATCAAGGCTGACACCTCATCATAAGTGGACCAGATCCCGTCGTGTGTCAATCTCATCTTTTTATTCAAAACTGAAGCGGCATGGGATTTCAGTTGTTGGTGACACGAACGTCGTGGAGGTTCGAACAAGCCAATCATTCAACGTCGCACTGAGCCACTAAATAACCCACACCTCAATCCCCCCATCTCCTAGAATACATTACTTGGGTATCAAATGAGACTCCCCTCTTATCCGTAGTGCAAGTTGCATGTCTTTTGGCATGTTGGTGACCCTCCTTGCATGGATCGCGCACAAGTTTATATCCTCAAACATTCCGACGCTGAATGCTTCAACAGATTCCTGAATAGCCAACAAAGAAGTAGCCTGAAAACGATCCGCGTTGACACGTGGATAGGAACCTGGCTTTTTTAAATCCTGCAGAACTTCCCTTGCAAGACGCTGGAATGGCAACTTGCGGATAAGAAGATCTGTGCTTTTTTGGTAGCGGCGAATTTCGCGGAGAGCAACAGTGCCAGGGCGATAACGATGAGGCTTTTTAATCCCTCCCGATGCAGGGGCGCTTCTTCGTGCAGCCTTGGTGGAAAGCTGGAATCGGGGAGCTTTTCCGCCAGTAGATTTGCGAGCAGTTTGTTTCGTCCGAGCCATTAGTTAAAAAATAATGCCATGCTTGACATGGTCTTCATGTGATGTAGAGATTGTGTAGAGAGGTAACATCATCTTCGCTTGATTGAAAATGGCGAGACACACTAAAAAAAATTATACATAGGAATTAGTACAAATACAGTAGCCACACGTGACCAAATTTCAGCCCGTCGAAAATCTTCCTCACCAGACATGCCACTCACACAACAGTACCTCCTTGACAAAAATTCCATGGCTAGCAAATGGAATCCGTAAGATCACCCATTCCTCTTGTTAGCACCCTCGTCTTCCCAACCGCCGGCCCGTCAACACTGCAGAATCGTTCCTAGATAATGAACGCAGCATCATCATGGAAAGTGGCGACGAAAGAAACACATGGATGGGGGATTATTTCGCTCTTATTGGAGATGGCGTTCTACATTCTGACAACGGCGACACTCGCTGTAAAGTTGCATTCCATATGACCTCACACGGGAAGCACAACGATGGATCAAGGATGCTCTGCCAGTACCTGGAAACTGTAGTCGACAGGGAATTGAAGAAGTGGCTACCAGACGACGCAACTGACGAGGAAAAGTTCCGTTTGAGTTTATTTCCAGCGGTGGCCCCATTGTATGCTGAACTTGGAAAATCATTCCTGCACATCAGCACATATAATGAGTTGCAATGGTCACTAATTGATATCAATAACCAAACAACTGGACTGGAAACATTAGGAGAAATTCGCGAGCACGCCTTTCACAACCTCGAGAAAGCAAGGGTTATCACAGCTGGCATAGTACTCGATGGAGTTGCATTTCTCGAGGAGTACGGAATTCCTCCCCATCAATACACAGATGAACAGAAAATGAGAATGAAACAAGATCTTGCTACAATCCACCAACGTTTAGGTCAAATCCAAGCATTTAATGGCTTTTTGGCACCTGCCATTGAAGAATACGTCACAGCATTGAATCTCAACATTGAAACATGCGGTGGGGAGTTCCACGAACTGGTAGCGCAATCGCACCATTGTTTAGCATGCGTGTACGAATGCTATGCGGAACACTTATTGTCATCTAAGGAAGTTGTAAGAGATAGGAGGGTTGCTAGATTTGGTGGCTACGGAGGCCAAATGGGAGATGACATACCATTAAGCAATTACAGGAAAAGTGCTGAACATTACTTGGCAAGTGGGGTAAGTTATGCTGGACACCTCGCCATAATCTGCCAGAGGAAACCGGAGGAAATTGTTACTGTCAACAAACTGGATGCTATTTATGTCAACATATCCAAGATTGAAACTCCTTATTCTGAAACTGACAGAAAACATTTTGAATACCTCAAAGCTGCGCTGAATGGGGCGAAAGCGAGATTGGACAAGATAGAGAAGAGGATTGAAACAATCACGACAAAATAAAGAGCGTGGTTTATTTTAGCCTGAAGTAATTATAAATCATTAATCTAGATTTACGATTGTTATTTTCATGTCGCCTTCGTCTTATTTTCGGCACAAAATCTTGACATTTTCATGTCTTCTGACTTTTTCTTTGCACACCAAGACACTTCTTTGGCTTTCTTTTCCTGACACGCTTCTTTTTCACATCAAAGCACTTGACATCACGGCAACCCGCACACTTCCCGCCGATACGACTAGTTGTGTTCAGTTTACAAATTCTGCATTTTAAGGACTCCTGTATTTTCGATATTCCACCAAAACAACCTCTGCATAACCCGCCACTAACTTGGGCAAACTTCTCATGACAATTAGCACATTTCTTCTTGTGCTCTGGTTTGGCATGTTTGTAGCAAAACATTTTATCCTTGCAGACGGCGTGGACATAGCTGCCACAGGATTTGATACAACACTTCGTGCGTTCCCTTTTCTTGATGCTCACTGTTTTGATAGCTTCTTCTTTCCTTGACATCAATGCACCTTTTACCATCGCAATGGGTTCGTGATCTTTGCATTGCAAAATTTTTCCAGTAGTAGAACCGGTCATCTTTTCCCACATAAGAGAAAGATCTGCCAACTTTCGTGGGGCATCATTCTCCAAGTCATCCTTGACTTTCTTACGAGATCCTCTCGCCTCATAAAATGATCTGTCTTCATTCATTTTTGAGAAAACCCTTGCACGTGCTAGTTTGTGCGCGTCCGCAAGGGATCGAGACGTTCCCCTCTGTAGCAACATGAAAATCGTCTCGCACAGTTGGTTGCCCATAATCCTCAAAAGCGTCGCTGAAGGTTCGTTGTACAGAACTACCTTGCCATCCTTTGTGTAAACCAATTCTCCATTATGGTTTACTTCCCATACTGATGCATAAACCCTCAAATCCTTCGATTCTATTAATTCCAAATAATCCACGAGATGCTCCTCAATGACTTCTTCCGAATGGTAAATATTCGTAATAACATTGTTGTATGCATTGACGAGTTCCCTTGTCCAATAATCCACAGATCGTTCAAAACAAATTTCGCGATGCACAGCGTCGAATGCCTCATGATGTAATCCTTCTTCCACTAATTTCCCAGCTTCAGTCCGCATCTTGGGGTAAATTTCCATTAACAACGCATGCTGCTTGTCTGAGAGCACTATGTTGCTGAAATCATCTTTTATTTCAGATGGGGTGTTAGACAATTCCCCAATCTTGGATGAAGTCAAAACGTCAGGCTTTTGGCGTTTCCTTTCAGAAGATGGCCTTTCTTGCACGTATTCACTTTTTTCCACCCATTCCTCATGCTTCTTGTTCGACCATTTAAGTCTCACATATTCCTTACCGCGAAAAGTCACAAAACCAGTCAGTTGCCTAACTGTTATATACGACGATTTTTTCCCGACAAAAGCACATTCATCTCTCTTAATACGACTTTCTTCAAGCACAAAATATGGACTATTCTCCCTTAGCTTTGCAATGACTCCAGTTATTTTTTTACCCTTTTCGCCGTATGGCGATATCTCGTCTACAGGGGAACACTGTGTAACGTCCTTTCGCCATTCACCGTCGTCTTTATCACCATCCCAAAATGTTATTTTCTTTTGTTCGAAGAATTGGTTCCGAGTCGTCTTGAGAATTGTGCGCTTGTGATGTTCCTGTTCCCTCACATGCTTGGCGTTCATCCGTTTCATCTCAAGTCGTCGTTGACGCCGCAAATATTCCTCGCCAACCCCCGGTGGTTCCATGGCGACAATTCGGCCGTCGCGGGTTGGATTAATGTGTTGATTGTTCTGTGTGAAGACTTTGTAGCACTATTGACAAATGGGTGTGTGTGGTGGTGTGCTATGATACCGCGAAGCATCAAAAGCAGAAGACATCATGTTACTCCGTAAAGAAGTGTCGATTGATGCGTGGCTGAAATTTGGGCACGTGTGGCTACGTAGGTTGTACTTATTCCTTTGTATGCCGGATCGCACTCTCGCGCGTCTTCTCGTTTGTAATCACACTCTTGACCATCAACCACAAACAGGAAAACCCGAAAACAATACCATATAATGAAATGTCGAACGAGGGTCTTCCACTTCTATCCAACAAATAATGTTCCACCATGGCGACAAACAGCGGGTTGAAAATAAAATTCTCAGGCACCACTCCCAAGGGAATGGGTACCAAGCCTGCAACTCTACCGATAACGCTAGAGCTGCAATTAGAAACAAGCACACCCCTCGATATGATGAATGAAATGATTCTTGATGGCTTCAAAGTCAAGAGAAATGACAGAGCAAATTATCAACCTGAGTTTATGGTCGGATTTCCTCCAAAACTGCTTGATATAACGGGGAAGCATGTTGTTGGAGATTTGTCCTTGCGATCCAACGAAAATGTAATTGTCCGTATATGTCGTAGAGAAACACCACTTCGACCGAAGAGAAAAGCAGCCGAGGTCGCCAAGTCATCCTTTAAGGATGCACTCAAGGCCCAAGACGCAATGATCAAACGTAATCTGATCAAAAAAAAGAAAGTATCCACCTCGAAAATACGGATAAGTGGACCAGGCCATCGTTTATCAGACGGCAAAGATGTTTCCAACACCGCTAAAGCCAATAATCTATCTCCGAAAGAGATCAAGACAGAAGAATTCCGCCGTACATTATCTGACCATACAACTTTTTACCCATCAGGAAAGAGAAATCACTTACAACCAAAAAGATGTCATCTCGTTTTAAAGAACAAGGATGACCTATCGTCGTTCTTAGTTCAGGCTTTCAACAAGGGTAGTGGTGGGGAACCGTTCAAGCAAATACGAGCAGTATACAAAAAGGCCCTGGCAAATATGCAGGAAATTTCCCAGGCACAAGCTCGTGTACATGCGGCAACAATTGGTCAGTTCTTTATGGCCCCTGTGAAGAGTGTCGAGGTTGATGCCGGAACGATGTTGGGATCGACATTCAACCAAATAGGAGGAGATGATTGTGTGTCCCACCAAATTACTTATGGAAAAGAGATGTCGAAGACGGGATGGCAGTACATTGACAGAGTAAGCGTTTTACCACTGGACATTATAAAGAGTGTCATTGAGAATGCTTACACGAGCAAAACTGATGACGACGATGATTTCGACGATGATGACGATGACGACGGCAACAATAATGTGATTGATACCGGAAAGGAGCTTTTGCGCCCTATCGCAATTGCTCAGACGATGCCACAACTGTTCTGGTCAGTAGTTTCCCACTGCAGACCGTCCTCAGATTCAGAATATTACTTACCCGTGGAAGATATGCTCCGACAACTTCTACCACACTTAGACTGGTCTTTTCTCAACCGTGACGGAAGACAACGATTATTGAGTGAACAAGCAAGAGAAAACCTTAGGCAACAAAAGATGACAAAGCTCAATCGCGATGAATGGATGCTTGTTACGCCGACGGAAGACGACGAAAACGAATTGATTGAGTGCATATCATGGGATGAAGAGGCAAAGGAATGCAATATGGCCAGAGCCTATAGTACCTTGATGATACGTTCCAAGTCTGAACCATGTTGTTTAAATTGGAGACAATTAGCAAACACGGACGCCAAGTATTTATACGACAAACTGATCCGGGAATGCGCGGAATCAGCTATTGAACCACCTTCACTGAAGTCAGTCGAAACATGGATAATGGTCGCTCGGAACCTTTCCATAGATGAGATTGTGAATGAAATCGTTGGTACAGATGAAAACATCTTTGGATTGCTAGAGGCACTCCATTCAAATACTCCTAAAGATTTAATTACTTACTGGGGTCGACATCCAAAATTGTTGTTGAAGACTATGGGAGATCACCCTAAAAATGATGATGATCTTTTTCATGACCGATACAAGGAACAGGATGTAAGGCGTTGGATTAGTCGAGCAAAGGTTGCAATAAAGATATGTCCTTGGCTTGATGATTATTATAGTCAGTTTAACAAGTAAAGTCTTCTATTTATGTTCATATTTGTAATTTGATACATGTGTAGTTATTATTTGTTAGTTATGCTTATGTTTTCACAATGTTGAGTTCCAATGATTAACTCCATCAATGGGTGCCTTTCCAAGAATGATGCCATGGAGTATGGGTGCATTCCATCCACAACCCTTGCTGCAAAACACGAGATGTTGTTGAACTTTTCACTTCCGGCAGGCTTTTGTGTACTTCCACAACAACCAATAATGATTTCATCACACCATCAAAGTTTGAACTTCCACAACAACCAATCATGATTTCATCACACCGTCAATATTTGAATACTTTTTGAATATCCTCTGGAGATTTGTCCTATTTGTCAAGTAATGAATGATGAATTGAGTCGCAACTTGTCGCAGTTCCGTCCAAAGTTAGATATATACACACCCACCCACATGTAACGCAATAAAATTGCTAAACTGGTCAGCTTTAGCAACGGTTGAATTCCCAAGTAGTCCGCCGCAGCATGCAGTTCAAACAGAGCGTTTTGGTCTACATCAACCATTACAGCATACTCCTCCTGAACAAAGTCGCGTATTCTCGTAGATGTAAAGGGGGTGACTATTTCTCGCACTTTAGAAGACAATAACGTCATCAACTCGTAAGTTATTGATTCAATTTTCATTGTCCGTAATATTGTATCGAACGAAAAATTGGAAAAAACTCACTCGGGTCTCGTTTGTAACATTCCATATATTTCACGATCTCAGCCAAAACAAATGAGTTAATCGCGTAGAGCGGAATCTCATGAACTACCTCACCGCCTTTGCCATTATTTCTGTCCGTATCACTCCCATCAGTACTGTCTTCGGTGTCAAGACATTGATTAACGAAACAGGAGAGTGTGGCTATATCACTTGGAATTTTATATCTTTTCCCTTCTCTACTTATCTGAGTTTCAGCATCGTTGAATATCCACATTGAGACAATCGGTGAGAATTCGTTTGTACTGTGGCCCCCCGCTGTACTACATAATCTCTAATCTCTTATTGCACTCACCAAGGTAACAGTTTGTATAGCATTATCATTTTCCATCATTGCTTGATGGTTGACGAAGTCGACCTGGGCGGCGGACTGTTCGTAAATCACCACAATGTGGTGTGCAGTGCGTTGGGGCAGTTTTTGGTGGTAGTGTGTAGCGTCTATGTTTGGGCTGAAATTTTAGACAGTGTGGTCACGTGACTTTGTAACGATTCCTACATAGATGAAAGTATCAATACAAACACTAACTACTTACAGGTGGGTTACACTTACTATTTCACAAATATCTACCGTAGGAAGTATTCATACGAACAACTCCTCAAGTACATCAATTCCAGGAGATTTCAGCAACAGACACAACAAATTATAGTTGTCTTTGAAACCTAGATGCACATCCTTTTTGATAGTGGTCCACAAGGTGGAGACATCACTTATAATGATAGCATTGTAATAATATTTCGAATCAGACAGCTTGCGTGAAAGATCATGATATGAACAGACGGTAACAAAATCCCGAAGACACATTGAAGAATCATGATAAAAACATAACTTGAGCCATACCAACATTTTTGAAATTTCCTGTGTTTCCCAGCGGTCTTTTGTGACAATGAGAGTATGCTTTACATCACGTTTGTCGACATGAAGTTTTTCTTCCTTCAGAAATAATATGATTGAACTAATGATTGCTTTCCAATCTGTTGTGTGACAATTAAGTCTGTAGAACCGTGGGTTGGACGTGTGCGCTACCAATCGTGGCTCAGTAGAATCAAGAACATAGACTCTAGAAGTCATTTGTTCCATTGCTTCAATCCACTTCTGTGATGTCATTCGATTGCGATTTCTATGTCCGTTCAAGCCACTTACGAAATGACAACAGAATGCAGAATCATTGGCGCCAGGGGCAAAGAAAAGTGATCTCTCTGGGATGAATTTTGATTTGAGATGAGCTTTGACAGAGCATCCTTTTTTTGTGCAAAAGCGATCGTACATGCCGAAGCCATTTGCTCTGCCTATAATTCCGCAGCAACGATCCAATGTAAATGTTTCGTTGATATGAACAATACCAACATTCTTGCTCTCGAAACCCTTGGGACCTCCACTGTAAGGGAATATTCCAACTGCAGCGTACGCTGCCTCTCCGATGACACTCCCTCCTGCAACGACTGATTGACGAGCAGCTAGCTTGTCATGTAATGTGGAGGTAAATGTGATTTTCCAAAACTTTTTGCTGCATTGCGTATTAGGATTAGGATTATCGATCACGATTGTGTCACTTGTTTCCTTATTAACTTGTTTCTCCTTGTGTTCTGCGTTACACGAAGTTTGTTGTTCGATGACGATCTTGTCACTTGTTTCCTTATTGAGTTGTTTCACCTTGTGTTCTGCATTACACGAAGTTATTAGTTTGATTGTTACTGTAATTTCGGCACTGTCTTCAATGGAGTGAAACATTTTCTCATGCATACTGCGGCGATGGTGGCGGAGACCGATGGTGGCGGAGACCCTAAATGGATGGTTTACAATGTTATTTTTTGATATTGTGTGTTGGCCTGTGTTGGCGTTGGGCGGCTAACAATACCATAATATTTTAGTAATTTACATGTTGGGGCTGAAATTTTGGTACATGTGGCCACGTTTTTTGTATTGATTCCTACGCAAGAAAAATTAATGTTACATCTTCTACGGCTTACAAATATAAATATAATATTTCCTTCCGAGACAGCACATTCAAACAGAGGGTGGCGTTGGGTGGCTACACTCTATGGTACAGTAGAGTTTGTCGGATTTTAACACCCATGAAATGTTTCAATTAGCGGACATTTGGTGTCAACGGTCAATTTTAACAAGAAGAAAATGAATTTGACCTGTACAGTTTGCAAGCTTTCATCCATTTACGACGCCCCTCAAGAGGGTACAAAGTATGTTCATTTAAGCTGCATGGGATGTAAAACAGAATTCCTCCGCTGCGCCGATTGTGAATTACAAGTTGATCTCAGAAATAGAACATTTGTGAGATTTGGACGGACTCCGGTCTCCTATATGAGACAACATTTTAAGGTTGCACACAGACACACGTTAAGCGACAAAGAGATCCCTACACAAGATCATCAAAAGGTTAAACGACAACGTGTAGAATACGCAGAGGTTTATTGTCATGAAGATCATGACCTGGTGGACGAACACGATATCTTCGGAGATTCGGGTGGGTGCGGTGTTGACTGCAACGGCATGGGTGATGTTAACGAAGATGATACTGGTGATAGTTCATCAACGGCGGAAGATTATATGGATGACAAAAATCTGTTCAATCCACTCCTCATACAGAATGAAATGGATAACCAGCTGACGGAATGGGATGATATACAAAACAAAATATTTGAGTGTTATCAAGATTACATAATGTGTGACCTGGATCCGAATTCTCCACCTATGGAGGAAGTATCCCCGTTGGATACTGACGAAGATGTTGCTGAAAATGCTGACATGCTTGCTATCACCGCAGGTGAGGAAGCTGATAATTATTACAGATATGACGATTTTTCGTTCTTAGACACTCGGGAAGAACATGATAAGTTCGTAAGAAAGAATAGTCTTCGGAAGTGTCACTGTCAAAACCAGCTATATTTCTATCAGAAGTATTTCCAGAAGGCTAAAAATAATTGTGACAATACAGGGGGTTATCGTGGTTTGGTGGGAAGGGCTAACGTTGGCAATCGTGAGAACGTGCATATACTTGTGGACGAAAGGGAGGCACGAGTTATATTCAAGTACCATCACATCATCATGAAACTTCCCGGTGAATACAAACAAGACTTTGTGACATATGACATTGAGAAATTTGAACTGTTCGGATTGGGGTCCATAAATCACGATAATGTTATGACAAAATTCCCACGTGAAATGAAAGAGGTTAAGAGATTTTTCACAAATGGCGCGCACTCCATCATGAAGAATTTCCCTATTCCGGAGGTATTTAACATAAACAATCATGCATGTGTCAGTTTGCAAGAGACGATTAGAATTATGGCTGGCCACCATGGCTTGTTTGGATTTGCCTGGGATGGTCGAACAAAGGAGCCCAACAAAGACGGACTGAATGGTACCCAAGCAATGGCCGACCTCGTCAATGACATAGTTGATGCCATGAAAATGGATGGATTATCGGATGAGTCTATTCGTGAGACAAGTATTGGCTGGGTGTACTTTTGGAGTGACTCGTTCCTTCGATGTTTTGTTAAACAAAAGGATAACAGTGTCTGGATTATGACCGCAACCATTTGCCCTCCACTGGAGGAAATGAACACTGGCAAATACACACATGTATTGGCAATGGGGAAAAGTACTGAGGACCACACACCTGTCATTGAATACTACCACAGAGAGGTCAAAAAATTGATGAAGGGATTTCTCACCTATTTCGGAGTCGCAAATGAAATTCGACGTATGTCGGTCGGATTCCTATTCCACTCGTCTGATAGACCAGAAAGACAATTTGTCACTAACACAAGGAAGGAGGGCCATTTCGGAAAGTGCGCCAACTATGCGTACTGTGTTGACTTCGACAAACTACCAGCATGCAAGGAATGTTACAAAGAAATCACTTCCAAAATTCTTGCCCGGAATCACATTTCAGAATCTCGCCCATGCAACAAATGTTTCCGATGGAATATTGATCCAAACGACCCATTTCAATCAAGTTGTCCTGTCCCAGAGAACTATCCTTTGGGACCAGATGAAATAATTTTGGAAGGAGAGACATTGAAGCCACCACACACCCGTAGACCTGGAATGCGATTCATTGGGCCAGTGCTACTCACAGGGGAATTCATGGTGTCGGTTTGTTTGTTTGCGTATGAGGCAAGGAGATGTAGTTATTGGTCGAAAGCAAACATGGAAGGATATCTGCGCACATGCAATGTTAGACACTCGCGGATCGAGCATATCGAAGCAGTGGTAAAGACAGACAAAGCCAATCAAACGAGATCGGGGGTTGAGGCTTTAGTGCCGTTAGTATGGCTTCCAGAATACGATTGCTTTAAGAGACACAGATGTCCCATGGCGCCTATGCATGCGATTGCACATAACATGACGACACATGTTATGGATTTTCATCACCAGATTCTCTCGAAGTGGAAGAAGTTTAACGAGTTCGTATCTTTTGCCAATAAGATTATTTCGCACATCGAATCTTTCAAGTTGGAATGGTGCAAGGTGAAAAGTCTTCCAAAGGCATCATGGATTGGAGAGAATAAAATGGGCTTTGTCCGTCTGTCTTCCTATTTGTATGGCATGTATTTCCTGAATGCAAACATTAATTCAGAGCTAAGCATGCACGTCGCAGACATGAAGCGTATGATCAATGCTTACCATGCCCTTGTATCTTTGTTGATGTCAAAGAAACCAAATTCTGAGTATAATGCACGGGACCACATGAGACTGTTAATGTCAACGGCTCACTATGCACACCTAAATTTTGGTAATTTTTCAGATTCTGAGAAGGACGCAAATAAAAATATCAACCAGAAGTCGAACAAGAGTAATGGGAAGACCAATGACCTTATGCAAAGCATTACAAGGGAAGACATACTTGAGTTGCTTGATAGATTAGATATTCAAAAAGCCAGTGGCATGCAGACCAACAGAGCCAGACTTGGGAAGATACCGATGAATCACCTTAGGCAAAGACTCAAAGATATGGGTGCTGCAACTAATGGGAAAAAAGTCGAACTGCAGGAACGACTATTTAAAATGTTGCTTGGAAGGGATGTTGAGCTGACTGCAACGAGCAGTGTGATTCAAAATACTGACCAAGGAATAGCTATTAAGAACGATGACTTAGTATGGAATAAAGGAGCATGGCTTAGTTTCCTGGCTAGCATTGAGGACCAACATGAGTACTTGGGTCCACTGACCTTAATCTGGTAAGTGCAAATTTTAGGTGGCTACACTTGTATGAAACGATATTTCAGCTAATCCTGAACACCTGCAGGGAGGCTAGAGACGAAAATTCTATTCAGGATCCAAAATCGATCCTATGGGCTATGAGAAAATGCCAACTGTACCGTGAAGGAAAGATTAGGCTACTTCATAAGCTTACAGGCATGGAATTTCTTAATAGGGAATATGTGTCTGTGTCTACTCGGCCTGATCGGTATAAAGGTTATCATGTTTTTCAAAATAAATCGGAAGTAGAGGATAGATTTAAATCAGGAAAACCTTTGTCCTGCTTTCGCCTAGATGGTGATTGCAATGCAGTCCATGTTGCATTCACCAGAGGAGAACCAGAACAAAGAGGAGATGAACATGAAGTCACTTTCCTATCATTTCGCTATCACACATCACAAATGTACACTCATGAGACAGGAATGCAGTTCTGTAGGTTTGAGTGTACTAATGAGGTTTCATCGGTTAGAAAAACAAGCTTGAATTTATTGGATTATGCACTCATGTTACCCTATTCAAAGATGGGTTTTCCATTCCAAAGACAGTTTACTCTCGTGTATTCTGATTGGGACGTTCTTTTGTGTGATAACAATGATCCTGATAGCAGTAAGGGACCCGTCTCAGTTCATTCCCCTTTGTTTGAATGTGATGTCTTGTAATGAAATATTATATTAATATTTGTAAGTCGTAGGAGATGAAACATTTCGTAGGAATTAATACAAAACACGTGGCCACATGTACCGAAATTTCAGCCCAACCATGTAAATTACTAAAACATTATGGTACAATAGTGTCAGCCTCGCGATGAAAAGAAAAGCATGCATTATTTTTATTTCTATTTTACCTATTACGTAGCGTAGAGTCATGTTTCCCGCAAAATCCAACCCCGGGAATCTAAAGGGACAATGATAAAGGCGAACAAAGTATGGGAAGTGGTTCTAAAAGGAAATGTCCGTCGAAATCGGTCATTAATGGGTCATTTAGAGTGGTGGGTGGTGGGTGTTTAAATATATGATAACCAAATCGCGCCAGTTTCTTTGGAGAATGGAAGTGCACGGTGCCATCACATGTTTATCTGTTGATTTTCACTTTGTTACGTATCTTTTTAAAGTACTAGATCCTACTTTAGGTACCCGTGGCCACACGTGTCAAAGTTTCAGCCGCGCAATTGTTTGATATCTTTTTTTCCATGAACAGCCACATCATAAATAATTATTCTTCCCGAAATGATGTCTCCACCAAATAATCCACAACCCGTGGTTTTTAACATTAATAATACTCACGGAAACAACATTGTTAACCATGGTGTCCGGTCACAGACAAGAGAGACCACAGGTGAGGAGTGTGCTCAAGCGGGCCACGTGCTCGCTCATAGGTCACCTCTTCCTGAGGCTGAAAAGACGGGCGAATTTTCCACACCTTCGAACAATATCATGGGTTTCCGTGAAGGGGAAGACACAAACTCTCTCGACAAAGGAATAGGAACTAGTTCCAATGCCTCGCATTCACCCAACAGAGAGCGTGACCCGGAATACACAACAGACCCAAATCATCCGTCCATTGCTGCGCAAAATAAGATCGTAACAACCACAGACGGACTTGGTATGGTGGCAAGTGCCACACCATGCAAGATCAGTGTTGAGACAAACAGGGAAGGCGTTGTTATATTGGATGGCGGGCTCGTTCCGTACAAAAAGGGGGGTCTCACTGTTGCACATGCAACAAAATACTGGTCCTATTATTCTCATATCCTTCCTGGCATGAACCGTACTAGCTTTCCTGCTGTTACAGAGGAAAATATGCATGATTTCCTTCAAAGGTTATGCTCAATCCGCCAAGATGTGGTCAGAATCGGGAAAGCTTCATTCGAAGCAGCCATTGTCGAAGCGTTCAATCAAAGCGGACACACTAGCAGAGGTCAGCCACTAACCAGCACTGCTGATGTTGAAGACCTTATCTGTAATTGGAAGGGAAGTGTCTTAAGTTGTCTCCAGATCAATTGGAGAAACATTCACAGTCTCAACACCGAGAACAGTGAATTTCTCAAAGAAACGCTTCCCATGGCAATTGTTGTGCATGGAGCAACTCATGATCCGCCGTATACCATCAGTGACGCTATCAGTGATAAGGCTGATACAAAAAGAAGGGTGTCGAATCATGGCTTAGTCAAACTTGCAAACTCTGCCTGTGTAGATGTAAAGAAAAAATTTCAATATCTTGAGGAAAAGGTATTTGGAATGTCTGTGAGAACCAAGGCAGGGGGCAAACAGCATGCACATGCTGATCATTATGAGATTGAAATTTCGTTTGATAATCAGGCAAAAGGACGATCTAAGACATACATATTGGTGCAGAAGCGATTGTTCAAGGAAGGGCATTTTTCTGACATTAATCCACCAACTGAACAAGATCTACGAGCACATCTCAATAGTGGGGATGAAGTTAAGATCCTCTTACAAGCTGCTGTCTCAAGAGCAAAGAGGGCAGGGATTTCCCGGCAAGTGCTATCATCATGTATGGATGATTGCTATCGAGAGGTAAACTGTTCATCAAGCATCACTCTTCCTCCTGATTTGGATGATGTACTTGATCTAAGTGCGTCTATAGAAGGTGAGTCATCGTCCATCGACTGTTTCTCTCGGGATAGAAGGATGGAGCAACATACTCCATCGACAGATAATCCCCCACAATTGGATGAATACTGGAGGATTCCGCATGAACAGCCTTTGCAGCTGGGGCAGTCTTGGCAGTGGCAGCACCAGCAGCCTCCAAATATAGAGTTGCGAAAACAGATCCGGTGCATACAGCGGATGAAGCCGAATCAATTGAATGGGCAGGAGCAACAGTTTGAAGTGAGGGCTACGCGGCACAATGAAGAAATGACGCAGATGGTACACAATGAGCAGGAGAAGTGGATTGATCCCCATCAACAGGTGCACAGCAGAGATGGAGGTAAAACTGGCACAGAGCCAAAACAGAATAGTGGTCTACATCTACAACAGCCACTTCAGATGGAGTCAGAGAAGCAGCAGACGACACTGAAACCTGCAGAGCCACAACAGCTGAGTGATCTACAGCTGTTGGAGCGATTGAAGGAACGGGTGCGTCGACTTGAGCAAGATGCTCAGCAGCGGGAACAACAGCAATTGCAAATAGCAATGGGGCATGATCCAAGCCAGGATGGTCTGCATGATGAGCAACCGCAAGAAACTCAGCGGGAGCAATGGCAGCAAACACAGATGACGACGGGACAGGGGACCAATGCACTTGATTTCTTCGAGTCCTCCTCAGAAAGACTGTTGTCTGGTCTGCAGAAGACCACTAATGGGTATTGTGATGATGGTGAATCGAATTCAAGTCTCGACCTTGGAGAGGAATCGATCAATATGCAGCAGCAGTATCCAGTTCAGTCCATCCTTCATTCTAAGTTAGAAACAAATGGTCAGCAAAAGTACTTGATCAGATGGATGGGAGATCATAAAGATAGTTGGCAACCTAAAGGCAACATAACATCTGATGTCATAGAAGATTTCAACAAGAGAAAGGTTCAAGAGAGAGCAAACGAGCACTTGGCTAAGGTATCAGTGTACTCCATTCAAGGTATACTTTTTGCTATTTCCGTTTTGCCTTCATGTGTCACTCACATTGGATTCATTTCTTCATGGTGAATTAGGATGCCACAGATAAGGTTGTTCATACCATCTTGTATTCTAATAAGAAACCTGGAAAGTCCAGGCTGTACAAGGTTCGTTGGGTGAAGGAGTACCCTGATGAATGGTTACCTTATAACAAGGTTCCAAAAGGCTTAAGAGTCGCTTTCGAGAAAAGGAATGCCACTCGAAGAAAGGGGCAAAAGGAACAAAACACTTCGTCTGTCGAGACCTCTGTCAAGGCGAATGCCGTGGCTCAGCAAAATGAGGTAGAAGTATTTATTTTCATGTAGCATGAATGTAATTGTTTGACTAACATTGGTTATCTTCTTCTATTTTGTGTGTTTTAGGATGCAAAACGCAAGCAGGTGTCACAAACACCTGCTGAAAAATCTGGAGAAAGAGAGTCGGTGGTGAGTGAATGATAAACTGCCTTTGTCTCCTGTATTACTTTTCCCCTCAAGCGTACAATTTTTTATTTCTTTCTTCTTCCCATTTTTTTGCACCGTGAGTACAGACGAGTGCCTCATTGTTTCCTTAGCACCCTCGCATTTGGCATGTAACGTCCTTTCCTTTTTAGCTTCATTACAAGGGTCTCAAAAGCGGTCTCGTGAGTATCTGGTGTACTAGTGTCATATATTCACCTCTTACGTGAAATTTGTGCTCAACATATGTGCACTTTTCAGTATTACCCTTGTCGAATGTCTCGTGGTGGGTTCTCAAGCTGCAGGAAGATCATGTGCAGTATCTGCATGGAAGATATGATGGACAGTCCAGACACTGATCTTGCTGACAGGCATGGGAACAAGTTAAAGAGAAGTAGACGTCAGATAATCGAATTCATGACAAAGCCAAAATCAAAATGTGTAGTAGATTGGAGCAAGTGTCACCATGATATCGCAGAGGGCTTTCAGGCAGAAAGCGATTTCACATATCTGAAGAAGTCTTTTCGTGATGGAATGAGGAAGACTGGGAAGGCTGATTCTCTTCTTGACAAGAATTGCATGAAATGCAACAAACCCCTGCTTCCTATAGACGAGGGTGGCGATGGTGACTGATTATAGACATGAAACGTCTGCTTCCTTTCCACGAGTTTTGCGATGATGACTTATGATTGACGTTGAGGTTTGGAACATGTTTGATGACACAAAGGGTTGAGTGGCCCATTGCCACGATGCCTGATCACCCTTTCATTGATGTGGACAATTTTATGGTGTGGTAAAGGAATCCCAGTGGGTTTGAGTAGACCGTCGCGGTGGACTAGGGAGCATGCTGCTGGGGCTGAAAATTTGTCACCTGTGGCATTTTGGTGGGCTCGGGGTGGTGGGCAATGTGAAGGGGTACTGTAGGCAAGTAGGCGTAGCATAATTTGTAAGCCTAAGCTAGCTTCCAGCTGTAACCTACCTACCTCCAGTAACCCGCCAGATCCCTCCCATACGTAGGAATCTCTACTTCGGAACAATTATGCGAACTCCGGTAACCCTCCCGTACACTCCGGTAACCCTCCCGTACACTCCGGTAACCCTCCCGTACACTCCGGTAACCCTCCCGTACACTCCGGTAACCTTCCGGTAACCTTCCGGTTACCCTCCTGTGCACATCCGGTTACCCTCCTGTACTCTTCCGGTATGGCACCGGTTAACAATTTTTTAGCTACTAAGTAAAGCAGTTATAGCTACTATTTAGATAGAAATCAATTCTAAGACTTACTGAGAAGTCCTTTTTCTCGTAAAAAAATAACAATTCCTTTCGTACGTAGAAATAAATCTGAAAGCTGCTTTACGTCTTAAATTTCCGGTAACCCTCCCGTACACTCCGGTAACCCTCCGGTAGACTAGTGTACAGGAGCATTACAGAAGTGTACCGGGAGGTTACCGGAAGCGACCATTCGGGTGGCTCCGGTAACCTCCCCGTACACTCGAGTGTACCGGGAGGTTACCGGTGTTTTTCGTTTGCAGTGATGAATTTGGACTCAAAATGAAAGAGCTGTATATCAAAGTCCATGACAAGGTATGTTTGCGATTGAAGGATAGATGAAAAGTGGAAGCTTCCATGTCTTCTCATTACTTGCTTTC
>ERZ1645185.348-NODE-348-length-19497-cov-5.218702_pt1 | contig 19497 bp, 22 predicted proteins | sample MGYA00575351_ERZ1645185 | MGnify/ENA primary metagenome ERZ1645185 (study PRJEB40838, sample SAMN11284767) | freshwater sediment metagenome | isolation source: river sediment | host: Sediment | place: India: Jana village, Kanpur | collected 2015-12-17 ...
GACTGGTAGACGTTCGCGAGCGTCTGCGCCTCGACGCCCTGCGCGGCATCGACCACCAGCAGGGCGCCTTCGCACGCGGCGAGACTGCGCGAGACTTCGTAGGCGAAATCGACGTGGCCCGGCGTATCCATGAGGTTCAGCGTGTATGTCTCGCCGTTCTTCGCCGTGTATTCGAGGCGGACGGTCTGCGCCTTGATGGTGATGCCGCGCTCGCGCTCGATATCCATGTTGTCGAGCACCTGCTCCGACATCTCGCGGTCGGTGAGCCCGCCCGTCCGCTGGATAAGGCGATCGGCCAGCGTCGACTTGCCGTGGTCGATGTGGGCGATGATCGAGAAATTACGGATGTGCGCGAGATCGGTCATGGGAGAGGCCAATTACGGGCGCGCGCGGTTTTCGGCAAGCGCGGGGCCGCGCACTGTCGACGTTTTTTACACAGCTGAGGTACGCAAAAGGATCGCCCCGCTTTCGAAATGGAAAAACGGGGCCCAAATCCGTGACTTGTACGCGCACGCGCCGATTTGGCACGCGTTATGCTTTCCCCCTGTTTTGACGATTGTGTCCGTTTGGCAGCGTTCCGCCGACGTGCGTACAAACCAGAGGGGATAAGATCATGCGTTACACAACCTCAATTCTGGCGGCCTGCGCCTCGCTCGCGATTGCGGGCACCGCCCAGGCGACCACCATCACCAACGGCGACCTCAGCATGGGCCTGTTCGACAACGGCGGCCTCGGTTCGGGCGGCGTTGGCTTCCGCCTCGCTGGTGCGGGCGACACTGGCGGCGACGCGATTTACCGCGGCTGCCTCTGCGAAGGCTGGGGTGCGGCTGCCAACGGCGATGGCAACCATTACGTTTATGGTGGCAGCTCGACCGGTTTCACGTCGGCGGCAATGTCGGACGTGACGGCGAGCAGCGCCAAGTCCACGGTCGTGACGTCCAACGGCCTCACCATCGTTCACAACTATTCCGCTGTGGATGGCGGTACGCTGTTCAAGATCGATGTGGTGATCACCAACACGGGCGCAGCCGCGGCAACCGACGTGCGTTATGCCCGCACGCTCGATTGGGACGTTGCTCCGGGCTATTTCGGCAGCAACTACACGTCGATCTACGTTCCGGGCGTCGCGCCGGAAGGAAATATCCTGCACACGTCGTCGAATCCGTTCGACGTGCCGAACCCGATGGTGACGCGTTCGCAGGAGGCCAACACCAACATCTCCGACTCGATCGGTGACAAGGGCAGCTACTTCATCTTCGGCTTCGGCGATCTCGAAGTTGGTGAATCGGCTGAATTCACCACGTACATCGGCGCTGCGTTCTCTGTTCGCACGCTGCTGGCAGCGTTCGGCGACGTTGATGTCGAAGCCTATTCCTACACGACGGCGAGCGATCGCCAGACCGTGTATGGCTACGGCTTCGCCGGTCTCGGCCTGCCGCCGATCGACGAAGTGCCGGAACCGGCTGCGCTGGCGCTGTTCGGTCTCGGTGTCCTCGGGCTGGGGGCAGCCCGTCGTCGCCGCAAGGCCTAGGACTTACTGTCTCGTCACGCGGAAGGGGTCGCCCGAAAGGGCGGCCCCTTCTCATTTGCGGCCTCGCGCGCCCAGAACGGCCAGTCTTCGGGAAGCGGCGCGCTGACGGAGACGGGTGCTTCGTCGCGGTAGGGAATGACGAGGCCCGCCGAATGCAACCGCATCGGGCCATCGCCATCGCCATAGACCGGATCACCCGCGATCGGCGCGAGCGCGTGGGCAGCGTGGACGCGGATCTGGTGCGTGCGGCCGGTTTCGGGGAAGAAAGCGACAAGCGCCTGCCCTTCGTGCGCGGTGAGCAGGCGCCAGCGTGTGGCGGCAGGCTTGCCCGCCGGATCGACAACCATGCGCCAACCCGCCTCCGCGCTCGAAACCTTGGCGAGCGGCGCGTCGATGCGGCCTTCGCCCTCCGGCACACCTTCGAGAAGCGCGAGATAGGTCTTGGCGATCCGCCCGTCTGCGAACAATTGACCAAGGCGCTTCGCAGCCTTGGGGTGCCGCGCGAGCACGAGGCAACCCGAGGTGTCGCGGTCGAGCCGGTGTGCGGGCTGCGGCAGGCGATGAAACCCGAAGGTGAGTTCGCCGAGGCGTTCCTCCAGACTGCGGGGCGTCTTCGGCCCCGGATGCACGGCAAGCCCGGCCGGCTTGTCGATCACCAGCATGTGCGCATCGATGTGGAGGACGGGCAGCGCCGTCATGCGATCCCGGCGGACGCGATCGCCGCGACCGCCGCGGCGAACCGCTGCTCGGCATCACCGGAAACGAGCACCCACGGCACCGCGCGGCGCTCCAGTTCCGCCCGCGACAGCGCCATGAAACGCGCGCGTGCCTCCGGCGTGCGGTGCAGGCGGATGCCATCATCGACCCACGAGATATCGTCCGCCATCAGCAGGTAAAGATCGCCGACATCAGTGAAGGCATCGAGCGCGGGAAGCCGCTGCCCAAGCCCCATCAGGGCCCACGCCGCCGTCATCAGCGGATCGGTATCGGAGATGATGAGGCGCGCGCCGCGCTCCGCCGCCTGCTCCCGCGCCGCCTCCGTGAGCGCGACGTGGCCGTGCATGATGGAAACGAGATCGTCGGCATCGGTTTCGCTGCCACGCACCTCGCAGTAAAGCCGCCCGTATTCGGGCACCAGCCGCGTGTCGTAGTGCGCCGCGAGCCGGGCACCGAGCGTGGACTTCCCCGTGCTTTCGGGGCCGTGCAGAACGACGTTCGCGGGCCGCTTCATGCCGCCACCACCGCGGCGCGGCGCCACTGGAAAAGCCCGGCGAAGGCGAGGCCCAGGAACACGGTGTAAAGCGCCGACGTGACTGGAAGATCGCGCCACCAGAACAGCCCGATCGCGAGCATGTTGACCACGATCCAGTAAATCCAGTTCTCGACGAAGCGCCGCACCATGAGGATCTGTCCGGCCACGCTGAGACAAGCGACGGCGCCGTCGACATAGGGCGCTGCGGCATCCGTGAAACGGTGCATCACGCTCGACCACAGGAACCAGAGCACCGCCGTGACGGCAATCACCACGGCGTTGCCGCGAAACCCCATCCAGCGCACAGGAACGGTATCGCGCTGCTGCACGCGCCGCCAGCTGACCCAGCCGTAGACATTGAGAACAAGGAAGAAAATCTGCAGCAGCGCGTCGCTGTAGAGCTGCGCCTCGTAGAACACGACCGCATAGAGGCTGACCATCGCAATGCCGAACGGATAGTTCCACACGCTGCGCCGGACGACGAGCGCGACATTGGCAAGGCCGAGCAGGGCAGCGATGATTTCGAGGGTCGACATCCGCCTTTCGCATAGCATCCGGGACGGGCCGCGCAATGTACCGAAACATCGGGATCGGGGCTTTTCCTTGACTCCTGTTGCGCGCGCGCCTACATCGCGGCCCTTACGAATTTCCCGATTTTTGCTGGAGTTTGCCCGATGGCGCGCGTCACCGTCGAAGATTGCGTAGACAAGGTTCCCAACCGTTTCGAACTCGTGCTGCTCGCAGGCCAGCGCGCGCGCCAGATTTCGAGCGGCGCGGAACTGACCATCGATCGCGACCGCGACAAGAATCCGGTCGTCGCGCTGCGCGAGATCGCCGAGGAAACCGTGAAGCCGGTGCAGCTGAACGAAGCGCTGGTTTCGGGCATGCAGCGCGTAATCATGGACGATGAAGACACGGTGGACGAGATCGGCAGCCTCGCCGAGAGCGCCGAAGCGCTCCGCCTCACCGCCGCCGCGCCGCCCAAGCCGACGCCGATCGTTCCCGACTACGACTGATCGGGCGCAAACAATGAACTGAAACGGCGGGGGTTTTCCCCGCCGTTTTCGTTTCAGGTGCAGCGTTACCGGCCGCACAACCCCGGTTTGCGAAATCGGCGCTTTGCAAAGCCGTGCCCGCGCCCCACATCGCATTCATGCACGACAGTAAACAGCCCGCATTGTTCATTCCGCACGGCGGCGGCCCGTGCTTCTTCATGGACGACCCGCGCGGCATCTGGCGCGGTATGGAGGCGTATCTCCGAGGCATCGCGGCAACCCTGCCCGCAAGGCCCCGCGCCATTCTCGTCGTTTCCGGCCATTGGGAGACAGAAGGATTCGCCTTCACGGGGGCTGAACATCCGGCGCTGGTGTACGACTATTACAACTTCCCGCCGCACACCTATGAACTACGCTACGACGCGCCGGGCGACCCCACGCTCGCGGCGCGCGCTACGGCGCTGCTTCGCGAGGCCCGTCTGCCGGCGAGCATCGATGCAGCGCGCGGGCTCGATCACGGCGTCTTCATTCCGCTGAAGGTGGCCTTCCCGGACGCAGCGATACCGGTCGTCCAAATGTCGATCGATCGCGGCCTCGATCCCGCGCTTCACCTCGCAGCGGGCTGCGCGCTCGCCCCTTTGCGCGATGAGGGCGTGCTCATCATTGGCTCGGGCATGAGCTTCCACAATATGCGCGGCTACCGCGACCCGCGCTTCACCGCGCCTTCGGATGCATTCGACGCCTGGCTGACCAGGGCCGTGGAAGCGGATGCAGATATCCGCGCCGCAGAGCTTACCCGCTGGGAAGACGCCCCCGCGGCCCGCGCCAGCCACCCGCGCGAGGAGCACCTGATACCGCTTATGGTCGCGGCCGGCGCTTCGGATAGGCCCGGCCGGAGCGACTATCGGGAGCAGGTTCTCGAAACCGCGATCTCTGGCTTTCGTTTCTCCTGACGTCCTTCAAGCGCAGCAGCCCATTTCAGGGCGTCGGAGGGTTGTGTTTCTCGACGAAAGCAAGCGCAGCCTTCAGCATGGCAAGCCGCGTTTCGCTTTTGGAAAGCCAGTGATCCTCGCCTTTCAGCGTGACGAACTCTACGGGCCTTTTGGCTCTCTGCAGCGCGCGGTGCATCGCCGCACTCTGCTCGTGGAGAACCACCGTGTCGTCCTTGCCGTGCACGAGCAGGACCGGCGCGTCCGCTTGCTCCGCAAGGCGAAGCGGCGAAACGACATCGAGATCCCGCCCAAAGCCGATCTCTGCCTTAAGCGAGCGGATCAGGGTCTTGTTGAACCCGCTTTCCCGCGCCTCGGTCGTATACAGGCGCTTCACGTCGCTGACGCCTGCGACGGAGACGGCACAGCGATAGAGCCCCTGCTGGAGCGTGACACCCGCGAGCGCCGCATAGCCGCCGTAACTTGCGCCCATGATGCACGCGCGTTTCGGATCGACGAGCCCCTGCCGCACGAGTTCGGCTAGCCCATCCGAAATGTCGGTCTGCATCTTGCGGCCCCATTCGCCGTACCCTGCCCGCTCAAAGTCCGTTCCAAGTCCGGTCGAGCCGCGGAAATTCGGTTGGAACACGGCGTATCCGCGTGAAGCAAACGCCTGCGCCCACCAGTCGAACACCGGGTAGTCGCGTGAGGCGGGGCCGCCATGTGGGAGCACGACCACCGGCAGGGCCTTCGCCTCGTGGTGCGGCGGCAGCGTGAGAACACCCGCCATCTCGAGGCCGTCTCCCGCCCTGTAGGACACCATTCGCACGGGTCCGACATCCGCGGGTTTGACCGTGTAGGAAACGCCGAGCACCTTCGCTGAGCGGCCCTTGATGTCGACGATCCACCATGTCGGCGGTTCGCCCGTTGCCTCGGTGCGCACGATCAGGCGGTCGAAGGCGTCGTTCCAGTCGATGAGATCGACGCGCTTGCCGGAAAAGGCCTTCCGCGTCGCTTCCATCGCCTTTTCGCGCTGGGCGTCGTGGAAGCGCACCACCGGCACGTCGCCTTCGACGACATGCCCGATAATCCTGCGCGTACGCCTGTCGGTGAGCCGCCATCGCGCCTGCTCGCCAAACGTGATTTCCTTGCCCTGCCCGCCCGCCAAGGGCTGCTCGATCCAGCGCGGATCACCTGTTTCCTCGTCGACGATCCGGTAAACCAACGTGCCGGCCGTACTGCCGAGACCCACGAGGCCGACATCTCCGAAAGGCGCCCTGCCAGAAACGATCGTGCGATTGTCGGGTGTTTTGATCTGCCAGTCGCCTTGCCGCGATGAGAAATCCAGCGTCGCCGCCACCGCGCCGTTTTCATCGAGCAGCCAGCGCCGGTACGTTTCCGGGCCGTTGGTACGGCGCGCAACCCGGCTGGGCCTGCCAGTCTCCAGATCGACTTCGTAGAGCTCGGGCGATGTGTTTCCGAGGTGAAGCCCATCCCGCGAATTGCCGGCGAGCGTTATACCGCCGAAATAGCCGTACCAGCGCCCCTGCTTTTCGATCGCCCCGTAATATCCGCGAACGCCGCCGGTGATCTCCCTGGTTTTGTCGAAAATGTTCCAGACCGCGCCGCCATTCAGCGGCACGACGGTGATTGAGGAGAGTTCGGCCTGTGCCGCCGTAAAATTCGGCCCCAGATCAACCGTGTGGCTCGTTTCGAGCAGGAGCCGGTCTTCCCCGGCCCAGTACACATCGCGCAGCTTGTTATCGCCCAGGGGCACCGCGAGCAGGAGCTGGTTGTTCCTGTCGACAACCATTAGCCTGCGCGCGTCGGCGGCAACGCCGACAACTGCGATGCGTTCACCGGAACCGGAAATCGCAGCCATCTCGAAGCCGGGCAATTGCCCATAGATCTCGACGGGTGGCGGAGCCGCGACGGCGAACCGTGCCGCGAGTAAAGACAGGAAAATCGCCAGCGTTACTTTTGAGAAATGAAATTGCATTTCTCTGTTTTCCCCCGAACAACACTGTTTCACACAAAACGACAGAGGACGCTGCGAACTCAAGAGCTGAACGTCAGAAACGTCCTGCGCAACACGCACTTGCCGATGAAAGCGTCTGCCGCATAAAACGATCAACTCTCCCCTTGCCCCGCACCGCCCCATGCCCCCAAATAGTGACGGGAGGATGAAAGAAAGGCGCGTGTGCTCAGGCAGTTCGAACTTGTCGAGAAGGTAAAGGCCTACGATCCCAGCGCGGACGAGGACTTGCTGAACCGCGCCTATGTGTTTTCGGTGAAGGCGCACGGCAGTCAGCTTCGCGCGAGCGGCGACCCCTATTTCTCGCACCCCATCGAGGTGGCGGGCATCCTGACCGACCTGAAGCTCGACGACGAGACAATCGCCACCGCCATCCTGCACGACACGCTGGAGGATACGGTCGCGACGCCCGAAGAGATCGAGGCGCTGTTCGGGAAGAACGTCGCGCGGCTGGTGGACGGCGTGACCAAGCTCTCCCGCATCGAGGCGCAGACAGAAAGCGAGCGCGCCGCCGAGAATTTCCGCAAATTCCTGCTCGCGATGTCCGACGACATTCGCGTGCTGCTCGTGAAGCTGGCTGACCGGCTGCACAACATGCGCACGCTGCACTTCATCAAGGACCCGGAGAAGCGCAAACGCATCGCCCGCGAAACCATGGACATTTACGCGCCGCTCGCCGAGCGGATTGGCATGTACGAGTTCATGGACGAGATGAAGCAGGTCTCGTTCCGGGAGCTGGAACCGGAGGCCTACCAGTCCATCACCACCCGGCTCGAACGCCTGCGCGCCGCGGGTGGCGACCAGCTGACGCGGATCAGCACGGAGATCAAGGACGTGCTCGGCAGCCACGGTGTCGATGCCGATGTGGCAGGACGCGAGAAGCGGCCGTTTTCGATCTGGCGCAAGATGCAGGAACGGCACATCCCGTTCGAGCAGCTTTCGGACGTGATTGCGTTCCGCGTGATCGTGAACCGGCCGGACGACTGCTACCGCGCGCTCGGTGTCATCCACCAGCGCTGGCCGATGGTACCGGGGCGGTTCAAGGATTTCATCTCGACGCCCAAGCGCAATGGTTACCGCTCGCTGCACACCACGATCATCCACGGCGAACAGATGCGCGTGGAAATCCAGATCCGCACGCGCGGGATGCACGAACAGGCCGAAATGGGCCTTGCCGCCCACTGGGCCTACAAGCAGGACGAAAACGCGCGCGCTTCCGAGCGTTACCCTTGGCTTTCCGACCTTCTCGAAATCCTGGATCAGGCGGGAAGCCCCGAAGAGCTGATGGAGAACGCCAAGCTCGGCCTCTATCAGGACCAGGTGTTCTGCTTCACCCCCAAGGGCGAACTGATCCAGTTGCCCCGCGGCGCGACGCCGGTGGATTTCGCCTATGCAGTGCATTCGAAGATCGGCGAAACAACCGTGGGCGCCAAGGTGAACGGGCGCGTCGTGCCGCTGCGCACGACGCTTGCGAACGGCGACCAGGTGGAAATCCTGCGCTCCGCCCGCCAGCAGCCCGACGCGACGTGGGAGAGCTTCGTGGTGACGGCAAAGGCGCGCGCCGCGATCCGCCGCTTCATTCGCCACAAGGAGCACGAGGAACAGGCCGCTCTCGGCGAACGCCTGCTTGCCGATATCATCAAGCGGCTCGACGTGAAGCTGAACGACACCGCGATCACGGATGCGCTCGGCCGCCTCGGCCTGCAGGATCGCGACGACCTTGTAATGGGTCTTGCCGCGCACCGGATCGAGGACGACGCCGTGATCGACGCGCTGCTGCCGGGGCGCATCCTAAACGCGCGCGCCAAGCGGCGGGCAAAGCGCAATCCCAAGGCGAAGCTTTCGATCAAGGGTCTCACGCCCGGCGTTTCAGTACATCTCGCTCAGTGCTGCAGCCCGATCCCCGGTGACCGCATCATCGGCATCCGGCGCCAGAGCGGCAGCATCGACGTGCACACGATCGACTGCTCAACGCTCGCCGACGCGGACGGGCGCGAATGGCTCGATCTTGGTTGGGGCGACGACAATGACGGCGCGGTCGTGCGGCTTTCCGCAGTACTCCGCAACGAGACGGGCAGCCTTGCCACGATGACGGGTGTGCTCGCGAAACAGGGCGCCAACATCGTGAACATGCGCACGCACCACCGCGACCGCGATTTCCACACGTTCGTGGTCGATGTCGAGGTGGACAATCTGGCGCATCTCACGAATATCATCGGTGCGTTAAGGGCGACCGACGCCGTGACATCCGTGGAGCGCATGAAGGCATGACAGACGAAGAGGTTCTTGGGGAATTCCGCGCCGCCGAAGCGCTGCTTGAGGGGCATTTCATTCTGTCCTCCGGCCTGCGCTCGCCGAAGTACCTGCAGTGCGCGCGCGTGCTGATGGACCCGGCGCGCGCCGAACGGCTGGCAAAGGCGCTCGCAGCGAAAATTCCGGCGGACCTGCGCGGGCAGATCGAAGCGGTGGTGGCGCCCGCGATGGGCGGGCTCATCATCGGTTACGAAGTGGCGCGCGCGCTCGGCGTCGATTCGATGTTCGTCGAACGGCCCCAGGGAACATTCGAGCTGAGGCGCGGTTTCCGGCTGGAACCGGGCACGAAGGTACTGATGATGGAAGACGTGGTGACGACCGGGCTCTCCTCGCGCGAGGCGATCGCGGCCATCGACGCGGCGGGCGGCAAGGTGATCGCGGGCGGCTGCCTCGTCGATCGCTCGAACGGCGCCGCCGACATCGGCGTGCCGCTCTATTCGCTGATCCGGCTTGATGTCCCGACATACGCCGCCGACCGGCTCCCGCAGGACCTCGCCGCGCTGCCCGCAGTGAAGCCCGGGTCGAGGGCGGCCGCGTGAGCCCGCTGCGCCTCGGCGTCAACATCGATCACGTCGCCACGATCCGCAACGCGCGCGGCGGCGTGCATCCCGATCCCGTGAAGGCAGCGCTGATCGCGGCGGCAGCGGGTGCGGACGGCATCACCGCGCACCTGCGCGAAGACCGGCGGCACATCAGCGACGACGACATCGCCCGCCTCGCCGCCGAGATCGACCTGCCGCTCAACCTCGAAATGGCGGCGACCGAGGAGATGCTGGACATCGCGCTCCGCCATGCGCCGCACGCTGTCTGTATCGTGCCCGAGCGACGCGAGGAGCGCACGACCGAGGGCGGGCTCGACGTTGTCGGCAACCAGCCCAACCTGCGCACCTTCGTAGAGCGCCTCTCCGGGCGCGGCTGCCGCGTGAGCCTGTTCATCGAGCCCGACCCCGAGCAGATCGAGGCATCCGCCGCAATCGGGGCCGCGGTCGTCGAGCTGCACACCGGCCGCTATGCGCTGACCGAAGGTATGTCGCGCGACGAAGAGCTGGAGCGCCTGATCGCAGGCGCCACGCTGGCGGCGAAGCGCGGCCTCGAGGTGCACGCCGGGCACGGCCTGCGCTTCGACAACGTGGCCCCGATCGCGGCGATTCCCGAAGTCGTCGAGCTCAATATCGGGCATTTCCTTGTCGGGGAGGCTGTGTTCATCGGTCTCGACGCCGCGATCCGCGAAATGCGGCGGCTGATGGACGAAGCCCGCGCCGCGTCCACCGCCCCGGGAGCCTGATCCTGCCACACGTCGTCGGCCTCGGCTCTGACCTCTGCAACATCGAGCGAATCCAGTCGAGCCTCGACCGGTTCGGCGTGCGCTTCATCAACCGCGTGTTCACCGAGATCGAGATCGCCCGCTCAGAACGCCGCGTGCTGACGCGCGCCGCCTCCTACGCCAAGCGCTTCGCGGCGAAGGAGGCCTGCTCGAAGGCGCTTGGCACCGGCTTCCGGCGCGGCGTGTTTCTGCGCGACATGGGCGTCATCAACCTCCCCTCGGGCCAGCCGACGCTGGCACTGACCGGCGGCGCGGCGCTACGGCTTGCTGAGATCACGCCCGAGGGACACACGCTCGACATCCACCTGACACTCACCGACGACCACCCGTGGGCGCAGGCGATGGTGCTCATCACGGCGCGGGCGCTGTGAGCGGCAGGAAACCCGGCATCGACTGGAAGAAGGAGCTGCGCTACGCGGCGCTCCTCGGCATCGCGGTGATGGGCATCTGGTCCTTCGTCGCCAAGCCCTTCTTCATCCCTTCGGAATCGATGGTGCCGACGCTTCTGGTGGGCGACCGTCTCGTCGTCAGCAAATATCCCTACGGCTTTTCCTACCTCTCGCCCTTCCTGCCCGTGCTGCCGAAGATGGAGGGCCGCGCGTTCGGCAAGCTCCCAGAACGCGGCGACATCGTGGTCGTGAAGTCGCCGAGCGACCACAAGGACTGGATCAAGCGCGTGATCGGCCTGCCCGGCGACACCGTACAGATGCAGGGCGGCGTGCTCTTCCTCAACAACACCGCCGTGCCGAAGCGGGCGGCATCGCCGACGATGATTCTGGAAACCGAGAACATGCCCTGCGCGCGGCCGGAGTTCCGCGTGACCGAGGCCGATGGAACACGCTTCTGCCGCTATCCGCGCTTCATCGAAACGCTGCCCGGCGGGCGCAGCTATGCCGTACTCGACCTGCTGTTCAGCTACGCCGACGATACACCGCCCGTGCTCGTGCCGCAGGGCCATGTGTTCCTGATGGGCGACAACCGCGACCGTTCCGCCGATAGCCGCTTCTCACCCGAAGAGGGCGGGCTCGGGCTGCTGCCCATCGAGAATGTGATCGGCCGCGCCGAGTTCACCACCTTCTCGCTCGACGGCAGCCAGCGATTCTGGAACCCGTTGAGCTGGTTCACCGCGCTGCGCGGGGACCGGGCGTGGGTGTCGCTGCGGGACGGGGACGAGTAGCGCCCCACCCTCACCAACTCCGCCTATGGCCTGCGGCCAAGGCTTCGTATCCTCTCCCATCGAGGGAGAGGATGGTCTGTATCCCCTCTCCCTCGATGGGAGAGGGAAGGGCCCGCCGCGGCAGCGGTGGGAGGGTGAGGGGGGCCGGATGAAAAGCTATCCGATGGCAGGAGCGGTTCCGCGCGCACGGCGACTGCGGCGTGAAGCGACCATATTCGAGCGGATGCTTTGGTCTGCGCTTCGTGAACGGCTGCCGGGATTGAGGTTTCGCAGGCAGGTGCCGTTCGGACCTTACATCGCCGATTTTGCGAGTCATCGGGCGCGGCTGATTGTCGAACTCGATGGCGACGGACATGCGTTCCAGATCGAAGCGGATGCGGTGCGAACCCGGTTTCTGGAGGGCGAAGGCTATCGCGTGCTGCGGTTCTGGAACGCGGAGATCGTGGAAAATCTGGATGGGGTGATGGAAACGATCGGCGCTGCAGCCACCCTCACCGACTGCGACTAGCCGTCTTACTGACCCGGCACACCCTGTTCGAGAGCCTCGCGCGGTGCGATTTCGAGGAGCTCGACATCAAACTCCAGCGTCGCGTTCGGCGGGATGACGCCGCCTGCGCCTTCCGCGCCATAGGCGAGCTGCGGCGGGATGCGGAAGCGGTATTTGGAGCCCTTCGACATCAGCTGGATGCCTTCCTGCCAGCCGGGAATCACGGCGTTCACCGGGAAGGCAGCGGGCTGGCCGCGATCGTAGCTCGAATCGAACTTGGTACCGTCGAGCAGGCGACCTTCATAGTGGACCAGCACCACGTCCTCGGCGGTCGGCTTCTGGCCGGCGGCTTCGCGGACCACTTCGTACATCAAGCCTGAGGCTGTCGTCTGCATATTGCTGGGTACCGCAAATTTCTGTGTTCCGGCCCATGCGAGTGCGCCCATGCCGACGAGAAGAACCGCGATGAGCAGAACCCAACGGCCAAGGCCGCTACCGCGCGTCGCAACAGTCGCCATCAGCGCACACTCCAGACCTGAAACCTGAACGAGACCCGGCCCCTTTCGAGCCGGAAACCGGCTTAACGAACGCCGTCGCGCTCGGCGCGCTTGCGTTCCAGCTTGCGGGCGCGGCGAACGGCGGCGGCCTTCTCGCGAGCACGCTTTTCAGAGGGCTTTTCGTAGTGACGGCGCAGCTTCATCTCGCGGTAGACGCCTTCACGCTGCAGCTTCTTCTTGAGCGCACGAAGGGCCTGATCGACGTTGTTGTCGCGAACGATGATTTGCATTGCGGCCGTCTACTCCAATCCAGTTTTGCCGTTTGCCCGGCACAATAAAATGAGCCGCCGGAGGCAAGCCTCGGCGGAAAGAGGGCGCGATCTAGCAGATTCGCGTGCGTGCAGCAAGGGCTGACGCGCCGACGCGCCTCGTGTATCACATGACCATGACCGACGCCATCACGCCCGCAGACATGACGCTCGACGAGCTTCGTCCGATCTTGATCGAAGCGCTGTTACCCAATGTGGCGTTCGACGGCTGGAGCGCGGCGGCACTCGATGCGGCCGCCGCAGCTGTCGGCATCCCGGCGGACCGGGCGCGGCTGGTGTTCCCCGGCGGCGCGGCCGAGATGATCGATGCGTGGATCCTGAAAGCGGATCGCGACATGGCCGCCGAAATGGAGCGGCGCGGCGCGGGCGCGATGAAGATTCGCGACCGTATCACCACAGCCATCCGCATTCGAATCGAACAGGCGCGGCCGCACAAGGAGGCCGTCCGCCGCGCGCTCGCCGTACTGGCACAGCCCCAGAACGCCGCGCTTTCGGCGCGCACGCTGTGGCGCAGCGCCGACGCCATGTGGCGCGCCGCTGGCGACACGGCGACCGACTTCAACCATTATACCAAGCGCCTGTCGCTTGGCGGCGTCTACGCCGCGACACTACTCTATTGGCTGCAGGACGAAAGCGAGGAGGATGCGGACACGTTCGCGTTCCTCGGCCGCCGCATCGACACGATCATGCAGGTGGAAAAGGCCAAGGCACGCTTTCGCGAGCAGGCAACCCACCGCCCGCGCCTCTCCCGCTTCCTCGGCCGCCTGCGTTATCCTGCCGCGTAGGGCTGGCCTGCCCTAGTCAAGCCACATTGAACATGATAATCGCTCGCAACAGTACGGGCAGATCAGAGTGTTCATGCAGATCGAGGATCTCAAGGTCGGGCAAACCGCCAGCGTCGTGAAGATCAGGGAAACCGGTACGCACGCCGCCGAGGCGCTGCGTCTGCGTGAAATGGGATTCGACGAGGGCATCGAGATCGAGCTGCTGCACCGCGGCCTTATCGGCGGTTGCCCGATCGCGTTCCGCGTGGGCAGCAATGTCATCGCATTGCGCAAGGTCGCATCGCGGCTGATCGAGGTCAACGTTATACCTGCCGGGGTACAGGCCGAGGCCGCCGAATGAATGCCGTGACCACCGTGCCGATGGTGGCGTTGGTCGGCAATCCCAATGCCGGCAAGACATCCTTGTTCAACGCACTGACCGGCGCGCGGCAGAAGGTCGGCAACTATCCGGGCGTCACCGTGGAGCGCAAGGTCGGTGCCATGCAGCTGCCCGACGGTTCGAACGTCGAGATCGTCGACTTGCCCGGCACCTACAGCCTCAGCCCGCATTCCCCCGACGAGCAGGTGACGCGCGACGTTCTGATGGGCGAGCACGGCATCGAGCGGGCGCCGGACGCCATCATCTGCGTGGTGGATGCCACCAACCTGCGCAACCACCTGCGATTCGTGCTCGAACTCGCGCGGCTCGGGCGGCCGATGGTTGTCGCGCTCAACATGATCGACCTTGCCGACCGCGACGGCACGAAGGTCGACACGGCGAGGCTCTCCCAGCTTCTCGGGCTTCCCGTGGTGCCGACCGTTGCCGTGCGACGGCGTGGTCTTGCCGATCTGGGGCAGGAAACGGCGACGATGCTGATGCGCGAGGCCGTGCCCGCGGGACCGGGCGCTGACATTCGCGCGCTGCAGCACGAGGCGCAGCGCATCGCCGACGCGGTGACCACGCTTTCCGGCGGCGCGGGAGCCGCGACACGCCGCATCGACAATGTCGCTCTCCATCCCGTGTTTGGACCCGTGATCCTAGCCGTGCTGCTGTTCATCATGTTCCAGGCGGTGTTCGCCTGGGCCGAAGCGCCGATGGCGTGGATCGAGGACGGAATCGCCGCGCTTCAGGCCATCGCGGCCAGCGTGATCCCCGAAGGCTGGGTGGAATCCATGATCGTGGACGGCGTGCTCGCGGGCGTCGGCGGCGTGGTGGTGTTCCTGCCGCAGATCCTGATCCTGTTCGCGTTCATCCTCGTGCTCGAACAATCGGGCTACATGACGCGCGCGGCGTTCCTGATGGACCGGCTGATGGCCTATGTGGGCCTCAACGGGCGCGCGTTCATCCCCCTCCTCTCCTCCTTCGCCTGCGCGATTCCCGGCATCATGGCGACGCGCAGCATCGAGGACCCGAAGGACCGGCTGACCACCATTCTGATCGCGCCGCTGATGACGTGCTCGGCGCGGCTTCCGGTCTACGCCGTAATGATCGCCGCGTTCATCCCCGATCGGCAGGTGGGCTTCGCGAACCTGCAAGGCCTCGTACTGTTCGGCCTCTATCTCTTCGGCATCGTTGGCGCGATGGTGGCGGCGCTGGTGCTGCGACGCACGGTAACGCGCGGCGCCGGCAGCGGCTTCATGATGGAGATGCCGAAATACCAGTGGCCGGTCGTTCGCGACCTTATCATTGGCCTTTGGCAGCGCGGCGTCGTCTTCATGAAGCGCGCCGGCGGCATCATCCTCGCCTCGACGATCCTGCTGTGGGCGTTCGCAAGCTATCCGGTGCCCCCCGAAGGCTCCGACGAATCCCCGATCGAATATTCGATCGCGGGGCGCATCGGCAGCGCGCTCGAAGTGGTGTTCTCTCCCATCGGCTTCAATCACGAGATCAGCATGACCATGCTGCCCACGCTCGCCGCGCGCGAAGTCTCCGTGGCGGCGCTCGGCACGATCTACAGCCTGCAGGCCGACAACGAAGAAGCCTTGCAGCAAGGCCTTGTCGAACGGCTGCGCACGGCGTGGCCCCTGCCCACCGCGCTTGCCTTCCTCGCGTGGGTTGTGTTCGCCCCGCAGTGCATCTCCACGCTTGCCGTGGTGAAGCGCGAGACCAACGGTTGGAAGTGGCCGCTGTTCATGTTTGCGTACCTGTTCGCTCTTGCCTATGTCATGGCCGGACTCACGTACTGGATCAGCCGGGCACTCATCGGCTGATCCCCAAGCGAACAAGGACAAGGCATGGCGGGCAGCGTCAACAAGGTCATATTGATCGGCAATCTCGGCGCGGACCCGGAAGTGCGCACGATGGGCAGCGGCGGCAAGGTCGTGAACATGCGCATCGCCACATCCGAAAACTGGACCGACAAGGCGAGCGGCGAACGCCGCGAGAAGACCGAGTGGCACAACGTCGTGATCTTCAACGAGAACCTAGCGCGCGTTGCCGAGCAGTACCTGAAGAAGGGCAGCAAGGTCTATGTCGAGGGCCAGTTGCAGACCCGCAAGTGGCAGGACCAGTCCGGTCAGGACCGCTACACCACAGAGGTGGTACTGCAGCGTTTCCGCGGCGAGCTGACCCTGCTCGATGGCCGCGGTGAAGGCGGTGGCGGCGGCAATTACGGCGGCGGTGGGCCGAGTGGCGGATCGGGCGGCGGCTTCGGCGGCGCAAGCGGCGGCGGATCGCGCCAGGGCAGCCGGCCGAGCTTCGACGACGATCTCGACGACGACGTGCCGTTCTGAGTCTGTCGGCACGATTTACAGTTTGAAGGGGCGTCCGTTCGGGCGCCCTTTTTATTAACCATTCAAGGGGTTGACCGCGTTCAGAGACGGTCTCTGCATTCGCCGCTGGCACAGGGCTTGCAGAGGATGCCGCGTGGGCAACGGCTCTCGCCCATACCAGAGTCCCATGTCTCTGATCTCACGCAAGACCGGGGAGCCACGCTTCCCGGTCTTGCACTCCTTTTCAGCTGTTGCGCTTCAAGACCGCGAACGGGCTTGCGTTTGCCTTTTCGGCAGCCTCGCGCGCCGCTGCCTCTTCCTCGCTCAAAAGCCGCTTGCGCGCCGCAGCAAGCACCTCGGCAGACGCGCGCGGATAGGGGTCGAGCGCAAGACCGAAGGTCTGCGCGGCAGCTTCTCCGAGATCGATGCTCCGCCCTTCGATGGGCAGCACGTCGCAGTCCGCCTCGTGAAGCTCGATCTCATCGCCGGCCGGCCCGAGATTGTGCAGGAACAGCAGTGCCACAGGTTCATCTATGTGCGCCGGAACATCCTCGCCGGAAGTAACGCAGGCCTGCACCGCTTCGGCCTCGATACGACCGGTAAGGCGGACGCCGCCGGGCGCAGGCGTGGCTGTCAGCACGGCATCCAGCCGGTCCAGCGACCGCAGATCGAAGCGCGCGGCAAGCGCGGCACGCTCCTGCGGATTTGCCGTGATACGGCGTTCGACACCCGCGCCGATCTCGTCCAGCGCCAGTATGCGCACGAATTCGCTCATCCCAGAAACTCCGAAAGCGGCCGCGCGGAGAAGCGCGCCCATTCCTCGCGCACATTCAGCTCCAGCCAGTCCAGCCGGTCGGCTGCGACATCCTCGCCGCGCAGCACGTTGCGGGTGAGCGCCGTGCGCAGCAGCGCGGAATCCGCATCCGCGGCAAGGGCATCGCGGTAGCTGCCGAGCCGGCCGCCGAGCGCCTGCATGGCGCGGCCCATGTGCTTGCCGATCACCATGTCGCCGATGCCGATCTCACGGAAGCTGCCGTCCATATCCGCCACGAAACGCTCGATGAGCAGGCTGGAAAGCGCACGCGCGCGCGCATCGTCCGCATCGCGTTCGAGCCGGACGAGCAGCAACGACAGCGCCAGCACGACCATGTCGAAACGGCCGTCGACGGTGTCGGGCACGCCGCCCGATACATACCAGTCCGGTCGGCGCGCAACGGCGACGATCTCGTCGTAAAGCTCCGCCGCGCGCACCTCTCCGTCCGCCCCGGCACTCCGCCTTTGCAGCCATTTCAACATGGTTCAGTCCCGTTTCATCCTGTAAGCGCTAACGAAGAGGCACGGCTCCAGCTTGCGGGGCCGCGGCAACATGCATATTGAGTGGCGAGGCCGCGAGGTCAATGCGCGGAGCGCGCCAGGATCAGGCCAGGGTCAGGAGTGTCCATGTCGGTGAAACGGGTTGTCGGAACGCTTGCGATCGTCGTCGCGCTGGGCGCGTGCACGCGGATCACCGACCGGCAGGGCTTCCTTGCCGATCAGGAGCTGATCGCCGCGATCTCGCCGGGCGTGGACAACCGCGCCTCTGTTGAAAAGACGCTGGGCCGCCCGACCTTCGTTTCCAAGTGGGACGAGAACAGCTGGTACTATCTCGCCCGCACGACGAGCCAGCTGGCCTTTCTCCCGTCGAAGCCGACATCGCAGGACATGCTGAAGATCACCTTCGACAGCGCGGGCAATGTGACCGGCGTCAGCCGCGACCAGACGCTCGACCAGATCGTTCAAGTGATACCGTCGGGCGACAAGACGCCGGTATACGGCCGCGACTCGGGTTTCTTCGAGGACATCTTCGGCAACATCGGCGCCGTCGGCGCCGTAGCCCCCGGCCCGAGCCGGGATCAATAAACCACCCTTCCCGTCCAGGGGCAAAAAAAGAGCCCCGCCGGATCGCTCCGGCGGGGCTTTTTTTCGCGCAGATGCGCAGATCAGTGCGCGGCGAGGCTCGCGAGGAGGAGCAGCGCCACGATATTGGTGATCTTGATCATCGGGTTCACCGCCGGGCCCGCCGTATCCTTGTAGGGGTCGCCCACAGTGTCGCCGGTGACCGCGGCCTTGTGAGCCTCGGAGCCCTTGCCGCCGTGATTGCCGTCTTCAATGTACTTCTTGGCGTTATCCCACGCGCCGCCGCCCGAAGTCATTGAGAGCGCCACGAAGAGACCCGAGACGATGACGCCGAGGAGCAACGCGCCGAGGGCGGCGAAGCCCTGCGCCTGACCCGCGATGGCGGTGATCACGAAGTACACGACGATCGGCGCCAGCACCGGCAGCAGCGAGGGGATGATCATCTCCTTGATCGCCGCCTTGGTGACCAGGTCCACCGTGCGGGCATAATCCGGACGGCTGGTGCCCTCCATGATGCCCTTGTTGGTGGCGAACTGGTCGCGCACGTCCTTCACCACGTCGCCCGCCGCGCGGCCCACGGCGGTCATGCCCATCGCACCGAAGAGATACGGGAGCAGCGCGCCGAGCAGGAGGCCAACCACAACATAAGGGTTGGACAGAGCGAAATCGACCTGAACGTCCCCGAAGAAGGTGTTGAGGTCGGCCGTGTAGGCACCGAACAGCACCAACGCGGCAAGGCCTGCCGAACCGATCGCGTAGCCCTTGGTGACTGCCTTGGTGGTGTTGCCGACGGCGTCGAGCGCGTCCGTGCGCTGGCGCACGTCCTTGTCGAGGCCGGCCATTTCGGCGATTCCGCCCGCATTGTCCGTGACAGGACCGTAAGCGTCGAGTGCCACAACCATACCCGCGAGCGCCAGCATCGCCGTCGCCGCAAAGGCGATGCCGATGTAACCAGCGAGCGCGAAGCTGCCGAGCATACCCGCGCAGATGACGAGCGTGGGCAGCGCGGTCGCTTCAAGGCTGATGGCGAGACCCTGGATGACGTTCGTGCCGTGACCGGTTTCCGACGCCTTCGCGATCGAGCGCACCGGGCGGTAGTTCGTGCCCGTATAATACTCGGTGATCCAGACGATGAGGCCGGTGACGGCAAGGCCGATCAACATGCAGTAGAAGAGCGCACGGCCGGTGAGGTCGCCGATCATCCGCTTGCGCGACGCGCCGACCAGGTCGGCAATATCGCCTTGCGTCAACACAAT
>ERZ1645185.349-NODE-349-length-19472-cov-6.056909_pt1 | contig 19472 bp, 19 predicted proteins | sample MGYA00575351_ERZ1645185 | MGnify/ENA primary metagenome ERZ1645185 (study PRJEB40838, sample SAMN11284767) | freshwater sediment metagenome | isolation source: river sediment | host: Sediment | place: India: Jana village, Kanpur | collected 2015-12-17 ...
ACCAAGCGATTATCCCGACCTCGCCGACTGGCTGGTGGATGAGGGCATCGGCTCAATCTCGCTCAACCCGGATACGGTGCTGGCGACATGGCGGCGTCTGTCGGCACAAAAATGAAAACGCCGGCGCTGCAAAATACTCTGTAAGGGAAGTTGATACGCGCCGACTGATGCTCAACCACGCTTGATTCCGAACAACCCGAGTGTGGTGCAGCCTCACCGCTGCGAAACCCTTCACCCTTACAGGAGCGCATCATGAAAACCCTTATCCGCCACGCACTCATCGTCACCGCGTTTGCATTTTCGACCGCCCATGCTTCGCCCTGGCTGATCGGCGATTCCGAAGGTGTCGTCTATCCGCCTTCGATGGCCAACACGCAGTACAGCGGCCAGTTCAACGGTCTGCTTTCGTTCAGCCAGCTCGACAGCGATGGACACGTCAGCCAGGCCGCGATCTTTGGCGAACTCAAGCCCGTCATGGCGAGCAAGCCTTCGCCTTACGTTGGCACCAGCGAGCGTCCGTTCAGCTGGAACAACGTGCCGAACCCTGACCTCTACACCGGTGACTGATCTTCACCTTACGCACGACAGGCCGCCCGCCTCGTGGATCACGAGGCGGGCGGCCGCATGGCTATTGGGGCTCTGTGTCGGGATGCCGGTCCAGGCCGGCTGGCAGGACAGTGTGGTCAAGCTCGATGTTGTGCGCCACGATGGCAGCCATACCCGGGGGTCGGCCGTGCGCATTGATGCCCGCCGTCTGCTGACCAACTGCCATGTCGTCCAGGCGGCGCGTGTCATCACGGCCTCGCAGGGGGCGCAACGCAGCAGCGAAGTGCAGCTCTCGGCGGGCGATGCCTACCGTGACCTGTGCCTGCTCGATGCGCCCGACCTGATGGGCAGCATTGCGGAACCCGCGCCGGACGATGCCATGCAGACCGGCATGCCGGTGCTCGCCGCCGGCTACAGTGGCGGCACGTTTGCAATCACCCAGGGCATGGTGAAAGGCCTGCATGTGTGTCCCTGCGACGACGGCAAAATCATCCAGACCACGGCTGCCTTCGATATGGGCGCGAGCGGCGGAGGTCTCTTTGATGCCCACGGCCGTCTCATCGGTATTCTGACCTTCAAGAACATACGGGGTGGCGACTATCACTTTGCCGTGCCGATTGCCTGGTACCGGCTGGCGGAAAAGCAGCCGCTCGATAACCTGAATGGCCGCCCGGCATTCTGGAACACCCAGACCCAACAGCGCTTTCTCGCCGCGTGTGCGCTGGGAGCAGACAAGAACTGGCTCGCGCTTCAGGCCCTGGCGCGGGACTGGATCGAGGCCGAGCCGCGCAACGCCGAACCCTGGGCGGCGCTGGCGCGTGCCGAGGCAGGGCTGGGCAAACGTCACCAGGCGCTGCATGCCTATCGCAAGGCGCTGGAGATTGATTCTGCGCACCAGGAAGTGCGCTGGGAGCTGGAAAAACTGGAGTTCGAACTGGGTCTGGGGGATAGCCGCTAGCAGCATTGCGCAGGCAGGCCATGCGGGCTTGTGGTGGATCGGCTGGAGGTGAATGTGCTGAAGGCTGCCAGGCCTGTGGCCATTGCGACTGCTTCAGCGCGTTATGCGCGAAACCCCAGCATGGTGCGGGCGTGGGTCACAAAGAGCGACAACGCGTGACAGTCGCGCCAGCCAATGCGGTTCACCGGCTGGTCGAGAATGTGCGAGAGGGTGATGGCCATGGCATCGCACGCCCGGGTCAGCCGTTTCAGTTGCGCCGCCTGTGCGCATTCGCGCAGGCGGATGAGACTGAGTGCGTAACGCTTGAGGGCATCCTTGCAGCGCTGTTGCGATACATGATCGGTGCGGGTGAAATCCAGCCGTGCCGCGTATTGCGACAGCAGGTTCAGAGCCGTGCTCACCCGTTGCAGGGGTGAAACGACAATCAGCGTCGGTCGGGTCACGCAACTCGCTTCAGGGCGGGTATCCACATGGCGGATAGGCATCATGATCGTGTCCTGTGACTGGGGGGATGATGGGCATGGTGTGGATCGGCACGGGCGAGGTCCGCACATGCGGCCCCGCCCGCCGTTGCAGGCCGCTTATTTGAGCGGCTGGAGTTCGACGCGACGGTTCTGGAAGCGTCCCTGCTCGGTCTCGTTGTCGCCTATGGGCTGCGTTTCCCCGTAGCCCTTCACCACCAGTTGTGCCGAGGGCACGCCTTTTTCGACCAGATAGCGCTTGACCGTTTCGGCCCGGCGCAGCGACAGCCCCATGTTGTATTCCTCGGTCCCCCGGCTGTCGGCATGTCCGCCCACTTCGATCGGGCCTTCTCCCCACGCCTTGATTTCCTCCACCGCACGGTCGAGGCGGCCGTAGGCCTGGCTGCGCAGTGCGGCTTCATCGCTGTCGAAATTCACGTCGTCCAGGATCAGTTTAGATGGTGGTGCAGCCACCGGCGCAACCGGCGCGGCAGTTTGCGGGGCAGGCTCGGCAACCGGTGCGGGTGCCACTGCTGCTGCGGGCACGGGCTCGGGGCAGCCGTTGTCGGTTTTGGCGTACACCGTCGGGCAGCGGTCGTCGCCATCCACGATGCCATCGCCATCGCTGTCGAGTTCACAGCCTTCTGCATTCACCTTGCGGCCTGCCGGCGTGTTCGGACATTTGTCCAGCCGGTCGACCACGCCATCACCGTCGCTATCCTTTTCCGCCGGGCAGCCTGCATCCATCAACTGCCGGCCGGGGCAGCCGATGGTGCGGAACAGCTCGTGGCCGATGGTCTTGCCGGTGGGGCTGGCGGGGTTGCTCGGGTCGTAGAACACCCCGAGCTTGCCTTCGCCCTGTGCGGCGTGTGCGGGTACCCAGCCGGCCGACATCAGGCTGGCCATGGCAACTGTGAGCAGAAAACCGTGATTTCGCATATTGCATTCCTTTGGCAAGGTGGAAAGACCGCAGCCTTGAGCCTCTGCTGGCCGGGTCTTCGCCCGGTGGACCGCAGGTGCGACTGCACTGCCGATAGTGTCCGGGATGCAGCGGGGAGAAGCCGTCAGCCAGGGCTTGTCATGCGTGTAAGACAAGTCTGATACGACAGCCGCCGCATCAGTCCATGCAGGGCGTGCGGGCGGGAAAGTGGCAGGCCGGGTCAGCGGCGCACGGTGTAGGCAGACGGGACCTCGAAAAGGTCGGGCGAGAGCGGTGCGTCACTGAAATCGTGCAGGGTGAGGGTCAGGCGTGCCGGGATGCGCCCCGCGAGGGCGGCGAGGGGACCGGTGCCTTCGTGGCGTGCGTCGAGTTCGCCGCCGCAGGGCAGGCCGCGCGGGGCCAGTTCGCGCACCAGATCGCTCAGCATGCGTGCCTGTGCCGGCGTGGCCTTGACGGCAGCGGGCACCCCGAGGAAAAAATCCTTCTTCTGCGACATCTCGACCCATTTTTTCACCGCTGCCTGTTCGGGCGGATGACGCGCAATCCATACCGTGCCGGTCAGATGGAAGGTGGCCGCCTCGTTGCCCAGGCGGGTGGGCAGGCTGGCTGTGAGCTGGTGGGCTTCGCAGGTCCAGTGACGCAGTGGTCGGGTGGTGCCCGTGGGGGTGAGCTTGAGCTTGATGTGGCCGGACGGCGTACCGGCCCCGGCTTCGTTTTGCAGTGACGTCAGGCTGTGCAGTTCGACCTGGCGCGCGCCATGATCGATCAGCGCAAGCCGTTGCCGGGCAAGGTCGAAGACATGGCTGTATGCACGGCCCCGGTCGATGAAATCGCGCCGCAGCAGGCCTTCGCGTATCCAGATGCGTTCCTGGGTGGAGAGCGGGCCGGCCGTGCTGTAGCCCGTGAGCATGAGGTCGGCATGCGCTGCGGAGACAAGCGTGGCCAGCAGGCACAGTGCGCCGGCGCGAAGGGTCATGGTTTTCTCCCGGGGTCGAATTCGATTTCGCCCAGGTTCATGCGCTGATAAACCATGAGCAGGGGCTTGGGAGCCCACCAGTTGAGGCGTCCCAGCAGGCGCAGGGTGGCGGGCACGAGCAGCATGCGCACGAGGGTGGCGTCGACGATCACCGACAGCAGCAGACCCAGGCCAATGGCCTTGATGAACACCACTTCGCCCATGGCGAAGGCACCGAGCACCACGCCGATGAGCAGCGCTGCGTTGGTGATGATGGGGCCGCTCTGCTGCATGCCGGTGGACACCGACTTGAGGCTGTCGCCCTTGGTGGCATCGCACATTTCCTTGACGCGTGACAGCAGGAACACCTCGTAGTCGATCGACAGGCCGAAGGCACTGGCAAAGATGAGCACGAGGATGGTGCCGTCGAGCGCGCCCTGTGCGGTGAATCCCAGCCAGGACGCGAGGTTGCCGTCCTGGATGATCCACACCAGCGCACCGAAGGTGGCGGACAGCGACAGCAGGTTGGTGAGCACCACCTTGATCGGCACCAGAATGCTGCCGAGCATGAGGAACAGCAGCACGAAGATCACGCCGACAATGGCGGCGAGCACGATGGGAACGTGGGTGCGCAGGGTATCGAGGTAGTCGAGATGGAAGGCCGCGTAGCCGCCGACATGCACCGCCTCCAGGCTGGCCGCCAGCGGCAGGGCACGAATGCGGGTGACCAGTTCGCGCGCGGCGGCTGCATTGGGGTCGCCCGAAAAGTACACGAGCAGGACCGTGCTGCGATCGCGCCCGAATTCATCGAGTGCCGCCGCCGCCTGCGGGAACGCCTCGGGGTTGCCGAACAGCATCCGGTAGTCGGCCAGCGTCAGCGCCGGATCCAGGCTGGTCAGGCCGCTCACGTGTGTCACGTCCGGCAGGGCGGCGATGGCCGTGCTGAGCGTGTGCAGGCCCGCCAGGCTGTCTGCGGCGGTGAGTTCAGCGCGGGTGCGCGCCACCACCATGATGGGCGCGATCTCGCTGCTGGCAAAACGGCTGGCCAGCGTTTCCTGCACCTGCCGGCTTTCGGCCGTGGGAGGCAGGGAGCGGCTGTCGGCCGGACCGACCTTCATGTCCTGCACCGGCAGGGCCAGAACCAGCAGAATGGCGACCGACACACCCAGCACCACCCGTGCATGACGCATGACGAAGTGGCTGAAGCGGAACCAGCGGCCGGTTTCGCTGGTGTCGCGCGAGCGGCCGAGAAAGGGCGGCACCCAGCGGTTCACCCGGTCGCCCAGCAAGGCCAGCATGGCCGGCAGCAGGAACAGCGTGGTCATCATGGCCGAGGCAACCGATATGCCGCCGGCCAGCCCCATGTTGTGAAAGAAACGCTGCGGCAGCAGAAACAGGCAGAACAGGCTGGCCGCAACGGTGACTGCACTGAACATGAGGGTGCGGCCGGCCGTGCGCATGGTGATGTGCAGGGCCAGCGCCTGGGGCTGGCCGCGCGCGAGTTCCTCGCGAAAGCGCGACACCATGAAGAGGCTGTAGTCGACCGCCAGCCCCAGTCCCAGCATCGACACCACATTGGGGGCGTAGACGTTGATCTCGGTACCCAGCGAGGCGAGTTTGAGCCAGGCGATGCTGCTGATGATGGTGACCCCGCCGACGATGAGGGGCAGCATGGCGGCCACGGCCGAGCGGAACACCCACAGCAGGAGCACGGCGAGCAGGACGAAGCTCACGCTTTCGGCCAGCCGCAGGTCGTGGTCGAGCTGTTCGCGCACATCCACATACACCGCAAGTTCGCCGCCCAGCGAAATGTCGAGTTCGCGGCTGACGAGGCTGCTGCGCAGGGTGCGATAGGCGGTCACGCCTTCATCCGGGCCTTTTTTCAGTTGCACCACGGCGTAGGTCAGGCGGCCGTCGTACGAGCGCAGGGCGGCATTGCCAGTGGTGTACCAGGTATGCACGCTTTCCACGTCGGCGTTGGCGTAGAGCGGGCGCAGCGCGGCATCCACCGCCAGCCGGTAGGCCAGGTCATCGACCTGTTGCGGGCCGTGCGCGGTGGGCCGGAACAGCACCACGACGGGTGCCGCGTCGCGCCCGAGTTCATCGCGCAGGCGTTCGGCGGCAATGGCCGAACCGCTGCCCGGCGCATCCCAGCCGGGATTGAGCTTGAGCGCGCGCGCGATGTCCATGCCGAACAGGCCGCTGGCCACGGTCCAGAGCAGTGCCAGCCCGAGCAGCACCCAGGGGTAGCGGTTAGCGATCCTTGCCAGCAGGGTAAAAATGGCGTGTCTCCGGGATCATGATTGGGTTTTTTGCGCTATCGGACGTGTGGTGCCCGCGCCGCGCGTTGTTCGGCTTCGCGTGCCAGTGCGTGCATGCGCACGCTGATCTCGCGGCGCACGTAGTCTTCGGTGAGCAGCGGCGGGGGCGGCAGCGCGGAGCGGATCTGGGCACGGTAGCCCAGCCGCACCGGAGCCTGTTCGCCGACGATGACCCATTCACCCTGCACGCTCACGAGCCCGCCGGAAACGGAACGGAAGCGGATGCGCGCCGGCGGCTGTTCCTCGATGGCGAACACCACGTGGTCGGGAATCACCAGGGAAATGAGGCCGCCGTCGCCGCGCTGCTCCAGCAGCTTGACGGCGGCACCTGGCGGCGACACCAGGCGCGAGAAGGTCATGCCGGGGACGAAGCGGGCGAGGTTGTTGTAGTCGGTCAGCGTGTTCCAGACGCTGCGTGCGTCTGCGTTCACCAGGGTGGCGGCCTGGATGGCGACGCCGCCGAGTTCGACCCGGATCTCCACCTGCGGCGTCGCCGCCCGGGCCGGGGACAGGGCGAAGCAGGCCAGCCACAGCAGCAGCAATCGTGTCATGGGTCGTCTCCTCGATCGACGCAGGGTTATTGTCTTGTTCCCGCAATGTACGCCTTTTTCCCGGAGTGGGGCGCCGCATGCCCTGCGCGCGTAAAAAAAGCGGGCACAAGGCCCGCTGGTTGGGAAACGCCGGTGGCGTGGAACGATCAGGCTGCCCGCTTCAGCTGCCCGCACGCCAGGTTGGCGGGAATGGCGACGTCCATCAGCCTGGGATTCGACAGCACCAGTCCGTTCATCAGCGCGATGTAGTCCGCCCGCGTGGTGTGCGCCAGACGCGGGTTGTGGCGCTTTTCCTCACCGATGCTGGATACGGTCCAGCCCTTGTAGTCGTGGGCGGGATAGACCAGCGTGTCGTCGGGCAGGCGAAACAGCTTGTCGACGATGGAGTCCCAGGACTTGGCGGCGTCCCCGCCCTGGAAATCGGTGCGGCCGGTGCCCCGGATCAGCAGCACGTCGCCGGTGAACACCGCTTTCGGGTGCAGCGGGTCGAGCACGAAGCTGAAGGATTCGTCGGTGTGGCCGGGTGTGTAGATCGCACCCAGCTTCACGCCGTCGACGTCGAGCACGTCGCCTTCGCGGATGGCTTCGTTCACGCATTCCGCACGGGTGAATTCGCCCATGGCCGTGATGCAGTCGGTGGCTTCGCGCAGGTCGCCCAGGCCGGTGACGTGGTCGGCGTGGGTATGCGTGTCGATCGCACGCACCAGTTTCAGGTCGAGTTCGCGGATCGCCTGCAGGTAGTGCGGCACCTGTTCCTTCACCGGGTCGATGATGACCGCTTCGCGGCCCGCGCCCGAGCCGATGAGGTAGGTGTAGGTGCTCGATTCGGAATCGAAGAATTGCCGGAACAACATGATCGTTCTCCTCAGAAAGCGACGGCGGGAAATCCCGCCGTCGGTACCACGCACGCTTTACGGGTCAGCGTTTACAGCGACTTCTTGCAGAAGTACCAGTCGGTGCACTCGTAGCCTTCGTTCACACGCTTTTCAGCAGCGGCGGCATCCTGCGGCGGCGGAACGATGACCTTGTCGCCGGGCTGCCAGCCTTCGGGCGTGGCGATCTTGTTGGCATCCGAGGTTTGCAGCGCGGTGACCAGACGCAGGAACTCGGGAATCGAGCGGCCATTGGTCATCGGGTAGTAGACCATCGCGCGCAGCGTGCCCTTGGGATCGATGATGAAGGTGGCGCGCACCGCCGAGGTGTCGGCCGCACCCGGATGGATCATGCCGTAGGCGCGGGCGACGTTCATCGACAGGTCTTCGATGATGGGGAACTGGATGTCGACGCCGAATTTTTCCTTGATGTTGCGCACCCAGGCCACGTGCGAGTAGTAGCTGTCGATCGACAGGCCGAGCAGCTCGCAATTGAGCTTCTGGAAGTCGTCGTAGTGGCGGGCGAAGGCCATGAATTCGGTGGTGCACACCGGGGTGAAGTCGGCGGGGTGCGAGAACAGCACCAGCCACTTGCCTTCATAGTCGGAGAGTTTCTTGACGCCGTGGGTGGTGCGCGCCTCGAATTCGGGGGCGCGTTCGTTCAGGCGGGGGAAGGTGACGGTTTCGGTCATGGCAGGGTTCCTTTCGTTGAATGTTTATTAGCAATTGCTAATGGACGCTACTCTAGCGGCCTGCGTGTCTTGCGTGAAACAGATTGTTTCCATCCGGGCAATCGAGTCCGTCAATCTCTGGACGCCGGCTCGTGCGCGAACGGGGCCGAGCGCACGGTACGCTGCTTGTAACCGGTCACCATGGCTCGCGGGAGATTGATGCGCCACCGGATGCTGGCGGCGATCACGCCGACGACATGCACGCCTGCGCCGATGAGCAGGGCGTTGGCCAGCATGGCGTGCAGATTCTCCAGCCAGATTTCGCCCCAGTAGGCATCGGTGCGCATCAGCCAGCCGCTTGTACCCAGTGAAACCACCAGGGCGAGTAGCGTCAGCACCATCAGCGCGCCGAGCGGATTGTGTCCGCGCGTGGCTGTACCGGGCTGGGCGCAGATACGCCGCCATTGCGTGCGGCCGGGGAAAAAATCGGCGAAGCGGGCATGGCGTGAACCGACGAAGCCCCAGACCAGCCGGGCGCAGACCAGGCCCAGGGCCGCGTAGCCTGCCCAGCGATGGGCCGGACCTTCGAGGATGAACTGATCGGCCAGCACCAGGACCATCAGGCTCCAGTGGTGCAGGCGGACGAAGCGATCCCAGACGTAGAGACGCTCGCTGACTGCGGTCGCCATCAGTCGATGAATGCCTTGACCGGCCGGCCGGTGACGGTGTCCATGTAGATTTCGACCCGCTCGCCTTTTTCGTTGTGGCCGTACATCTCGTAGCAATTGCCGTCGACGTGGAATTTCCGGATGGTGTAGCCGGCATCGCGCAAGGCCGCCTTGAGGGCGTCTTCCTTCATCCATTGTTCTTTGGGATGCGCCTCGCAATCGGCTGCGGCATGGGCAAACACCGGCAGGCTGGCACACAGGGCAAGCGCGAGACGGGCAGACAGGTTCTTCATGGCAAGGCTCCTTTGCAGGGTGGAAAAATCGATCAGTCGTGCCGCCGGGGTGGGGCCAGGCAGGCCGGGGTGATGTCGTCGAGGGTGCGGCAGCCGCACAGGGCCATGGTGGCTTCGAGTTCGTCGCGCAGCAGACGGATGACGTGGGCCACGCCCAGCGCCCCTGCACTGGCCAGCCCCCAGATCGGCGGGCGGCCGACCAGCACGGCCGACGCACCCAGCGCCCGCGCGCGGAATGCATCGCGCCCCGTGCGCACGCCGCTGTCGACGATGACCGGCACGCGGCCGTTGACCTGTTCGAGCACAGCGGGCAGCGCATCCAGGCTCGCCGGTGCGCCGTCGAGCACGCGTCCGCCGTGGTTGCTCACCACCAGGCCATCGCAGCCCAGTGCCACCGCACGCGCGGCATCGTCCGCATGGAGTACGCCCTTGACCAGCAAGGGTAGCCGGGTTGCATCGCGCAGCCAGGCCAGATCGTCCCAGGTCGGGGCCTGCGCCATCCAGCCGTCGAACACCGGGCTGTGTCCCGCCGGCAGCGTGGGCAGGCTGAGCGGCTGTTCCAGATTGACGGCGGCGATGCCGCGCGGCAGGTCCAGGGTGGCGAGTTTCACGGGCGCGTCCACCGTGAACATCAGCGCCGCATAGCCTGCGGCTTCCGCGCGGCGCAGCAGTCGCAGGGTGCGGTCGCGTTCGCCTTGCCAGTAAAGCTGGAAGCCGGGCACCGGGCCCCCCGTGGCCCGGCTGGCCGCCATGATGGATTCGATGGGCTGGCTGGCGAGGCTGCTGATCCAGATGGCCCCGCCTTGTGCGGCGGCCGCCATGGCACTGGCGCACTCGCCGCCTTCGTGGAACAGGCGCTGGTAGGCCACCGGGGCAAGCTGGATGGGATGGTCGAGCGTCTGCCCGAACAGGCTCAGCCGGGTGTGCCCCCCGCGTACGTCGGCCAGCATCCGGGGCATCAAGGCCGTGCGGTGGAATGCGTGGCGATTGGCCGTGTCGGTGAGGCTGTCGCCGCTGGCATCCTGCAGGTAGCGCCAGGCGACCGGGTCGAGCCGGGCCTGCGCGTGAGCGGCGTAATCGGCGGCGGTGGCCACGCCGGCCGGCAGGGTGTCCTGGCGCGGCGCGTTCACGATTCGGCCCAGCGGCGCAGGAGGTTGTGATACACGCCGGTCAGGCGCACGGCGGCATCGGATTCGCCGCTTTGCGCGCGCAGCGTCATCAGGGCCATGTCCATGTCGAACAGCAGGCGTCGCTGTCCGGCGTCGCGCACCATGCTCTGTATGAACATGAAGCAGGCAAGCCGCTCGCCGCGCGTCACCGGCGTGACCTGATGAATCGACGACGAGGGGTAGACCACCAGGCTGCCCGCCTTCAGCTTGACCCCGTGGCTGCCAAACGTATCTTCGATGACCAGCTCGCCCCCGTCGTAGTCTTCCGGCTCGTTGAGAAACAGCGTGGCCGACACGTCGGCGCGCACGTAGCCGCTGCCGTCGGGCATCATGCGCATGGCGTTGTCGGTGTGATAGCCGTAGCGGTTGTCGGTGCCGGCGTAGCGGTTGAAGAACGGCGGCAGGATCCTCAGCGGCAGCGCCGCGCTGAAGAAAAGCGCATGGCGATGCAGGGCTCCCAGCACCAGTCGGCGCAGGTCAGACAAGTGCGGCGCGTCTTCCGGCACCTGCTGGTTCTGCTTGGCCTGTGCAGCCTGCACCCCGGCCGTGGCGCGTCCGCTGGTCCAGGCCGACTGGGCCAGCAGGGCGCGTGCCGCGTTGCATTCATCGGGGGTGAGGACGTTGTCGAGGGTGATGAGCATGGAAAGTCTCCTGTCGGGGTGGCGGCACTGCGGGCAATGCCGCCACCCCGCCAATGACGGCGGGGAAAGGCGGATCAGAACTTCAGTTCGCCGGTGAGGATGAAGCGGCGACCCTGACCCGGCACGGTGAACGGGCCGTTGTCATAGATCGCGTCGTAATACTCCTTGTCGAACAGGTTCTGCACGTTCAGGCGCACGCTCCAGGATTTCTGCTCGTAGGCCGCCATGGCATCCCAGCGCACATAGGACGGTGCGGTGTTGGGATGGTAGGCGCCGTTGAGCGTGGGGGGGGCACCGGCTCCGCTGGGGTTGAAGCCCTGGCGGTCGCCCTTGGCTTCGACGCCGCCGCCGATTTTCCAGCCGCCGCCGAGCTTGTAGGTGGTCCACACGTTGTAGGTGTACTCCGGCGTGTTGCGCGCGCGCTTGCCGATGTAACCCAGGTTGCCCTTGGTGATCACCCCGGTGGTGGCGTTGACGTTTTCGGCCGTGTCGAGAATTTCGGCGTCCATCAGGGCCACGCCGGCAAAGATCTCCCAGTTTTCGGTGAGGCGGCCGGCGGCTTCGAATTCCAGGCCATCGGTACGACGCTTCTTGGTGAGGATGGCCGCGGTGGATTCGAGGTCGGTGCTGCGCTCCCAGTTCTTGGTGGCGCGATACAGGGCGGTGCGGAAGGTGAAGTCGCCGTCCATGAAGAGCCACTTGGCACCGAGTTCGACCACCTCGCTGGTTTCCGGCGGCTGCGGCACAACCGTGAGCTGGTACAGGTCGGCCGTGGGGCTGAAGGAGTCGCTATAACCGAGGTAATAGTGCTGGGTTTCATCGGGCTGGTACGAGAGCGCGGCGCGGTAGCTTTGCTCGCCATACGAGAGCCGGGGCGAGGTGGCGCTGCTGTAATCAGCGTCAAGTTCATCATGACGCACGCCGATCGTGGCTTTCCAGAAAGGCATGAATTCGATCGTGTCCTGGATGTAGAACGCATACGAATCGCTGGTGAAGTTGACGGGGTTACCCGTGGTCGATTCAACATACGGCTGGAAATGCGGTGGAATACCTGAAACGATGGTTGTCCCGCCCAGGTTCTGCAGGGTGTTGCGGTGGCTGTCCTCGTATAGGTATTCAACGCCGGTGATCAGTTCGTGCTTCATCCCCAGCGCACGGAATCTGGTACTGAAATCGGACTGCACGGTTAGCGTTTCGTAATCCATTGCACGGGTCGGACCAGCATTCCAGTTCCCGCCATTGCCCGGGATGGTGCCATTGACATTGGGCGCAACGGTTGCGCTTGGCGTGCGTGCCCAATAGCTGCGTTCATAATCGGCGTAGCGCAGGCTGGTGCGCAATTCACTCTTGCTGTCGAAACGATGCGTCCAGGTGGCGGTGGCAATGCTGGTGTCACCATAGTCGAAGTTGGCGTCGATGCCCCAGAAGGTCTTGGCCGGGAAGTTGGTGTTGGGGCGACGCGTGGCATTGTCGAAAGAGAAGCCGTAATCGGGCAGGTCACGGTTCTTCATGTAGACATAGGACAGCACCACTTCATCGTCGGTCTGCATGCCGAAGGCGTAGCTGATGTGAGCGCCGTCGCGATGGATTTCCGGTGTGGCACCCGAGGCTGGGTTTTCACGCCAGCTGGCTTCGTCGCGGGTGGAGAGATTGACGCGTAGCGCACTGTTTTCTCCCACGCGCTTGTTCAGGTCGGCCGTGGCTTCGTAGTATTCATCGGTACCGATGCTGGCCGTGAGCTTGTAGGCGTCAGCGCGTTTCGGGGTCTTGGAGACGAGGTTGATCACGCCACCGGCCTGACCGCGTCCGAACAGCATCGAAGCCGAACCGCGCAGCACGTCCACCTGTTCCAGGAAGAAGGTTTCGCGGTTGTACTGGGCCGTGTCGCGGATGCCGTCCAGATACATGTCGCCGAAGGTGTAAAAGCCGCGCAGGTTGATGTTGTCGCCGGCGCGGCCGCCTTCGGCAGCGTTGAAGCTGAGGCCGGACACGTTGCGCAAGGCTTCGCGCAGGCTGCCCACTTGCTGTTCCTCCATGAGCTTGTTGGTCACGGTGGTGATCGCCTGCGGAATATCCTGCGGATCCTGCTTCGTCTTGCCGACGCGGGTTTCAGTGGCCTGATAGCCGTTGTTCACGGCCATGGGATCGGCGGTGTCTTCCACTTTCACGGTGGAAAGCGTGGTTTCGGGCGTGGTTTGCGCCAGGGCGTGCGGTGCCAGCATGGCGAAAGCCAGCGAGGTGGCGGCAACCGGTGCGAGGTGCACGGGTTGCAGGCGTGCCATCAGATGGCGCAGGATGCCCGAGGCCGGGCGCGGTCGTACGTGAGACATGAAGGTTTCCCCTTGGAATGAATCACTGGCTGGCGGGGCATGGGCTTGGCTGGCTGGTGGTTGAAAAAACGGTACGTTAGAACTCATCCCCAGCCGGCCAGCATGGCCAACCGGTAGACGATGAAACTGGCGATCCACGCCAGGCCGAACAGGTAGCCGGCCATGACGCCCACCCACTTCCAGCTGCCAGTTTCACGCTTGACGGTGGCAAGCGTGGACAGGCACTGCGGGGCAAAGACGAACCAGGTCAGCAGCGACAGCGCGGTGGCGAGACTCCAGCTGTGCGCGATGAGGGGGATGAGCGCCTGCGCTGTGTCGTCGCCGGTGGCGGACAGCGCATAGACTGTGCCGAGCGCGGAGACGGCCACTTCACGCGCGGCCATGCCGGGCACCAGCGCAATGCTGATCTGCCAGTTGAAGCCGATGGGTTCGAATATCACGGCAAGCAGGCGGCCCAGTGTGCCGGCGAGGCTGGTTTCGATGGCGGGTGCAGTGCTGCCGACCGGCGGCGCGGGAAAACTGGCCAGAAACCAGATGAGCAGCGTGAGCACGAAAATGATGCCGCCCACGCGCTTGAGGAAGATTTCCGCGCGCTGCAACAGCCCGATCAACACGTTGCGCGGCGTGGGCCAGTGGTAGGTGGGCAATTCCATCATCAGGGGGCGCGGCAGGGCACCGGCGGTGAACTGCTTGGCGATCCAGGCGATGGCCGCCGCCGACAGTGCCCCGGCGACATACAGGCCGAACAGCACCAGGCCCTGCAATTCGACTCCCGCGATTTCACGCCGGGGAATGAAGGCTGCAATGAGCAGGGCGTAGACGGGCAGCCGTGCCGAACAGGTCATCAGCGGCGCGATCATGATGGTGACCAGCCGGTCGCGCGGACTGGAGATGGTGCGCGCCGCCATGATGCCGGGAATGGCGCAGGCAAAGCTCGATAGCAGCGGGATGAAGGAGCGCCCGGACAAACCGACGCTGCCCATCAGGCGATCCAGCAGGAAGGCGGCACGCGGCAGATAGCCGGATTCTTCCAGCACCAGAATGAAGAAGAACAGGATGAGAATCTGCGGCAGGAAAATCAGTACGCCGCCGGTGCCGGCGATCACGCCGTCGACCAGCAGGCTTTGCAGCCAGCCGGCCGGCATGGCCGACGCCACGCTCGACGCAGCCCAGCCGGTGGCCGCTTCGATCCAGCCCATGGGAGCTTCGGCCCAGGCAAACACCGCCTGGAAGATGAAGAACAGCACGGCCATCAGCAGCGCCATGCCGAAGACAGGATGCAGGACGACCTGGTCGATGCGATCGGACAGTCCCTGGGGCGAGAGGGTGTCGAGCTTGAGCGCGACGAGGATGCGCTGCACGGCATCGTGGTCGGCCTCGACCGATACCGTTTCGGCATGTACGGGCGTGTCGGCGGCACGCTGCCAGTGGTCGGCCGGGGCATCGAGCAGGGCACGCACGGCCTCTGCGCCGTTCCTGCGCACCGCAACGGTGGATACGACCGGCACGCCGAGTTCGGCCGCGAGGGCGTCGGGGTCGATGGCGAGGCCCCGACGCCGGGCAAGGTCGGTCATGTTGAGCGCCACCGCCATGGGGATGCCCAGCCGCTTGACCGCCAGCACCAGGCGCAGGTTGCGTCGCAGGTTGGTCGCGTCGACTACGCAGATCACCCGGTCGGGTCGCTTCTCTCCCCGGGCGCGGCCCATCAGCACATCGACGGTCACCCGTTCGTCGGGCGAGCGCGGATTCAGGCTGTAGGCACCGGGCAGGTCGAGTACGCGCAGTTTCTTGCCGTCGCTGCGCACATACTGGCCTTCCTTGCGCTCGACCGTCACCCCAGCGTAGTTGGCCACTTTCTGCCGGCTGCCGGTGAGCACGTTGAACAGCGCCGTCTTGCCGCAGTTGGGGTTGCCCACCAGCGCGATGAGCGGACCGCCCGCATGGACGTGGACGATGGCCGGTTTCATGGGGCCTGCTCCCGTGTCAGCGCTATTACCTCGATGCACGCCGCCTCGGCGCAGCGCAGCGCAAACGTGGACGTGCCGACCCGCACCACGATCGGATCGCCGCCGGCCGCGCGAGCCATCACCCTGACCGGCTCACCGGGCAGGAACCCCAGTTCGCGCAGCCAGTCGGCCCATTCGGGGGCAGCGGCCGGCGCGTGCACGGCGGCAATGCGCCAGGTCGACTGCAGGGTGGCGTGGTCGAGCGTAAACATGGCAATCAGGCAGATGCTGCCTGTTCAGGCAAGACGAAATAAACGGCAATACGGGACGCAGGAAACGCCATGTAACACTCCAGACTGAATGACAACCCCGGCTTGGACGGGGACGGGGTGCGGATGCACCGGGGATTCAGACGGCGTGAGGCGGTGCGTGCGGCCAGCCTGCGCGCAGGGCGGGCAGGCTGGGGCTGGAATGGGCGGTGGCGCTGGCGAAATGGCCGGCTCGGGATGGCCACGGGGTGCGGGTGAGGGCTACGGATGACCCTTCGCCATTGGGGTCGGGTTGCGGTTCGGCCGACAGGTGCTCGACCGGCGAAGGCAGTTGCAGGGTGGCATGCGAATCGTGTGCCCCGCCGCCCTGAACGACCAGGGCGAGCCAGAGCAGGGCCAGTCCAAGCAGGCAGCCTAAGCACAGGCGGAAGCGCGGGATCAGCAGTCCGACCATTTGCGCAACAGGTTGTTGTACAGCGCGGTCAGGCGGACCAGATGCGGGTCGCCGTCGCCCAGGCGGGCGCGCAGGGCGATGAGCGCGGTGTCCATCTCGAACAGCTGGCGGCGGGCTTCGCTTTCCTTCACCAGGCTCTGCATGAAGAAATAGCAGGCGAGGCGTTCGCCGCGCGTGACCGGCTTCACTTCGTGGATGGAGCCGGAGGGGTAGATCACGAGGCTGCCGGCGGCGAGCTTGATGCGCTGCTCGCCGTAGGTGTCCTCGATGGCGAGCTCGCCGCCGTCGTAGTCGGCAGGCTCGGTGAGAAAAAGGGTGGCGGACACGTCGGTGCGCAGCCAGCTGCCATCGGGCAGGTTGCGCAGGGTGTTGTCGGCGTGCCAGCCGTAGGTATTGGTGTCGCCCGCATAACGATTGAAATTGGGCGGCAGGATCTTGTTCGGCAGGGCGGCGGACAGCAGCGTGGTGCTGCGGTTGAGCGCGCGCATGACGAGAAGCCGGAGTTCGCGCAACTGCGGCGCGTCCTCCGGGAGTTGCTGGTTTTTCTTCACGAGCGAGGCCTGGGCCCCGGCCGACAGGCCGGTTGCCCAGTTCGCCCCGGCGAGCCGCTGGCGGATGGCCGCGAGCTCATCGGGGGTCAGAACCTGATCGATCGTGACGACCACGTGTGCCTCAGAAGTCGTGACGCAGGGTCAGGACAGCCTGACGGCCCCGGCCGGGAATGGCCTGGCCGCCGCCTTCGGCGAGCTGGGAAATGTATTGCTCGTCGGTCACGTTCAGCAGGTTGAGGCGCAGCTGCGTCTGCTTGCTGAATTTATATGCGGCATAGAGATCGTAGGTGGTGAAATCGTCGACACGCACCGTGACGTTGCCGCCGGGTGCGGGATCAACACCGCTCGTGACTTCGTCCACATACTGCATGCCGCCGCCCACGGTGATTCGGGGTGTGATGTCGTAGGTGGTGAAGAGCGTGAACGAATGCTCGGGCGTGCCACCCAGTTCCTGGGCGGTGACGTACGCTTCATTGACACCCGAAGAAGGCGAGGACTTGATGTCGTTCTTCAGGAAGGTGTAGCCCGCGTAGAGCTTCCACTTGTCGGTAAGGTCACCCGCCGCGAGCAGTTCGAAACCGTCGATCACGTAGTTGACGTTGGGGGTGGTGATGCCGCCGGCATCCTGGCCGGGGAGGCGGCCTTCCTTCACGTCGGTGCGGAAAATTGCCGCACCCAGGTCGAGTGCTTTGGCGACCTGCCACTTGGTGCCGAATTCATACGACACGATCTGCTCGGGCGGGGTGTTGAAGCCGGCACCCACGATGGCTTCGGTTGCGCCGCCGCCTGCCAGCTGCACGTTGTTGCGGTCGAAGTTGGCGGACATCACGTAGGCGTTGCCATAGGAGCCGTAGATCGACGTTTTCGGCGTGAGCTTGTAGACGAGGCCGAGGTTGTAGCTGATCTCGTCGTCCTCACGCTTGTGCGTGGTGTTGTTGGTGGTGGCACCGTTCACGCCGTTGAAGCCGCTCCGGGTGGCGGTGGCCTCTACCTTGTCCCAGCGCAGGCCGCCAGTCAGGTCCCATTTATCCGAGAGACGCAGGGTGTCGAGCAGGTAGATACCCACTTCTTCGGTTTCGAGCTTGTAGGTGGTGCCGTCGTGTACCGGCAGGCCGAACAGCGTACCTCCGATGATCTGGAACGGCGGCATGGCCTGTGTCGCGGGATTGTTGAGGCGCTTCCAGGGGCCGCGCGTGTCACGGCGGCGGTCGTTCTCGTAGGTGTAACGGGCCAGTTCGATACCTGCAACCAGGTCGTGTTCGATGCCACCGGTCTTGAAGTTGAACAGCAGATCGGTCTGGTTGTTGATGCCGGTGTCGACCTGGTCACGCGGCTTGGTTTCGCCACGCACGCAGGGATCGGCGACGGAGCAGACGAGGCCATCGGGGTTCAGACCCCCGGGGTTGGCGGCGGTGGAAATGCGCGGCGACGAAGCCCAGCCGTCGTTGTGGACGCGTGACAGGCGGAGCTGGTTCTTCAGCACGGTGCCGCCCTCGAAGGCATGCTGGATGGCGAGGCCCAGCTGATCGACATCCACTTTCTTGTAATCGTTGGTGTGGCCGTAGAAGTTTTCGAAATCGATGCCGGCAGGAATGACCCCGCCCTGGCCCAGCAGGTTGCCGCGGTCGGCAGGCAGGCCAGCATCGGGCAGGTCGTCCTGGCGCATGTGCAGGAAGTCTGCGGTGATTCGGGTCGGGCCCTTGAAGCCCCAGGTGTAGGCGGCATAGAGGCCGTAGCGCGACTCTTCCGCGATGTCGCGGCCGGGAATGTCGGCATCATGACCCATCAGGTTCAGGCGCACGGCGCTGTTGTCGCCGAGCGTCTTGTTCATGTCCAGCGTGCCGCGATAGAAGCTGTCGGTGCCGATGCTGACTTCTGCGCGGTTGAAGTCTTCCTGGAAGGGCTGCTTGGTCACGAAGTTGACCGTGCCGCCGGCTGAGCCACGGCCCGAGAAGGCCGAATTCGGGCCCTTCACCACTTCGAGCTGGTCGACGTAGAAGGGATCGCGGAAATAGTTGCCAAGGTCACGGCCGCCGTTCACGTTGATGTCGTCACGCGCGTTGAAGCCGCGAATCTTGAACTGGTCGCCACCGGGCGGGTTGCCTTCGCCTGCCTGCAGGCTGATGCCGGGGATGTTCTTGAGGGCATCCTTGAGCGAGGTGGCCCCCTGCTCCTCGATCAGGTCGGCGGGCAGGATGGTGATGAGCCGAGGCGTGTCCTGCAGGTCACGCGTGTACTTCAGGCTGTCCATCTGCTCGCCGCGAAAATCCACGACTTCCAGTGTTTGCAGTGTGACGGGCTGGTCTTCGCGTGCCAGGGCGAATTCTGCAAAGCCGCAGGCGGCCAGAGCCAGCGGGAGGAGTTTGGCATGGGGCTGTTGGGCCGAAAGTCGGGTGTTCAAGGTTCTCTCCTGTTCGACAGTTCATTTTTGAAGGGCTGGCTGACTGCGAACAGGTGGCTGGCGGGTGGGGAAGGGCGCGATTTCAGCGGCTAGCGTGCGTCCTTCGGGTCGGTGACGAAACCGAGTTTGGTGAGCCCGGCGCGGGCAGCGTCGGCCATGATCTGCGCGACGTTCTTGTAGGCCAGTTCGCCGTCGGCGCGGATATGGATTTCCGGCTGCGGTGTGCGGGCGGCGGCCAGGTCCATCTGCGCGCGCCACGCCGTCTGGTCCATGGGTTCGGCGTTCCAGTACACCGAGCCGTCGGCCTTGATCGAGAGGTTGATCGTTTCGGGCTTGACGTCGTTGGGCTGGCTGCTGGCGACCGGCAGGTCGACCTTGACCGCATGCGTCATCAGCGGCGCGGTGATGATGAAGATGACGAGCAGCACCAGCATCACGTCGATCAGCGGAATCATGTTGATTTCCGCGTTGTCGC
>ERZ1645185.350-NODE-350-length-19410-cov-6.368122_pt1 | contig 19410 bp, 21 predicted proteins | sample MGYA00575351_ERZ1645185 | MGnify/ENA primary metagenome ERZ1645185 (study PRJEB40838, sample SAMN11284767) | freshwater sediment metagenome | isolation source: river sediment | host: Sediment | place: India: Jana village, Kanpur | collected 2015-12-17 ...
AAACTGCGGATTAAACCTAAAAACCGCAGTTGGGCGCGCTCGATGGTGCGTTTGGACGAGTGACTGGCGCGAAGCGACGAGGCGGCAGGCCGGGGCCTGCAACGAGGCGTGACAAAGCCAGGCGCTTGACCGGACGGGCCAGCGGGTGCGTAGCGTGTTCACCCAGACGGTGAAGACTATCGAGGCAGAACGCTCAAGCTTCTTGTGGTGTTTCCAAGTGCGGAAAGCGGTCAACTGCGGTTTTTAGGTTAAATGCCAAGCGGCCAAGCGGCCAACGGCAGCCCGCGTCACAGCCGCTGAAGCGCCAGCAAGGCTCAGCCGACTTCAACGAATTCCAGCGTATTGCCATCCGGATCGCGGCAGAACAAGGCCGCGCGCCCGGATTTGCTGACGCTGTAGACCACCCCGGCTGCGTCCAGCCGGCTGGTCAGCGGGCCCAGGTCGCGCACGCCCAGTGCAATGTGGCGATCGCGCCCGCCGTGCTCGGGGCGCACGGCGCGCGCGTCGGGATTGGGCAGGTTCATCAGGTGCAGTTGCTGGCCACCGGGCAGGTCGTACCACTCGCCGGGATACGGCAATTCGGGGCGCGCCGGCGACGGCTCCAGACCCAGCACCGATTCGTAGAACCGCTTGGCGCGGGCCAGGTCGCCGACCAGCAGGCCGGCGTGCAGCAAGGCAACGAGATCAGACACGAGCGGGCTCCTGACGGTCTTCCATGCGGCCGGAAAACAGGCTGGCGGTGATGATCATCGCCGCCCCCACCCATTCCTGCGGCCCCATGCGTTCGTCGGACAGGAAATAGGCGGAAATCGCCGCCACCACCAGTTCCGACAGGAAAATGACAATGGCCTGGTTGGCCGGCACGCGGGCGAGGCCATATTGCACGGCGTAAGTCATGCTGGCGATGGCCAGCGCCACGCCGATCAGCAGCAGCCAGGTCGTGGGGCTGGCCTGCGCCACGAAATCCAGTTCGTCGGGTTTCAGCAGCAGGCCCACCACGGTCAGCACGGTCACGCCGGTCCAGACCGACACCGCCTTGGCACCCTCCGCCACGCCTTCCAGATGGCGGCTGATGACGTTGCTGACGGCAAACATGATCCCCGCCGACAGGCCCAGCCATTCGGCACGGTTGGCGGGCAGCGGCCAGTCGCCCGGCTGCCACAGCATGACGATGGCCCCGCCTGCCGCCAGTGCCATCACCGCCCAGCCGGCTCGGTTGAGCTTTTCGCGCAGCAGCAGCCAGGCGAACAGCACGGTCCACAGCGGGGCCAGGTAGAACAGCAGCAGCACCCGCACCACTTCGCCTTCCAGCACGGCCAGCACATAGGCCAGATTGGTCCACCCGGCCGCCAGACCCATGCCGGCCAGCCACATCCAGCGACCGCGTGCCGCGCCGACGGCGCGACCGTGCAGCCAGCCCAGGACCACAAGCGGTACGGCGTAGGAAAAGAAACTCGATGCAATGCCGCCAACACCGGCCTCGCCCAGCAGGCGATAGGGATACCAGACCAGCCCCCACAGGGCGGCGGCGTAGACGAGACTGGCGATGGCGAGGGGGGGGTGCGGAGAAGGCGGGGACATGGCGATTTATAATGCCACGACTTGTCTTCCATCCCGCGTGCAATGAATCCCCGCCTCGACCAGCTCCACCCCTACCCTTTCCAGAAACTGCGCGAACTCTTCGCCGGCGTGGTGCCCAACCCCGCGCTACCCGCAATCAATCTATCCATCGGCGAGCCCAGGCATCCCACGCCGCAGTTCATCAAGGATGCACTGGTGGCCGGTCTGGGCGGGCTGGCGAACTACCCCGTCACGCAAGGCTCGGACGCGCTACGCCAGGCCATGGCAGACTGGGCCGGCCGTCGTTATGGGGTCAAGCTCGATCCGGCCACCGAGGTGCTGCCGGTGAACGGTTCAAGGGAAGCCCTGTTCGCCTTTGCGCAGGCCAGTGTCGATTCCAGCCGCCATGGCCGCCGCGTGGTGATCTCGCCCAACCCCTTCTACCAAATCTACGAAGGCGCGGCGCTGCTGGCGGGTGCCCGTCCCTTCTTCCTCAACACCACGCCCGACAACGGTTTTCGCATGGACTGGTCGCGCGTACCCGACGACCTGTGGGAACAGGTCAACCTGGTTTATGTATGCAGCCCGGGCAATCCCACCGGCAAGGTGTTTTCGCTGGACGACTGGCGCGAGATCTTCGCCCTTTCGGACCAGCACGGCTTTGTCGTCTGCGCCGACGAGTGCTATTCGGAAATCTATTTCACCGAAGGTGAACCGCCGCTTGGCGCGCTCACCGCGTCGCAGCAGCTGGGCCGAGGCTTGCGCAACCTGGTCGTGTTCAATTCCCTGTCCAAGCGCTCCAACGTGCCTGGCCTGCGCTCGGGCCTCGTCGCCGGCGATGCCGAATTGATGAAGAAATTCCTGCTCTACCGCACCTACCACGGCAGCGCCATGAGCCCGGCGGTGCAGGCCGCCAGTGCGGCAGCGTGGAACGACGAAGCGCATGTAGTCGAGAACCGCCGCCAGTACGCCGCCAAGTTCGCCGCCGTGATGCCCATCCTCAAACCCGTGCTCGAATTCGATGCGCCGGACGCCGCGTTCTACCTGTGGGCGAAAGTGCCGGGGGGCGACGATGCCGCCTTCGCCCGAGGGCTGTATGAACAACAGCACGTGACCGTGCTGCCTGGCAGCTATCTGGCGCGCGACGCCGCCGGGGCCAACCCAGGCAAGGGCTTTGTGCGCATCGCGCTGGTGGATGGCGAAGCCGACTGCATCGAGGCGGCGCAACGCATCGTCGCATACGTCACCGGATAAAATCATCGGTATTCATTCTCTTTCCAGCCGAAAGGAACTGCCATGCGAATATTGTCCAATCTGCTTCTCTTCGCAGTCCTCTTCATCCCGGCCGCATTCGTATATGCAGGCCCGGATAAAGCGGAGACCGCAGTCACCCAGACGCTTTTCGACGCTGACATGGAGAACGTCAGTTATTCGATCCGTCGCGACGGCTTTGTCGACATCCTGTTCGGTCCCTCGGTAGAGGAAAAGGAATACATCCGCATCGTCGAGCGGCTCCGTGCGCATCCGGACGTTCCCGGAGTGCTTGCCGGACGTGGAAAGAGCGACTATTGCCCGGTCAGGCATTGATGCGCTTCCCTGCTCTCCTCGCCGCCGCCTTCATTGCGCCCGCCTTTGCCGCCACGCCGGCGGAAGTCGAATACGCGGTGCAGGGCGTGCTCGCGCGCGAGGGCGCACTGTTCGTCGATTACGACGTGGGCGAGGATGGCCGGGCCCACGTGCTGTTCGGCAGCAACGAGCCGGCCTGGCGGGTGGAAAAGTCGGTCAAGGCCTTACAATCGCACCCTGGCATTCCGGGGCTGGTGTGGACGCAGCTCGATTCCGAATTGTGTCCGGTGCGCTGACCCCGCCTCAAATCTCCCTGCATTCATCACGGAACCCATCATGCAAGACTTGCAAGCCATCATCGAAGCCGCCTTTGAACAACGTGCCCAGATCACGCCCCGCACCGCCGACCCGCAGGTGAAGGACGCCGTGATGACGGTGCTGGACAAGCTTGATCGGGGCGAACTGCGCGTGGCGAGCCGGGTAGCCGGCACCCAGCAGTGGGAAACCCACCAGTGGATCAAGAAGGCGGTGCTGCTGTCCTTCCGCCTGGAAGACAACCAGTTCATCAAGGGGGGCTATACCAATTACTACGACAAGGTGCCATCCAAGTTCGCCGACTACAACTCGAAGGACTTCCGCGAAGGCGGTTTCCGCGTGGTGCCGCCGGCTGCCGCCCGTCGCGGCTCGTTCATCGCCAAAAACGTGGTGCTGATGCCGTCGTACGTGAACATCGGCGCGTATGTGGACGAGGGTGCGATGGTCGACACCTGGGCCACCGTCGGCTCGTGCGCACAGATCGGCAAGAACGTGCATCTCTCCGGCGGCGTCGGCATCGGCGGCGTGCTGGAGCCGGTGCAGGCCAATCCCACGATCATCGGCGACAACTGCTTCATCGGCGCGCGTTCCGAGGTGGTCGAAGGCGTGATCGTCGAAGACAACAGCGTGATCTCGATGGGTGTCTACATCGGCCAGAGCACCAAGATCTACGACCGCGAAACCGGCGAAGTACACTACGGCCGCGTGCCCGCCGGCTCGGTGGTGGTGTCGGGCAACCTGCCCTCCAAGGATGGTTCGTACAGCCTGTATTGCGCCGTGATCGTGAAGAAGGTCGATGAGAAGACGCTGTCCAAGGTCGGCATCAACGAACTTCTGCGCGGCATCTGATCAAAACCCCTTCCAGTTCCTGTCCGGATGAGCCCTGTGATCAAACCCCTGCTTCTCCTTGCGGCCTGCACGGCCGCGCTGGCTGGCTGCCAGGAAAACCCGGTCTCCGGCCGCAAGCAGTTCGTGCTGGTGTCGGAGGAAATGGCGCAGAGTTCGTCCGCCCAGGCGTACGCGCAAACCCTGTCGGAGGCGCAAAAGCAGGGCAAGCTCAGCACCAACGCTGCGCTCAACGCCCGGGTCAAGCGCATTACCGACCGTCTCATTGCCCAGGCCACGGTGATGTATCCACCGTCCAAGGACTGGAAATGGTCGGTGGCCGTGCTCGACGAACCCACACTCAACGCCTGGTGCATGCCCGGCGGCAAGATGGCGATCTATACCGGCATCATCGACAAGCTCCAGCTCACCGACGATGAAATCGCCCAGATCATGGGCCACGAAATCGCCCATGCCATGCTCGGCCACGGCCGTGAACGCATGAGCCGCGCGCTGGCGACCCAGGCCGGCCTGCAACTCGGCTCGATTGCCGCCGGAACCGACCTCAGCGGCCTGGCACCGGTTGCCGACATTGCGCTTACTCTGCCCAACAGCCGCGCGGGCGAGACCGAAGCGGACCGCTACGGCATCGAACTCGCGGCCCGTGCGGGCTACGATCCGCGTGCAGCGGTGAGGCTGTGGGAAAAGATGGCAGCTGCCAACAAGAGCCAGCCGCCCAAGTTCCTCTCCACCCATCCCTCGCCGGATGACCGCATCCAGGCCCTCAACGCCCTGGCCCCGAAAATGATGCCGCTCTACGAAAAGGCCCGCTGATGGAAATTGCCGACGAAAAGCTCGCCAGCCTGAAAACCGTGAACCACGTGACCTACGCGCTGTATGCGCTGTCGCTGTTCTCGGGCGTGACGGCCATCGTCGCCATCGTGCTCAACTACATCAAGCGCGACGACGCACGCGGCACCTGGATCGAGAGCCATTTCAGCTGGCAGATCCGCACTTTCTGGTGGGCGCTGGTCTGGGGCGTGCTGGGCTGGCTCACCTTCCTCATCCTGATCGGCTGGGTCATCTGGGGCGTCGCCTTCGTCTGGTTCATCTACCGCATCGCAAAAGGCTGGCTCAACCTCAATGACGGCAAGCCCATGGCCGTATAAGGTCTGATCATTCAATTTTCCGGAGTCTTCACCATGAATCGTGTTCTTCTCGCTGCTGTGTCCATTGCCTTGCTGGGCGGCTGTGCCACCAAGGACTATGTCAACGAACAGATTGCCGGCGTGAACAAGCGCGTGGACGGCCAGCAGACCGACACCAATGACCGGTTCGGCAAGACCGCCAGCCTGGTTCAGGGTCTGGAAAACCGTATCAACGGCCAGCAGACCGCGCTCGACGGCACCTCGCGCACCGCCCAGGAGGCGCTGGACCGCGCCAACGCGGCAGGCAAGCTCGCCGCCGGCAAGTTCCTCTACGAAACTGCCCTCTCCAGCCAGATTGCCTTCGGCTTTGAAGGCAACGAACTCTCTGCTGACGCGAAAAAGGCCCTGGACGACTTTGCCGCCCGGATCAAATCCGAAAACCGCAACGTCTATATCGAAATCCAGGGCCATACCGACAGCAGCGGTCCCGATTACACCAACCTCAAGATCGGTGAACAGCGCGCTGAAGTCGTGCGCCGTTACCTGGCCATGCAGCACGGGTTTGCCCTGCATCGCATGAACGCCATTTCCTACGGTGAAACCGCCCCCATCGCCGACAACAAGACGCGCGCAGGCCGTGCGGAAAATCGCCGCGTCACCCTGGTCGTGCTGCAATAACGCGATACTCGCCAGACAAAAAAAGCCCGGCTGATGCCGGGCTTTTTTGCGGGATGGTCAGGCGGTGATCCTGACTTCGGTCCCGGTTTCCACCAGATCGAAGAGTTCGGCCACGTCGGCGTTCTTCATGCGGATGCAACCGTGCGAGGCAGGCTGGCCGATGCGGTGTTCCTCGTGGGTGCCGTGGATGTAGATGTAGCGGGCGTGGGTATCGACTGACCCGCCCTGGTTCCTGCCCGGCTCCAGCCCTTCCAGCCAGAGGATGCGGGTGAGTATCCAGTCGCGGCCGGGGTTGTCCGCGTCGAGGCTGGGGGACCAGATTTCACCTGTCGGAACACGCGCCTTGAACGCCGCGCCCAGCGGCTGGCCGGCACCGATTTTCTCGGCAATGCGATGCCGTCCGCGCGGTGTCCGGTAACTACCGGATTCCTCGCCCGGTCCGTTGGCCGCAGTTGAAACCGGATACTGGCGGATCAGCCGGTCGCCATCGGGATACGGCTCCCACAGATAGAGCTGCTGACGGCGGATGTCCACATCGATGACCAGCGCACTCATGTCGATGTCTCCTTTTTATGCTGCCGGCGCGACTCGAAAAACCCCGAGATCAGGGCAGCACACTCGTCCGCCAGGATGCCGCCGGTGATTTCACAGTGGTGATTGAGCCGGGGTTCGGCGAACACATTCAGGATGCTGCCGTGCGCGCCGGTCTTGTATTCCTTCGCTCCGTAGACCACGCGCGATACACGGGCGTGCAGGATCGCCCCGGCACACATCACGCAGGGCTCCATCGTCACATAGAGCGTGGCACCCGGCAGCCGATAGTTGGCGCATTGCCCGGCTGCATCGCGCAGGGCCATCACCTCGGCGTGTGCCGTCGGGTCGTGGCGGGAAATGGGCTGGTTGTAACCGCGTCCGATGATCTGGCCACCGGCCACCACCACTGCGCCGACCGGCACTTCCCCTGCCTCCCAGGCTTTTCGGGCCAGTTCCAGCGCCTGGCGCATCCAGTACGCGTCGTCGTGCGGGGCAGCCTCCGGCCGTGTCATAGGCCATCCATGCCACAGAATCGTGGCAAGGCCTTGATCCGCTCCACCCAGCGCCGCACACCGGCATAAGGGCCGAGGTCGATGCGGCCCTGATGGGCCAGCGCCACGTAGGGGAAGCACGCCACGTCAGCCACGGTCGGTGTCGTGCCGGCCAGCCAGTCGGCCTGCGACAGTCGTCCCTCCAGCACCTGCAAGGCCACGGCCGCCTGTTGATGCGCCGCACCGAGATCGCCCGGCCGGCCCATGTGCGCGATCATGCGTGCCCGGAACAACCCGTCTGCCACTTCGTTCTGCGCCAGTTCCAGCCACTGCATCACCTGCCCCAGATGCAGCGCATCCTGGGGCAGCCAGCTGCGCGCGGGATCGTGACGTGCGGCAAGATAGACCAGAATGGCAGTCGAGCCCCACAACACATGGTCCCCATCGATCAGCGTGGGAATCTGCCCGCGCGGATTGAGCTTGAAATAGGCGGCATCCACATCGTTGCGTCCTTCCCGGATGGCCACTGGAATGCGCTCGCAAGGCACATCGAGCAGCGCGAGCAGCAGGCGCACCTTGTAGGCGTTGCCAGAGCCTTCGCGGTCGTAGAGTTTCATCATGGTGGTGTGTTCCCGCGTTGGACTGCCGACAAACTCAAGGGTGCGCTACACAAGTTCGCCTCGCACTGTGAGTACAACCTGCCCGCCTACCTCGATTTCAGCCAAGCCATTGTGTCTGTGCGCGCGCAGACGTACCCGGGAAGGCCGCCGCAATTCGTGGCCCTGTTCGATGCGCAGGTCGATATCCGAATACCCTTGTTGCAGCAGATAAGCACCCAGAAACGCCGCACCGTTTCCGGTTGCCGGGTCCTCGCGTACACCGTGAGCCTCGAAGAAGAAACGTACGGAAAGATCGCATGCCGCGTCGTGCGTCTCGTGGGTGAACAGATAGGCCAGCGGCGGAAAACCCTGTGCCATCAATGGCGCATAGGCGTCCAGATCCAGCCGACTGCGCTTCAGTGCCGACAGACTGCGCAATGGCACGATCATCGCTGACGTGCCTGCTGCAGCCTGCTGAACCGGCATCTGTGCATCAATATCATCCGGCTCGATACCCAGGGCCAATGCCATTACTTCACGCGGACAAATCGCCCCCAACGTGACGGGCGGTGCACGGAACCAGAGAATCTCGCCGTTCTCATCCATTTCGAAGCGTACCGGGACCTGAGAGTGTTGCAAGTTGAGCCGCACAGGTCCACTTGCCGCCGATTCCATGAAGCGCCGGATCGTCCATGCCGTGCCCAGCAATGGATGGCCGGCAAACGCCAATTCACGCGCCGGGGTGAACAGGCGCACACGGTAACCGCCATCCGTTTCAGGTTTCGCGAGCACAAATGTCGTCTCCGAGTAGTTGGTTTCCGCCGCGATCAGCTGCATGGTTTCCGCAGTGAGATCATCGGCATGCGTCACTACCGCCAGCTGGTTGCCTGCATAGGCATGGCCGGCAAAGACATCCACAATGTAGAAAGGATGTGGCATGGCTACCCCGTCAAGGTTGGAGACCACTCCAAGATGAACCGGCTCAGCGGATGCGCGGTTTGCGCGTGTGCTTGTCCGGTACGCCGCGCATCTGCCGGCGCGGGCCGGCTTCGAGCCCGGCCCATTCCTGCACGCGCGCCACGAGATCGTCTTCGAGTTCGATTTTCTGGCCGCGCTTGAGCTGCGGCGGCAGCGCGATGGGGCCGAAACGGATGCGCGTGAGCCGTGACACGGTAAAGCCCAGGTGTTCGAAGATGCGGCGCACTTCGCGCTTGCGGCCTTCCTTGATGATGACGCGGTACCAGCGGTTGACACCCTCGCCACCCGCGCGGAAGCAGCTTTGCAGATGCGCCGGGCCGTCGTCGAGTTCGATGCCGTCGGTCAGCTGCTGGATCTGTTCATCGCTGAGTTCACCGAGCAGGCGAACCGCATATTCGCGCTCGACTTCGAAACGCGGGTGCATGAGCCGGTTGGCCAGTTCACCGGAGGTGGTGAAGATCATCAGGCCATCGGTGTTGTAATCCAGCCGGCCGATGGAGATCCACTTGGCACCGCGCAGCTTGGGCAGCGCGTCGAACACGGTGGTGCGGCCCTTGGGGTCGTCGCGGGTGACGATCTCGCCTTCGGACTTGTGGTAGATGAGGATGCGGGTGCGGCGTGTGTCCTCGAAGCGCAGGTAAATGCGGCGGCCACCGATTTTCACGATGTCGCGCGGGCCGACCTTGCTGCCCAGGGTGGCGGCTTCGCCGTTGACCTGCACGCGGCCTTCGGCGATCCATTCCTCCATTTCGCGGCGCGAGCCGATGCCGGCAGTGGCCAGTGCCTTCTGCAGGCGTTCAGCCGGAACCTCGGGCGCGGTGGCCTGGGCAAGACGGGCGGCAGCGCGGCCTTTGGGGGCTGCGGGGGCACGCCGGATGGGGGTGGGACGGGACATGTCAGGGGCTTTCGTAGAGGCGGGGGGCGGCGATTTCGATCACCGCGCCGAAGTGTTGCGGGGCGCGTGCGCCGGCGGTTTCGATGATCGCCCCGAACACGGCGGCCACGTCGTGGTCACGCACTTCGGGAATCAGCGCGGTCTCGTTCGGTGCAACCAGCGTCCCCAGTTCTTCCAGCGGCGGCAGGTCGGACAGCGCAGTCAGCCCCAGGTCGCTGAGGAAGTGGCTGGTGGTGCCGAACAGCGCGGGCCGACCCGGCACGTCACGGTGGCCGATGGCCTCGATCCAGCCGCGCTCCTCCAGCGTCTTGACGATATTGGGGTTGACCGACACGCCCCGGATGTCCTCGATGTCGCCGCGCGTCACCGGCTGGCGGTAGGCGATGATCGCCAGCGTTTCCAGCACCGCGCGCGAATAGCGCGGCGGCTTCTCGTCCTTCATGCGCGACAGCCAGGGCTGCATCTCGGGCCGGCTCTGGAAACGCCAGCCGTCGGCAACCTGCACCAGTTCCACGCCGCGCCCGTGCCAGTCGGCACGCAGGGCATCGAGCGCTGAATGCAGCTCGGCATTGGCCGGCGGGGTGTCGAACATGCGCTTGATCTCGGGCAGCGTCAGCGGTTCGACGGCAACCAGCAGCGCGGCTTCGAGCACCCGCTTCAGGTCGTCAGGATTCTGGTTCGGCTGAAGATTCATGGAGCTTCACGTAAATGGGGGCGAAGGGTTCGGCTTGCGTCACGTCGACGAGGGTTTCCTTGGTCAGTTCAAGCACCGCGAGGAAGGTGACGACGAGTTCGTGCACGCTCGAAGCCTCCGGGAACAGGTCCTTGAACGCCATGAATTCGCCGGGCACCAGCCGCTTGAGGATGCGGCTCATGTGCTCGCGGATCGACAGCTCCTGACGACCGATGCGGTGGTGGCTACGGTTCTTGGCGCGCGACAGGATCGCCAGCCAGGCGGCGGCGAGTTCTTCCGGATGCACGCTCGGCATGCGCCGCGCCACGGCCGGCAGGAACACGCTCACGGTCTCGAAATCACGCCCGGCCTGCGGCAACCGGTCGAGGGTCTGGCCGGCAAGTTTCATCTGCTCGTATTCCAGCAGGCGGCGCACCAGCTCGGCACGCGGGTCGTCGCCCTCGCCTGCGTCCTCCGCCTGCTCGCGACGCGGCAGCAGCATGCGCGACTTGATGTCGATCAGCATCGCCGCCATCAGCAGATACTCTGCCGCAAGCTCCAGACGCGTCGCGCGCGCGGCCTCCACATAGGCCATGTATTGCCGGGTCAGCGCCGCCATGGGGATGTCGAGCACATCCAGGTTCTGCTTGCGGATCAGATACAGCAGGAGATCGAGCGGACCCTCGAAGGCGTCGAGGAACACCTCCAGCGCATCGGGGGGAATGTAGAGATCCTGCGGCAGTTCGGTCAGCAGTTCGCCGCGTACCTTGATGACGGGTGCGGGCGGGGTGTCGGACTGGGGTGGATCGAGCAGCTCGGCTTCGGACATGCGGGCATTTTACCCGAGCCCGAGGGGTGAACTCAGGGCAGGCGCAGGGTAAATACCGCGCCCTCGCGGTTTTCCAGCAGCAGTTCGCCCGTTCGGCCCTGGTTTTCGTGCAGTTGTGCGATCAGACGGGAGAACTGCAAGCCCAGCCCGGTGCCTCGTGCGCGATACGGCATGCCGTTTGCCAGGCTGTCGAGAATCTCTCCGGGATAGCCTTCGGAATCGTCCCGCACCCCCAGTTCGAGCCAACCGTTCCGGAACGCCGCAGAAATGACTATGCGGGTGCGCGCGTAGGCCAGTGAATTCTGGATGCCGTTCATCAGGGCCATTTCCACCAGTTCCCGGTCGAAAAAAGCGATGGCCGGCAGATCCTCGGCCAGTTCCACACTCACGCTGAAATGCTCGCGGGCCAAGGATTGCGTACGGGCAGCCAGTCCGTGGACCAGGTCGTGCGGCGAATAGGCATCGACATTGAGCGCCAGCGGCCCCTGGTCGGCACGGTACATCCAGAGCGCCTGACGCAGCCGGTCCGATACGCTCTGGCAGAGCAGGCGCGCATCGTCGAGCGGCGCATCGTGTGCGGGATCCCCCGTGGGCGGCAGGCGCTCCAGGGTCATGCCCAGCAGGCCGAGATGATTCTTCAGCTCGTGGATGAGTGCAGCCTGAAAAGCCGTGCTGTCGAATGCCATCAGCCGGTCTTCCGCTGGATGCCGAACCGGCTTTCCATGTCTTTCATGTCCAGCCGCAGGCCAGCCAGCCGTGGATGGCCAGGTGCCTGGCGTTCGGCCGCATCGAGCGCACGGCGCGCGGCCTCGATCATGGGTTCGTCCATGCCGCTCTTGTCGATGTGCTTGAGGATGACCCACACGGCATTCATGGCGATGCGCGGGTTGTAGGGCGCGGATTCGCAGGCGGTGAGCAGCTTTTCGGCGGCGGTGCGGAAATCCCCGCGCTGCGCCAGTACCACACCTTCGTTATTGAGGCGACGCACATCGGCCGTGGCCGAGGCGAGTACGGCCGCGCCTGCGTCGACCCGGCCGGCATCCTCGTAGAGCTTGCGGGCCTTGGCCAGCAGGGTGTCGCTGTCGTGCGCGTTGCGGGCCACCTCGGCGACGATGCCATCGGCCTCGTCATGGCGACCGCTAGACATGCACGCACCCGCCAGGTCGAGCATGAGGCGTGCATCGCCCCGTGTGCCAGCGGCGCGCAGCACGCCCGCCTCGTCCAGGCTTTTGGCTGCCTCGTCCTGGCGGCCAGCCTGAACGTGCAGCACGCTCTGCGACACGGCCATGACCAGCCGGCCTTCGGGCGAGGCCTGGAGTTCGGTCTTGTTCTTCTTGAGCGTGTCGGCCACGGCCTTGTAATCGCCCTGCTCCGCCTGCACCCGGCACAGATTGCCGTAGTCATTGGGCGTGAGGAAGATGGAGTAGCGGCCCTTGTCGATGGCGGTGGCGTAGGCCTTGCGCGCGGTATCGAGGTCGCCGTTGGTGTAGGCGGTTTCACCCAGTTTCTGCTGTCGCCGCACGGTGCGCGAGGAAATGGCCACCCCGCGCTGGAGTGCCGCCTGCGCCCCCACGGCGTCCTTTTTGGCGACACACACATCCGAGAGCAGGTCGTAGGCCGCCACCATTTCGGGGGCGTGCTCCAGCACATCGTGCAGTTCGGTTTCCGCAGCGTCATCCTTCTGCTGCAAGTGCAGCGCGCGCGCCAGCCCCAGGCGCGCCCAGGGAATCGCACGCATCTGGATCACCTGCTTGTAGAGCGCCTCGGCTTCGTCGAACCGCCCCAGGGTCACCAGCAATTCCCCCTTGAAGCGCAGCGCATCGACCACGTAGCGCGGCCGGTCGCGCACCAGGGCATCGCAGGCGGCAATGGCCGCTTCCAGATCCTGCGCGGCAAAGTGCCGGTAGACGTCGCGAAACGCCTGCTTGCGCAGCAGAATGGCTTCCAGCCGGTTGCACAGCACTTCGGCGCTGAACGGCTTGATCATGTAGTCGTCGGGCGCGAGTTCGGCGGTGGCAACGACTTTTTCGTAATACGACTCCGAGGTCACCATCATGAACACGGTTTCGAGCGGAATCAGGTTGCCGTGGCGCAATTCCTCCAGCAGTTGCTGGCCATCGCGGCCATCACCCAGATTGAAGTCGCACAGGATGAAATCGTAGGAACGGTTGCGAATCTGGAACAGGGCCTCGGCCGCGTTCGAGGCGACCTGGACCTTGGTGACGCCAAAATTGGACAAAGTGAGGCGCAGGGCATTGCGCATCCCGGGGTAATCGTCCACGACCAGGGCGCGCAGGGCGCTATAGTCGATGAGCGGGTCGGCGGCAGGCTTGAGGAACGCGTTCACGGGCAGGTTCGGCACCGGTACAGTTAACCGGTGAATCAGACCAGCAGAGTTCTAGATGAGGGAAGTATCGGCAGCGCCGGGCTGAACTGAACCCGAGCCGAACTGAACCCGGCCGCCTGACCCATGCCCGGGTTGCCCGCCTCAGTCCAGCAGGCTGTCGGGGGCTTCCAGTGCCGCCTTCACCGCCACCAGGAACTGCACGGCATCGCGGCCATCGATCAGGCGGTGGTCGTAGGAAAGCGCCAGATACATCATGGGCCGCACCACGACCTGGCCATGTTCGGCGACGGGCCGATCCTGGATGGTGTGCATCCCGAGAATGGCGGATTGCGGCGGGTTGACGATGGGCGTGGACAGCAGCGAGCCAAAGACACCGCCATTGGTGATGGAAAACGTACCCCCCGCCAGTTCTTCCAGGGCCAGCCGCCCGTCCCGGGCCCGGGCGGCAAAATCGGCGATGGCGGCCTCGATCTGGTGCGCGGCAAGGGTCTGGGCCCGGCGCAGGATGGGCACCACCAGCCCGCGCGGGGTCGAAATGGCAATACCGATGTCAGCGTCCTCGTGCCAGACGATGTCTGCGCCGTCGATGCTGGCGTGGATCACCGGAAACTGCGCCAGCGCCCGGCAGACGGCGCGCACGAAGAACGACATGTAGCCCAGCTTGACACCGTGTCTGACCTCGAACTCGGCTTTCAGGCGCTGGCGCAGTTCGTTCACCGGCTGCATGTTCACTTCGTTGAAGGTGGTGAGCAAGGCGGCCGTATGTTGCGCCGCCACCAGGCGTTCGGCCACGCGGGCGCGCAGCCGCGACATGGGTTCGCGGCGCGTGCTCTCGGCTGCCACCGGCGGGCTGGCCGGGGCCACGGGCAGCGGAAGCGGTGGCGACGGAATCGGACGGGGAGCCGGCGCGCGCGGTGCCGGTGCAGTGGCCGGCGGTGCAATCGGCCCGGATGGCGGCGCGGCTGTCGCGGATTCACCGGATTCGATCACGGCCAGCACGTCGCCCGCCTTCACCACGGTGCCCTCCGCCACGCGGATTTCGACCAGCGTGCCGGACGCCGGGGCCGGGATGTCGAGAATGACCTTGTCGGTTTCCAGATCGATCAGGGTTTCGTCACGCGCCACGGTGTCACCCGCTTGCCTGCGCCAGCCGAGGAGCGTGCCGCTGGCGACCGAATCGGACAGCATGGGCACCCGCACGTCAATTTTCATGAATCGTCTCCAGCGCGTCGGCCAGCAAGGCATCCAGTTCGGCACGGTGGCGCGAGGCATAGCCCGAAGCCGGCGCGGCGGCGGCGGGCCGCCCTGCGTAACTGAAGCGCCGGCCGGCGGGCGCGCAATGGTTCAGGTGGTGCAGGGTCTGGTACCAGGCACCCTGGTTCATCGGCTCTTCCTGTGCCCAGACGAAGGTGCGGGCGTGGGGATAGGCCGCGAGCGTTTCACGGAACAGGGTCTCCGGGAACGGATACAGCTGTTCGACCCGGAGCAGCGCCACGTCGTCCAGGCCGCGCGCGAGGCGGGCTGCCTCCAGGTCGAACCAGACCCGTCCACTGCAGGCGACGACACGGGAGGCCGAGCGCGGCGCACGCGGATCGTCGATCACGGCACGGAAGCTGCCGGCCGACAGATCGGCCAGCGACGAGACCGATTCGGGATGGCGCAGCAGGCTCTTGGGCGTGAACAGCACCAGGGGCTTGCGCTGTGGCCGCACCAGTTGCCGGCGCAGCAGATGGAACACCTGCGCGGGCAGGGTCGGCACACAGACCTGGATGTTGTCCTGCGCACACAGCTGCAGGAAGCGCTCGATCCGTGCCGAGGAATGCTCCGGCCCCTGGCCTTCCAGACCGTGCGGCAGCATCAGTGTCAGGCCGCACAGCCGTCCCCACTTGGCTTCGCCGCTGGTGATGAACTGGTCGATCACGACCTGTGCCCCGTTGGCAAAATCACCGAACTGGGCCTCCCAGATCACCAGCGTGTCCGGGTCGGCGGTGGCATAGCCGTATTCGAAGGCCAGCACCGCTTCTTCCGACAGCAGCGAATCGATGACGGTGAAATCGCCCTGCCGGTCGTGCAGATGTTCGAGCGGGATGTAGACCCCGCTCTGCCGGCGTTCGCGTTTCTGGTCGTGCCACACCGCGTGGCGATGGAAGAAGGTGCCGCGTGCCGAATCCTGACCCGAAAGCCGCACGTTCATGCCTGTGTCGAGCAGACTCGCGTAGGCCAGCGTCTCGCAGAATCCCCAGTCCAGGGGTTGCTCGCCCGCCCGCATCCTGCGACGGTCGTCGAGCACCTTCTGCACGCGCGGATGCAACTGGATGTCGACGGCCGGGGTGGTCATCTTGCCCGCCAGGAAATCGAGGCGTGCTGCCGGAACCGACGTGGCGGGCTCGGTCCCTTCCCCGCGAAAGCGGCTCCAGTCGACGCTGTAGGTTTCCTTGAAGCTCGACAGGACCGGGGGCGACAGGGATTCGCCCGCGTCGAGCCGGGCCCGGCAGGCGTCGACGAGGTCATCCGCTTCGGCTTGCGTCAGCACGTTCTCGTCGACCAGCTTTTGCGCATACAGCGTGCGCGTAGTGGGATGCGCCTGGATGCGGCGATACATCAGCGGCTGGGTGGCGAGCGGTTCGTCCTGTTCGTTGTGGCCATGACGGCGATAGCACACCAGATCGATGAACACGTTCTTGCGGAAGGTATAGCGGAAGTCGACCGCCGTGCGCACGGCGAAGGCCACCGCCTCGGGGTCGTCGCCATTCACATGGAAGACCGGCGCTTCGACCATCTTGGCAACGTCGGTGCAGTAAAGCGTGGAACGCACGTCGCGTGGGTCCGAGGTGGTGAAGCCGATCTGGTTGTTGATGACGACATGGATCGCGCCGCCGTTGCGGAAGCCCCGGGTCTGCGACATGTTGAGCGATTCCATCACCACGCCCTGCCCCGACAGCGCGGCGTCGCCGTGCAGCACCACCGGCACCACCTCGCGGCCGAGCACGTCACCGCGCCGGTCCTGGCGTGCCCGTACTGAACCGCGCACCACCGGGTGCACGATCTCCAGGTGCGAGGGATTGAAGGCCAGCGCCAGATGCACGGGCCCATTGGGCAGCAGAATGTCGGTCGAGAAGCCCTGGTGGTATTTCACGTCGCCCGACAGCGGCGAGCCCGGATGACCGTTGGCAGGCTCTTCGTACAGGCTTTCCAGCGGCCGGCCCATGATGTTGGCGAGCACGTTGATGCGGCCGCGATGGGCCATGCCGATGACGATTTCCCTGGCACCATGGCGGGCGCAGCGGGAGATCGCCAGATCCAGCAGCGGAATCAGGCTCTCGCCGCCTTCGAGCGAAAACCGCTTCTGGCCGACGTGGCGGGTGTGGAGGAATTTTTCCAGCGTCTCGGCATCGGTCAGGCGTTTGAGTAATTGTTTCTTCAGGTCGGCCGACGCGCCGAAATTGCCGCGCGCGGATTCGATGCGTTCCTGCAGCCAGCGCTTGCGCGCCACGTCAGTGAGATGCATGTATTCGAAGCCGACACGACCGCAGTAGGCACTCTGCAAACGCTGGAGGATATCGGCCAGTGTGGTGCGGTCGACACCGAACAGCGAACCCGTTTCGAATTCTCGCCCGAGGTCGGATTCGGTCAGGCCGTAATGCGCAGGGTCGAGTTCGGGTGCGGGCGGCAGATCGAAGCGGCGCAGCGGATCAAGGTCGGCCCGCCGTACACCCAGGGTGCGATAGGCATTGATGAGCCGAAGCACGGCAATCTGTGCGCCATCCGCCGCGCCGGCCGTATGGGGCAGCGATGCGGCAAGCCAGGCCGCCAGCGCGTCGTCGCCAAACTGCTCGAGATAGGCAGCGTTGCCCGCATACAGCGGCGAACTCGAATGCCAGTCGGACGCGCGCATGGCTGTCTGACGGGCTAGGAGCGCCGCGCCTCGATCGGCACGTATTCGCGTCGCGCGTGACCCGTGTAGCGCTGGCGCGGCCGGCCGATCTTGTGAGCGGGGTCGGACAGCATTTCGTTCCATTGCGCTACCCAGCCGGCGGTGCGCGCAAGTGCGAACAGCACGGTGAACATGCTGGTGGGAATGCCCATGGCGCGGAAGATGATGCCGGAATAGAAATCCACGTTGGGATAGAGCTTGCGGCTGACGAAGTAATCGTCTTCCAGCGCGATGCGTTCGAGCTCCATCGCCATCCTGAAGGTGGGATTATCCTTGAGGTCCAGCGCCTCCAGCACCTCGTGCGCGGTCTGGCGGATGATGCGCGCGCGCGGATCCATGTTGCGGTAGACCCGGTGGCCAAAGCCCATGAGGCGGAAGCCGCTGCTCTTGTCCTTGGCGCGGGCAATGTATTCGGGAATGCGCGATACATCGCCCATTTCATCGAGCATCTTCAGCACCGCCTCGTTGGCCCCGCCGTGCAGCGGCCCCCAGAGCGAAGCCATGCCGGCGGCAACACAGGCGTAGGGGTTGGCCCCCGAGGAACCGGACAGACGCACGGTCGAGGTCGAGGCGTTCTGTTCGTGGTCAGCGTGCAGGAGGAAGATGCGGTCGAGCGCGCGCGCCAGGATGGGGTTGGGCTCGTAGGGCTCGCACGGCGTGGAGAACATCATGTGCATGAAGTTCTCGGCGTAGGACAGCCGGTTGTTCGGGTAGACGAAGGGCTGGCCCTCGTTGAACTTGTAGGCCCAGGCCGCCACGGTGGGAATCTTGGCGAGCAGGCGATGCGCGACGATTTCGCGGTGTTTCGGATCGAACAGGTCGGTACCTTCATGATAGAAGGCGCTCATCGCGCCGGTCACACCGATCATCACCGCCATGGGGTGTGCGCTGCGGCGGAAACCCCGGAACACGTTTTCCATCTGGTCGTGCAGCAGGGTGTGGTGGCGGATGGAATTGACGAAGGCCGTTTTCTGCTCGGCAGTTGGCAGTTCGCCGTGCAGCAGCAGATAGCTCACTTCCATGTGGTCGGATTTGTAGGCCAGCTCTTCGATGGGATAGCCACGGTAGTAGAGCAGGCCTTCGTCGCCGTCGATGTAGGTGATGGCCGAATTGCACGACGAGGTGGCGGTGAAGCCGGGATCGTGGGTGAAGTAACCGTGGGCGGCGAGCGCCTTGAGGTCGATGACGGGCTTGCCGTAGGTGCCTTCCAGGATGGGAAGTTCGATGGAAGGCGTGCCGTCGCTGAAGGTGAGTGTGGCGGTTTTTGTCATGGCGGGTCCTGAATGTTCTGGGCCTCGAAGCGTCGCAGGCAATCAAAAAGTGTTTCAAGTTCGGCGTCGCCTTGCGGCGTGCCGGCTTGCAAGCAGTCTGCAATCTCCCTGTCCGACAGGCTCAGGAGCCGCTCGAACGCGGCTGTCTCGTCAGGTTGAAGTGTAGCGCGGCGCGCAGCCCAAAATCCACCCAGCACCAGATCGAGTTCGAGCAGACCGCGCCGGCAGCGCCAGGCAATGCGGTCCCCTGCCGCGTCAGACACGCCGTTTCACCAGCAGGGATTTGATGCGGCCGATCGCCTCGGTCGGATTCAGGCCCTTGGGACAGGCATCCACGCAATTCATGATGCCCCGGCAGCGGTACAGCCGGTACGGATCCTCCAGATTGTCGAGCCGCGCCGCCGTGTCCTCGTCGCGGGAATCGGCGATGAAGCGGTAGGCCTGCAGCAGGCCCGCCGGACCAACGAAGGTTTCAGGATGCCACCAGAAAGAAGGACACGACGTGGTGCAGCAGGCACACAGGATGCATTCGTAGGCACCGTCGAGCAGCGCGCGATCCGCCGGGCTCTGCAAGCGCTCCACCTCGGGCTCAGGCGCGTCGTTGATCAGCCAGGGCTTGATCGAGCGGTACTGTTTGTAGAAAGGCTCCATGTCCACGATCAGATCGCGGATCACCGGCAGCCCGGGCAAGGGTCTCACTTCGATCGGCTCTTTCAGTTCCGACAGCGGCGTGATGCACGCCAGCCGGTTCTTCCCGTTCACGTTCA
>ERZ1645185.352-NODE-352-length-19368-cov-8.350023_pt1 | contig 19368 bp, 17 predicted proteins | sample MGYA00575351_ERZ1645185 | MGnify/ENA primary metagenome ERZ1645185 (study PRJEB40838, sample SAMN11284767) | freshwater sediment metagenome | isolation source: river sediment | host: Sediment | place: India: Jana village, Kanpur | collected 2015-12-17 ...
CAGATGATGAACCCTGCGATGTACCCGCAGATGATGGCGCCGATGGGCCAGATGATGAACCCTGCGATGTACCCGCAGATGATGGCACCGATGGGCCAGATGATGAACCCTGCAATGTATTCGCAGATGATGGCACCGATGACCGACCCCGCCATGCTTAATCAGATGATGGCACCGATGGGTTCCATGATGCAGCCCATGAACATGATGGGCCCGATGATGGCACCGATGACCAACCCCGCCATGCTCAATCAGATGATGGCACCAATGGGGCCGATGATGGTGCCCATGATGCCCGCTCCAGCCACACCCGCCACGAAGTAAATTTCCATCCTTAATACGCCAATACGCCCCGCGATGCGGGGTGTTTTGCTTCTTGCCAGCGCCTTCGCAAACCACCACTGCTTGAGCAAACATGTCAGCAAACTCTGTACAATGGATTTGTAACCCTTGATTCAGACAGTTTAATTTTCTCAATACAAAGCAAAACTGGAGACTTCAATCATGCATACACGCAAACTCGCTCTTGCCGGTGCCATTCTGGCATGTACCAGCGCCCACGCCCAATTTGGCATGGAATCCATGATGAACCCCATGGCCATGGGCATGATGAATCCGGCGATGCTGATGAATCCCCTGACCATGGGCATGATGAATCCGGCCATGATGTCCCCAATGGGCGGGTTCGGCGGCATGAACCCTGCGCAATACATGGCCAACCCTTACCTGAATCCAACAAGCTCCTTGATGCCCTTCCTAAGCACACCAAGTCCCATGGGCAATCCCTATCTGATGCCCCCGCCTCAACCCAAGCAACCGGCAGGATTCTTCCCCTACATGCCGGCACAAGCGGCGCCCGCGGCACCTCGTTATGGCGCACCACAAGCCAGTTATTTCCCGATGACACCCTCCGCGGTTCAGGCTCCTGTGCCAACTTATGGCTATGGCTATGGTATGCCTGCCCCGGCGCCCGCCGCACCGGCGGCAACACCGAACATGGGCTCCTTCATGCCGTTCTTCCCGGTCATGCCTGCTCCGCAAGCCGCCCCGCCGGTTGGCGCCACGCAGGCAACACCTCAACCGGCTGCCGCAACCCCCGCTGCCACCAATATGTTTGACGCCGCAGCCTGGTCGCGAATGTTCCCCAGCCCGGCAACCCCAAGCACGCAGGCAAGTCCCGCCGCACCTGCACCAGCAGCCGCTGCTCAGCCAGCACCGGCAACCGCGCCCAATTACCTTGATCCCAACATGTGGATGCAGTGGATGGCTCCGGCTGCACCTAAATAAACATCGCACCAACACAAAAAATCACCCCGGAAAACGGGGCGATTTTTATTCAGCGGGCATTAAAGGGTCATCTGAGATGCGCAAATGCACGCCGGGCTGCTGCCATGGTTGTAGCGATTTCTGCCTCACCGTGCGCCGCTGAAACAAATCCCGCTTCAAATGCAGAGGGCGCAAGATACACGCCTTCCTGAATCATGGCGTGGAAAAAGCGGTTGAAACGATCCTTGTCGCAGGCCATGACTTCAGCATAGCTTCGCGGGGGCATGGCGCTGAAGTACACGCCGAACATGCCGCCTACGCTGGCCGCGCTGAATATCTCGCCCGCTTCGCTTGCCGCCTGCGCCAATCCTTCGACCAGACTCAGTGTACGTGCGGCCAGTGATTCATAAAAACCCGGCGCGCGTGTCGCCTTCAGCGTTGCTAGGCCCGCCGCTACCGCCACGGGATTGCCTGATAGCGTGCCTGCCTGATACACCGGGCCAACGGGAGCCAGCCTGTCCATGATGTCTCGCCGGCCGCCAAACGCGCCGACCGGCATGCCGCCGCCAATCACCTTGCCCAGCGTGGTCAGATCCGGAACGATGCCATACAGCCCCTGCGCACCTTGCGGCCCGACCCTGAATCCGGTCATGACCTCGTCGAATATCAGTACCACGCCATGCTTCGTGCACAGTTCGCGCAAGCCTTCCAGGAATCCCGCCGCGGGTTGAATCAGGTTCATGTTGCCAGCCACCGGCTCGACGATGATCGCGGCAATCTCGCTGCCGATTTTCTCGAGCGTGCGTTCCACGCCCGCGAGGTCGTTGTAATCCAGCACCAGCGTCTGCGCGGCCACTTCAGCAGGCACGCCAGCCGATGTCGGATTGCCGAAGGTCAGCGCGCCCGATCCGGCTTTCACCAGCAGGAAATCGGCATGGCCGTGATAGCAGCCTTCAAATTTGATGATCTTGCTGCGGCCGGTAAATCCCCGGGCAAGACGAATCGCGCTCATGGTCGCTTCCGTACCCGAACTGACCAGCCGGACTTTTTCAAAACCCGGCAGCAGGCTGGTCAGCAGTTCGGCCATTTCCAGTTCGATTTCAGTCGGTGCGCCGAAAGACAGCCCCAGCGCGGCCCTTTCCTGAACGGCCTTTACTACATCGGGGTGCGCATGCCCCAGAATGGCCGGCCCCCACGAACCAACGTAGTCGATATATTCGCGTCCATCCGCGTCCCATACCCGCGCGCCCGCGGCGCGCGTAAAAAAGCGCGGCACGCCGCCCACGGACTTGAATGCGCGCACGGGCGAATTCACGCCGCCGGGAATGACTTTTTGCGATTGTTCAAACAGGGTGTGATTGCGATCCATGGCTTTCCATTCAGCTTTCGGTTTCTTCAACAAACAAGGTATTCAACTGGCGCGCGGCCGATTCGACATCGGTCGCGTCAAACAAGGTCGATATCACGGCCACCGCATCGGCGCCGGCATCTATCAGTGGCTTGGCATTATCCACGGTTATGCCGCCGATGGCGACGATGGGCGCCTGCAAACAATCTGCAGCCTGGCGCAACAAATCAATCGAGGCTTTTACCGCCTGGGGCTTGGTGGGCGAAGGATAAAAACTTCCGAACGCGACATAATCCGCGCCTTGCGCCTGGGCAGCGCGCGCGGCCTCAAGATGTTGATAGCAGGAAGCGCCAATGATTTTGTCCGGGCCCAGAATCAGCCGCGCCTCGCGCAGGCCGCCGTCCTCGCGTCCGAGATGGACACCGTCCGCGCCGACCAGATCCGCCAGCCGGAGGTCGTCGTTGATGATCAGCGGAACGGCATAACGCTGGCACAACGCCAGCAACTCGCTCGCCTGTTCATGACGCAAGGCCACATCACCGGTTTTTTCGCGATACTGGACAGCGGCCACTCCGCCTTTCAGAGCGGCCTCTACCCTGTTCAACAACCAGGCCGTATCTGAACACTCAGGTGTAATGGCGTAGACGCCAGAGGGAAACACCGGTCTAGGCATTACCCTGAACGGGCGTCTCCTGCGCCCAGAAAAACCGGTCGGGGATGTACTGTCCCATGCCCGGGCGAAACGCGGCCTTGAGAGTTTCGTAGGTATATTCCTGGCCATCCCGCACTGCACGCTTCAGCTCATTGCCGTATGCCAGGCCGGCCGCGATGGCCGATGCCAGTGTGCATCCGGATCCGTGATAACTGCCAGGCAGGCGGTCCCAGGCATCCGTCTGCACTACGCCATCGACGCCATACAGCACGTTGTACACGCGCGGGGTATTGTCGTGTGTGCCGGTAATCAACACCGATTCGCAGCCCATTTGAATCAGCCGGTTTGCGCATTCCTCGAGGGGAATGTCGTCTTCCTCGCCTTCGATCATGGTCAGCAGGCGGGCTTCAATGCTGTTGGGCGTAATCAGGGTGGCTTGCGGAATGATCATTTCCTTCATCGCCGCGATCATGTCCTCGCTCGACAAGTCATCGCCGCGACCGGAAGCGAGTACAGGGTCCAGCACCACAGGAATATCGGGGTAATCGGAAAGAATCTCAGCGATGACGGCAATGTTTTCCACGCTGCCGAGCATGCCAATCTTGAAAGCCTCGACCGGCATGTCTTCCAGCAGCATGCGCGCCTGGTCAGCCACCCACTCGGCATCGATGGCCGACACGCCATCCACGCCAGCAGTGTCCTGGACCGTGATGGCTGTCACCACGGTAAGCGGATGACAACCCATGCCTGCCAGGGTCAGAATATCCGCCTGCATGCCGGCGCCGCCGGTCGGGTCAGAAGCGGCAAAAACAAGAACCATCGGGGGACTGGATGACATTATTCTTCCTGGAGAACCAGCGCACAGCTGGTTTAGAATCTGGCTTGAATTCTAACCCAATATCTGCCCGCCCCCATGAGCAATCCCGCCGAATACAAAACCTGGATGTGCCTGCTTTGCGGCTTTATCTACGATGAGGCCAAAGGCTGGCCCAAGGATGGCATCGCACCCGGCACGCGCTGGGAAGACATCCCCATGAACTGGACCTGCCCGGACTGCGGTGCCAGAAAAGATGATTTCGAGATGATCAGGATTTAACCCGGATAATCCATTAGGACACGAGATCATGGCGAGCGGGTTTGCGAGTGGATTGCCACCCCCGCGCCAAGCGCATATCCGTGACTATGCGCGCGAAGCAGGGGCGGCAAGACGCCGCAAAGCAGCCGTCAGGATTCGCGTAGGCCCGCAGGGCCGCCTAATGGCTTATTCGGGTTTAAGTTGCAACGCCCAATGATCAAGGGCCTATAGATCTTTACAAAAGTGCATGACACGCTCGAACTCAATACCACCGCGCCCTCATCCGGCGCTACGCGCCACCTTCTCCCCGAGGGAGAAGGGCAGGGGAGAGGGCGCTTCTTCGTGTCACTCGATTTTGTAATGCTCAATAGTTTCGCATTTCATTCGCAGCGCATGCCATCCCTGAACCACGCCATGACGTCCTTTTCCCATTCCGCGTAACCACCCGGTACGCGTTCCTTCTGCCCGCCGGGTGTCATGCCGGAATCGATCGCCCAGCGCACGCGGCCATCATGCAGAAGATGGTCCAGCAACTTTTTTGCGTCGCCGCGCATGTTGTTCTTGAACAGCTGACAGGTCGCTTTCGCATTCATGCCGGTGTAATCGAATTTCGCCTCGGGTGCCATCCATTCGCTGTTTTTCAGACCAATCACGGCAGGAGCATGACACTGTTTACAAAGATAGCGCGAGCGATGGGACGTGTATGCGCGCCCGTTGTTTTTGCGGCTATCGAACTGGTGGCATTGCAGGCAGCGATCGTGATGAAACTTGGCCTGCAATTGATCGCCAAATTTGACCGGGTCGGCCTGTGCCAGGCTGCACAACATCACTGAAAAAATCAGTACTCGCATCATTGCTGCAAGGACCTGAGAACCGGTACGGCCAGTCCGGCCTGGTCCGCGTGAGCCAAAGCCCGTGCAAGACGCGCCGGCGCGGATCGGCCGGTGCAGCCATGAGCAGGATCGCCTTCAAATGCTTCAAGCATGCCGGCAATCAATTTGCTGCGGTCGTGTTTCACGCCCGTCAGACTATCCTGGATATCCATCACTTCATTGGCAACCAGCCTGGCAAAGGCTTCGTGGTTTTGCCACAGTGCTTTGACCGTGCCACCTGTCTTGATACCGGCAATATTCGTGGTCAGGATATAGAGATTCTTTCTGACCAGTTCAAACATCAGTTCGCTTCCCCCGTTCACTTTCCGCGCGGGCAAATCGATTGACCCCAGCGCCTTAACCAGCAGTTCCGCCTTTGGCCCGGCAACAGGAGAATCGATCAACGGTTTGGCGTCAGTGCCTTTTTTCTTTTCGAACCATACGGATATGACAGTGGGATCAACTATCCCATATGCCTCCCAGTCTCGCGGCAGCAATTCGTTCTGGATCAGGCACACGCGGCTTTTCCATGTTTCCGGCAACGCACCCAGAACCTGATGAAGATCCGGTTCGGCGACCGCCACCATCACCAACTCAGGCGCGGGAATTTCAGCGGCAATCGCGTCCACGCTGTCGCCACGGTTCACCGGGATAACACGGTAACCGGTTCGCAGCAGCCCGCCCGAGAATACTCGTCCCAGTTGCCCTAGGCCAATGATGACGACCTCTTTCATTTGCACTTTGATCAACCCAATGATTTCTAAATAAGCATATTCTAACGTATGACACTGGCTGAATTTTTTCGGGCCGATTTATTCCCGCACGTCATGCATTTTTCACGCGAATGATCCAGAATGCAGGCATGTCAATCACGCTTGAACATCTAGCCCGCCAGCTCGGCATCGCGCCGGGTTACCACGACATTCAGGGCGAATACCATGCCGCGACAGTACAGACCTTGCGCAGCCTGATATCCGCCTTGGGCATTTCCTGTGGAAGCGAGGCGGAAGAGCAGTCCAGCCTGTCGGCGCTTATCGCCTACAACCAAAGGCTGCCAGCCTGCAAAGTAATTGTCGCGGGTCATGACCCGTGGGAGATCAGGCTTCCGGACGAAGCAGGCATCCCACATCACGGCTGGGAAATTCATCTCGAAAATGGCGGCACCCACGAAGCTGTTCGCACTAACAATGTGCTGATGCTGCCGGAATTGCCGACGGGTTATCACAAGCTGGTGACACATGACCGGCAGGTGCAAATGCTGCTGATCGTCGCGCCTTCGCGATGCTATCAATCCGGGACAATTGAAAAAGGCGGTAAAACCTGGGGCGTGTCGACTCAGCTCTATGGGCTCAGAACGCATTCTGACTGGGGCATGGGTGACTACACTTCACTGGCCAGTCTGGTGAGCTGGGTCAGCGAACAAGGCGGCGGCATCGTTGGCCTTAATCCCCTTCATGCGCTGCCCATGCATGATCCGGAACACGCCAGTCCCTACAGCCCGGTCAGCCGGGAATTTTTCAATCCGTTTTATCTCGACATCACAGCGATTGAGGAATTTTCCCGCTGCACTGAGGCACGCGAGGAATTTGCCGACCCGCATTTCCAGACACGGCTTCGTTGGCTGCATCAACAGGAACTTGTGCATTACAACGATGTGGCCGCCATGAAGCAGCCACTTCTGGAAATGCTTTACCGCCATTTTCGCGTCACGCATCTGGAAACCGGCGATCCCCGGGCTCAGGCTTTCCGCGCCTATCAGTCGCAGGGGGGCGAGGCCTTGTTCCGCTATGCGCTGTTCTGCGCCTTGCAGGCCCATTTTCACCACCTTGATGCCAACACCGGCGGCTGGCGTGACTGGCCGGCGGCCTATCACGATTTTCACAATCCCGCCGTTGCTGCGTTCGCGCGCGCCAACATCGAGGCAGTCGAGTTTTATCAGTACCTGCAATGGCAATGCGAAATCCAACTGGCTGCCGCCGGCAAACAGGCCTGGGACAGGCAGATGCAAATCGGCCTGTATGGCGATCTGGCTGTTGGCGCACATCCTTCTGGCGCCGATACCTGGATCGAACCCGCCTGCTTTGCAAAAGGCGCTTCAATTGGCGCACCGCCCGATGCTTTCGCGCCACAGGGGCAGGATTGGGGCTTGCCGCCCTGGATTCCGCATCAATTGAAGGCCGATGGCTATGCGCCTTTTATCCGCATGCTGCGCGCCAACATGCGCTTTACAGGCGCCCTGCGCATCGATCACATCATGGGCTTGTACCGCCTGTTCTGGGTGCCTGCAGGCATGATGGCCGCTCATGGCGCCTATGTGCATTACCCGCACGAGGATTTGTTCGCTATCCTGGCGCTGGAAAGCCATCGCAATTATTGCGCGGTAGTCGGCGAGGATCTGGGCACGGTGCCGGACGAAGTTCGTGACCTCATGTCGCGCTACGGGCTGCTTTCAACGCGGCTCATGATGTTTGAAAAGCGCTGGGACGGCGCATTCAAGTCACCGCAGGAATTCCCGGTTGCGACCGTCTCCAGCTTTGGCAGTCATGACACGCCAACCTTCAACGGATACTGGACTGGCCGCGATCTGGAATGGCGAAACGAGCTTGGCACTTTCGCCAATAGCGGCGAACATGAATCCACCCGCCACCAGCGTGAACGGGACAAGGTATTGCTGGTGGAAAACCTTGAGGCAAACGGCTGTTCGCCACCGGATCAACTGGAAACACCTTCAACGGCGCTGGTCGCATCGGTCTATCGCTGCCTTTCCAGAAGTGCATCGGCGATTGTGCTGGTTTCAGCGGAAGACCTGCTGGGCGCCTACGAAACGCCGAACATTCCCGGCACCATTGATCAGCACCCCAACTGGCGGCGGCGGCTGTCGCTCAGCCTGGAAAACTGGAGCCTACATCCTCGCGCCGAAGCCATCCTCGATGCCGTGCGCGGCGAACGTTGAACGGCTTCCTTAGGAAAGTCTGCTTTGCCTCGACGCGCTGCCCAGGCCTGGATGCTGGGCCACGGGTCTGTCAAGCAGATACCCCTGAACCATGTCGACACCAAACGCCTTGAGCATGAACAGCACCCTTTCGTCCTCGACGTATTCGGCGATGACGATTTTGCCCAGGCCTTTTGCCATGCCCGTCATGGCTTTGACGAAAACCTGATTGTCGGTATCGGCATGCAAATCGCGAATGAACGAACCGTCGATCTTGAGCGTGTCCGCCTGCAAATGCTTCAGGTACGCGAAGGAGGAAAACCCCGTGCCAAAATCATCCAGGCAGACGCCGCATCCAATCCGTCTGAGTGATTCAATCAATCGCTGGGCATCATGCAGATCCGCCACGGCGGCGGTTTCAGTCAACTCCACAATAAATCGGGCGGGCTGCACGTTGTGCTGTTGCAGCATTTCTTCGATGTAGAGTGGCAGCGTCGGCTCCGAAAGCGTGCGGGCGGATACATTAACCGCGATCCCTGGCACATCAGGATGGCCCGCCAGCGTTCGTATCACTTCACCGATCACCCAGCGGTCTATGTCCAGAATGCGGCCGGTTTTTTCCGCAGCCGGGATAAAATTGGCCGGCATGATGAGCTGGCCGGGGTTGCTTGCATCCACCATTCGCACCAGCGCCTCCAGATGGGACAGCCGTCTTCCTTCCAGGTAGTAGATGCCTTGGAAATGCAGGCGCAACAGTCCTTTGTCCAGCGCCTGGATAATCCGCTCACTCCAGGCCAGGCGTTCAACCGTGGTGCGGGTGGCTTCGGCATCCGCCCGGTAAACCCGCCAGGTGTTTTTTCCCGCTTGTTTCGCCTGATACATGGCAATGTCCGCCTTGGCCACCAGTTCATCCTCATCCGCCGCATGCTCCGGATAATAGGCAATGCCGATACTGGCAGTCAGTCTCAGACTATTGCCTTCAAACTGGAAGGGGATCTGCGCGACTGCCCTGATCACGCGTTCAGCCAGCGCTTCGGCCTCATGCTCCCCCGCATGAGGGATCAAAATGGCGAACTCATCGCCGCCCAGCCGCGCGAAGACTTCGTTGCGTCGCACCAGCGCACTCACCTCGCCTGCCACGCGAATCAACAGCGCATCGCCCGCGCGATGGCCGAAGTTGTCATTGATTTCCTTGAATTCATCAAGATCAAAGAAAACCAGCGCGCACCGGCTTTGATGACGCCTGCCTTCCCCCAGCATGCGGGATAATTCAAACTGAAACCGGTGCCGGTTGAACAGGCCGGTCAGCGCGTCACGCTCGGCAAGAAACGCCAGTTGCTCTGCGGTCTGACGTTCCCGCGTGACATCCTCATAGATCCACAAATGCCCAGCAAACTGCCCTTCCTTGTCCCGGACGGTGTAATCGTTTTCAGTGAACACCCTTCCATCGGCAAGCTGGATTTCGTAACTTTCGGTCATCTCCAGTGTTTCCAGCACTGAAAGCAGGTGATCCTTGAAATCTTCCGGGCGGGCCAGAACATTGGGGGACCTGAGCAGCACCTCGTTAACCAGCATGCCGATCAGCGGGCTGATCTCGTCTATCATCCACATGCGGTTGAATGCAGGATTGTGGTAAATCACACGGCCGTCCGGCCCAACAAACAGAATGCCCAGATTCATGGCCGACAACAGTGAAACCAGACGGGCCTTTTCCTGCTCCGACTCGATGAGATAACGAGTCTGAAGGCTCTCCGCCTGCCGCAAATCGGCGATGGCATTCCTGAGCGAGGCCTCGACATTCTTGAGATCGTCAACGTTGTGAATACTCGCGCGCAGGCCGATGTAATTGCCCTGTTTGTCACGAATTGGTAGCCAGTTGGCGTTCGCCCAGAAGACGCTGCCGTCCTTGCGGCAGGCCCTGAACAGATAACCGCTCCCGGATGTCCCATGCAAAGCCTGGCGCAATTGCGACTCCGCCGCGCCCCGATCTTCGGAGAAAATAATGCTCAACGGAAATGTGTTGTCCGCCATGCATTCAGTAACGGAATAGCCCAGCATGCGCTCGGCGGAGGGGTTGATCCACAAAAGCCTGCCTTCCGGCGACAGCCAGAATTCCAGGTCATAGGTGTAATCGGCGATGGCATGAAAGCGCGACTCGTTTTCCTGCAGCCGCGACACATGCCCCCGCACCGATTCGCTCATGTGATTGAAGGCAGCCGCAAGCTGGTCGATCTCGGGCTCGCCCTGAAGGGGAATTTGCGCCCGATAATCCCCGCCCGCCATACGGGTGCTTGCCTCCCTTAAAGTCTGGAAATGGCGTGATACCCACACACCCGCCATCAGAAGGAAAGCGCCGCTCGCCAGCAAGGCCATGAAAGCCAAACCGGCGCTTTGCAGATAGGCATTTCTGCGGGCTTTCTCCAGTGACCGGCCAGAAAGGCTGAATGTGGTTTCACCAAAGACGGAGCCTGCCAGCTCCACTTTTCCGGAAGCCTTAAAGTGTTTTGCACCATCCTCCGGCCGGCTGAATTCAGCAACGACCACACCGGACCTGTCCTTGACCGTGACCTGGAACAGATCCTGGCTCTGACTGATCTGCTTGACGATATCCTGCACCGTTGTCAGATCACGCTGCGCGAGCGGGCCCGCCAGGGCAGCGGACAACAACTGGTTGATATCGATCACACGATTCTGTATCTGCGACGCAACGGCATCCTCGACCAGACGGCCGCTGTTATACATCAACCCCAGCAGCAGAAGTGTCTGCGCCAGCAGGGCGAGCATGAACAATCGAGTCCGCAGACTGGTTATAATCATTTCGACGCCGGATCCTTGCCGGCATATAGCCGCTGTTTTACCTGCTGGCCATCCGCATCAAACTGGCGAAGTTCCCACCCGCCAATCTTGCGCAAACCTTCATATCCCCCGCGCGCAAGAAAAGCCTTGCCCTGCGAAGACTGCATGAAGTCCTGCAGTGCGCCCCGGATAGCCCATTCCTGTGCATTACTGAGCCGCGAATTGACCAGATACACCTGACTGTGGAAACTCGCGGTGGTTTTGATGATCCGAAGGTTTTTCCGCATGGCTTCAGGCAGTCGCTGGAACGGCAGCCTGCCCATTATCGCCGCATCACTTTTTCCCTCATGAACATGCAACGCGGCATTGTTATGCGGCCCAACTTCCAGCTTGTTGTAATGGCGCCCTCCCTGCAGGCCGGCTTTGGCCAGATCACTTTCCATGCGCATCACGGTTACTGACAACGGATCGCTCATGGCAATGGTTTTACCCCGCAGGTCGCCTGGTGTTTGATACCTGCTGTCTGCCCGAACCACCAGTATCCCTTCCGTATTTCGCTGATAAACAAAGAGCGGGCGATAAGCCTGCTCCTTGTATGCCAGCCAGGCCAGATGCGGCCCAGTCAACACAATGTCATATTCCCCCGCCTGAGTCCGCTCGAAAAACGTTTTGAAATCCGGCGCGGTATGAAACGTGACGGGGCGCCTCAACTCACTCGACAGCGCGGCAACAACTGGCTGATAGGTTTCGACCAGCAGCCTGGGCGACAGATTGGGGAATACACCGAATTTCAGTTCGGTTTCTTCCGCGTGCCCCGGCATTGCCGCAAACAGGCACAACATGAATAATAAAATGTGTCGCATGGCTTTGTATTACACGCTACCGGTAAAGGCGTGTGTCATTGGGTATTGGCTGGACCGGGAACTTCATTTTAAGCTCAGCGGCATAAGCATCCAGATGCTGGGGGGAGTGGAAAGGAAACAGTCCGACCCTGATTGCCGGCCGGGTTACCGCATCTGATGGCGCGCCGGCCAGAGTCAGCAGTGCCAGAAAAAAACAAAGCATCAAACGCACGGATTTTCTCCAGGGGTGACTGGTTTGTTGTTTCACCCTCCGCGCCATGGGCACCTAACAGGTGTCCAATCTCCGGCAAGCCGTATCGTTGTTGTTATAGGGAAGAGCTAAAAAATTGGCACTTCCCGGCAAATCGATTCTTCGATTTGCCACATAATGACGCAAGTCATTGAAAGCGCAAATTCACAAGGATTTCCGAAAAACCTTGGAACGGCGCTGATAATTGTAGAGCACCTGTTTGCGCTTGGGCAGCGCCTCGGGCGCTGCTTCGATAAAACCGCGTTCCTCAAACCAGTGCTCCGCCCGAGTTGTGAGGACAAACAGCTTCTGCATGTGCTTTTTCTTTGCCAGGGTTTGCGCCGCCTCCAGCAACCTGTCCCCAAGCCCACGCCGCTGATAATCCGGGTGCACCGCAAGACAGGCCATTTCGGCAGCCTTTTCTTCGGGGAAAGGGTAAAGCGCCACGCAGCCGACGACGATGCCGTCGGACTCCAGCACCAGAAACTGGCCGATTTCCATCTCCAGCCGCTCGCGTGAGCGGCGAACCAGTATGCCCTGCTGTTCCAGCGGTTCGATCAGGTTAAGGATTCCGCCCACATCGTCGATCGTGGCCTGCCGAATGGTTTCAAGCGGCGTTGGAGTCACCAGCGTGCCAACTCCTTCGCGGGTGAACAGTTCAGCCAGCAGTGCGCCATCCCGATGCCGGGAAATCAAATGCGCGCGTTTTGCGCCTTTCCTGCAGGCGTCGATTGCCGCTGGCAGGTAGTAGCTGACGTCGTCTTCAAGCTTGCGCTTTTTGCCCAGCAGTTTTTGTGCGTCGCTGACCGTCAACGTGGAAATTATTTTGCGCTTGGCGTCGGTAATGCCGTCCGTTTCCATGAGGAAAATCAGCTTGTCTGCGGCAAGCGTCGCGGCCGTGTGCGCCGCCACATCCTCCAGGGTGAGATTGAAAATCTCGCCCGTGGGCGAATAACCAATGGGAGACAGCAACACGATTTCGCCATCGTCCAGCCGCTTCTGAATGGCTTCGGCGTGGATTTTTCTGACTTCGCCGGTATGTTGCAGATCCTCGCCATCGAGCACGCCGATCGGTTTGGCCGTGACAAAATTGCCAGCGGCGACACGGATATCGGAACCCGCCATGGGCGTATTGGCCTGGCCCAGCGATAGCAGCGCCTCGATTTCCACGCGCACTATGCCGACCGCTTCCTTGACGCTGGCCAATGCCAGTTCGTCGGTAATGCGCAGACCATGGGCATAGCGGATTTTCGCGCCGCGCTCCTTCAGTTGCACATCGACCTGCGGGCGGGCGCCATGCACCAGCACCAGTCGCACCCCCAGGCTGGAAAGAAGATTGATGTCATGCGCGAGGCCCACAAACTGGCCGTCGGACACCACCTCGCCGCCAAAGGCGATAACAAAGGTCTTGCCCCGGAACGCATTGATATACGGCGCGGCAGCGCGGAACCAGTGAACGAAAGAAGTGAGGTCGTTATTCATGGCCTGACTGTACCTCCATGCGCAGCGGAAACAAAGCCTTTCGGCCGTTCACGTGGCGTAATCACCCCACAGCACCTGCATCGCCGCAACAGCCGCCAGCGCGGCGGTCTCCGTGCGAAGTATGCGCGGCCCCAGGCGGACCGGCAGAAACCCAAAGTCGCGGATCAGGTCGGATTCCTCGGGTTCGAATCCGCCTTCCGGGCCCGCAACCAGCCACACCGGCCCCGCTGGTGGCGGCAAGGACTTCAACGATGTCTCGGCCTCGGGCGACAGGAACAGCTTTAGTCCCTGCGGTGCCGATGCCAGCCACTGCGGAATATCCAGCGGCGGTGCGACAACCGGCAAATGGTAGCGCCCGCTCTGTTCGCAAGCCGCCATGACGATGCCCTGCCAATGCGCCACTCTTTTTTCCGCCCGTTCCATTGAAAGCTTGACCACGCTGCGCCGCATGGCCAGGGGCTGGATGGCGGTGATGCCCAGTTCGACCGTTTTTTGCAGCGTGTAGTCCATGCGCTCACCGCTTGAAATGCCCTGAGCCAGCCTGATATCCAGCGGCGACTCGCGCTCGATGTCGCGCCACTCGCGGCAACGTGCAATTACCATGTCCTTGTCCACCCACTCGAGTACAGCGGGGTACTCTCCACCCTGGCCATTGAACAGCACGACCTCGCTGCCCTTGACCAGCCGCAGGACGCGCGAGGCATGGTGCGAGGGAACCGGCGGCAATTCGATTTTTGCGCCGGGGCTTAACGGCAGGTCAACAAAAAAACGCGGCATGTTTGGAGCCTGAATTGAATTGGCGGAGAATAAAATGAATTATCGCTTCTCTCTGCGACTTTGCGCCTCTGCGTTGATAAGGTTTTGATATGGTCTCCCTCACCACCCCCGTTTGTGACTTTGGCTGGAAGGCTGTCGATTTCAATCTGCCCGGCGTGGACAGTCGGAACTGGACATTAAAAGATGCCATGGGGCCGAATGGCCTCCTGGTCATGTTTATCTGCAACCATTGCCCGTATGTCAAAGCCATTCGTCCAAGGCTGGTACGTGATCTTGCGGAATTGAAGGACAAACACGGCATCCATGCCGTCGCCATCATGAGCAACGATCCGGCGGAATATGCCGAGGATTCCTTCGACAACATGAAAAAAGTGGCGACAGAGTTCGCTTTTCCTTTTCCCTATGTCTGGGATGAGACCCAGGACATCGCCAGGGCTTACGGCGCGGTCTGCACACCGGATTTTTTTGGTTTCAACCGCAATCTTGAATTGCAATACCGCGGCCGCTTTGACGAATCGCGCAAGGAAACCGCCCCCGAAGGCGTGCGCCGAGATCTGTTTGAAGCTATGAAGGACGTGGCGCTCACGCAAAAAGGCCCGGCCGAACAGATACCCAGCATGGGCTGTTCCATCAAATGGAAGCAGCCATGAGCCAAAACCTGAAACCGGCCCTGGGTCAGGTTCTCGCGCTGGTGCGCGAAGTCGCCCGGGCGGAAATCACCCCCCGCTACCTGCGAGTGGCACACACGCACAAAAACGATGGCAGCCTGTTCACCGAAGCCGACGAAGCCAGCCAGAAGTCCCTCGCTTCGGCCCTGCCCGACATTATCCCCAGCCCGGTGCTGGGCGAGGAGATGACGGAAACGGAACAGCGGGCCGCCTGGGCGGCAGGAGAAAACGGCTTGTGGTGCATCGACCCCATCGACGGCACATCGAATTTCGTGGCAGGCATTCCCTACTTCGCCATTTCCATTGCCTGGCTCAAAAACGGCCAGCGCCACCTGGGCGTGGTTTACGACCCAGTCGCCGATGAATGCTTTTATGCCGCCCGCGGACATGGCGCTTTTCTGGACGGAGAACCCTTGCCCATCCGGACCCCGGTCACGGAATTGCGCCGCGCCATGGCGGGTATCGAACCCAAACGACTGACAAAAGATTTGATGGCCCGCATGGTTGCCGATCCGCCCTATGCCTCGTTGCGGAATTTTGGCGCTTCAGCACTGGACTGGTGCTACACGGCAGCTGGGCGGTTTGATGTTTATGTCCACGGCAACCAAAAGCTTTGGGATTACGCGGCAGGCGCCCTGATCCTCGAAGAGGCGGGCGGCAAGCTGTCCTGCCTGAAGGGGCCCTTCGATGAAGGTGCGATATGGGAACGGTCCGTCATCGCTTCAGCCAGCCCGGCATTGTTTGACAAATGGCACGCCTGGCTAACCAGGCAATAACATCAGCCAAATCAACGATAAAAACATTTTAATCCCTTGCAAAACCCTTGTTTATAGGGGTATCTGGACCTTCCACGCGCAATTCCAGGCTTTCGGGCCTATTCCGAGTCGCCCCGTCTCTTGCCTAGGAAGAAACGGTCGAGGATAATTGGCAGTTCCGTCCAGGCTGCTTTGCCCCACAAAGGCAGCAAGATTGAGAGCCTGGCAGGCACGTTTACCCCCTCGTGCCTCAAATTAATAAATTTAGTAACTGAAAATTCCGGCCAGACCTTCTCTCCGGGCAAATAAACACAGCCCTGCGGGAGATTTGCCCAGAGTTTTTCATTACTTAGCTAGCTTTAGCGCTTAACTTTTGAGGACACTATGGCAACTCGTACCGATCTCGCCAACGCCATCCGCGCGCTTTCAATGGATGCCGTTGAAAAGGCCAAATCCGGCCACCCCGGCGCCCCCATGGGCATGGCGGAAATTTCCGAAGTGCTGTGGAATCACCACCTGCGCCACAATCCCACCAATCCCAAATGGTATGACCGCGACCGTTTCGTGCTTTCCAACGGCCACGGTTCCATGCTGATTTATTCCCTGCTGCATCTGACCGGTTACGACCTGGGCATTGAGGACCTCAAACAGTTCCGCCAATTGCACTCCCGCACCCCCGGTCACCCCGAATACGGTTACGCGCCCGGTGTGGAAACCACCACTGGCCCCCTTGGCCAAGGCATTACCAACGCCGTGGGCATGGCGCTGGCTGAAAAGCTGCTGGCCGCCGAGTTCAATAAACCCGGTCACGACATCGTCAATCACCACACCTATGTTTTCATGGGTGACGGCTGCATGATGGAAGGCATTTCCCACGAAGCCTGCGCCCTGGCCGGTACCTGGAAGCTGGGCAAGCTGATCGCCTTCTGGGACGACAACGGCATTTCGATTGATGGCCACATCGAACACTGGTACACCGATGACACGGCCAAGCGCTTTGAAGCCTACGGCTGGCATGTCATCCCCAACGTGGACGGTCACGATTTCGTTGCGCTGGAGAAAGCCATCACCGAAGCCAAGGCTGAAACCGGCAAGCCCACGCTGATCTGCTGCAAAACCATCATCGGCAAAGGCTCGCCCAACAAAGCAGGTACGCACGATGTGCATGGCGCCGCGCTGGGCCATGAAGAAGTTGAAGCCACCCGCAAGCACATGGGCTGGAATCATCCTGCGTTTGTCATCCCCAAGGACGTATACGAAGGTTGGGATGCGAAAACCAAGGGCCAGGGTCTGGAAACCCTGTGGAACAACAAGTTCGCTGAATATTCCAAGGCCCATCCCGAACTGGCCGCCGAATTCGAGCGCCGCATGAACGGCGAATTGCCGCTCAACTGGGACAAGCACGTTGCCGACAAACTGGCCGCGATCAATACCAAGGCCGAAACCGTCGCCACCCGCAAGGCTTCGCAGATTGCGATCAATGCGCTGGCTTCCGCTCTGCCTGAATTCCTCGGCGGCTCGGCTGACCTGACCGGTTCCAACCTGACCAACTGGGAAGGCTGTCACCCCATCCGCCACGGCAAACCCGGCAACTACATCAGCTACGGCGTGCGTGAATTCGGCATGTCCGCCATCATGAACGGCGTCGCCCTGCACGGCGGTCTGCTGCCTTTCGGCGGTACCTTCCTGATGTTCTCGGAATACTCCCGCAATGCCATCCGCATGTCAGCATTGATGAAGCAGCGCGTGATCTATGTGTTCACCCACGACTCGATTGGTCTGGGCGAAGACGGCCCGACCCACCAGCCGGTGGAGCAAACCGCCACCCTGCGCATGATCCCCAACATCGATGTCTGGCGTCCCTGCGACACCGTCGAAACCCTGGTCGGCTGGGCCAACTCTGTCGAGCGCATGGATGGCCCTACCTGCCACATTCTCTCCCGCCAGAACCTGCCGTTCATGGCACGCGACGCGGCAACCCTGGCCAACATTCGCAAGGGTGGATATGTGCTGAAGGATGTCGCCAACGCCAAGGCCGTCATCATCGCTACCGGCTCCGAGGTTGAACTGGCCGTCAAAGCGCAAGACATGCTGGCTGCCGAAGGTATCGCCGTGCGCGTAGTGTCCATGCCTTCGACCAATACCTTTGACAAGCAGGATGCGGCATACAAGGCCAGCGTGTTGCCAAAAGGCCTGCCGCGCGTTGCAGTGGAAGCCGGCGTAAGTGACTACTGGCGCAAGTATGTAGGTCTGGAAGGCGCCGTGGTTGGCATCGACCGCTTCGGCGAATCCGCTCCCGCCCCCGCGCTGTTCAAGGAATTTGGTTTTACGCCGGAGAACGTCGCCGCTGCGGTGAAGGGCGTTTTGTAAACCCCATTCACCACAGAGACACTGAGGCACAGAGAAAAACTGATCTTTTTAGGTTCTCTGTGCCTCTGTGCCTCTGTGGTAATCGTTTTTATGTTTATTGTTTAGGAGACTGAGACATGGCAATCAAAGTAGGTATTAACGGTTTTGGCCGCATCGGCCGCATGGTGTTCCGCGCTGTCGCCAAGGACTTCCCCGGCATCGAGATCGTCGCCATCAACGACCTGCTCGAACCCAACTACCTGGCCTACATGCTGAAGTACGACTCCGTGCATGGCCGCTTCAATGGTGACATCAAGGTCGACGGCGGCAACATGGTTGTTAGCGGCAAGAAAATTCGCCTGACCGCCGAGCGCGATCCCGCCAACCTTAAGTGGAACGAAGTGGGTGCCGACATCGTGATCGATTGCACTGGTTTCTTCCTGACCACCGAGTCGTGCGAAGCCCACCTTAAAGCCGGTGCCAAGAAGGTTGTTCAGTCCGCTCCTTCCAAGGACGACACCCCGATGTTCGTGTACGGCGTGAACCACGCCACCTACGCCGGCCAGGCCATCGTGTCCGCAGCATCCTGCACCACCAACTGCCTGGCCCCCGTTGCCAAGGTGTTGCACGACAACTTCGGCATCAAGCGCGGGCTGATGTCCACCGTGCATGCTGCCACCGCTACCCAGAAAACCGTTGACGGTCCCTCCAGCAAAGACTGGCGCGGCGGCCGCGGCATCCTGGAAAACATCATTCCGTCTTCCACTGGCGCCGCCAAGGCTGTAGGCAAGGTCATCCCCGAGTTGAACAAGAAGCTGACCGGCATGGCTTTCCGCGTGCCCACCTCTGATGTTTCCGTGGTCGACCTGACCGTCGAGCTGAACAAGGAAGCGTCCTACGAGGACATCTGCAAGGCCATGAAAGCCGCCTCCGAAGGCGCTCTGAAGGGCGTACTGGGTTACACCGACGAGAAAGTGGTCTCTACCGACTTCGTCGGCAACAGCGCCCCGTCCACCTTCGACGCCGAAGCCGGTATCGCCCTGGATTCCACCTTCGTCAAGGTTGTGTCCTGGTACGACAACGAGTATGGCTACACCTGCAACATGCTGCGTCTGGTGGAGCACGTAGCACGCTAGGGATCAGAGTACAGGGATCAGGGATCAGATCTTGCGCGGGCTTAGCCCGCCCGTTTTTCTGATACCTGATACCTGACATCTGAGCCGTAAGGCCTGGGCAGCAACCCGCCGCCCAACCCTTACCGCTTAAATCATCTCAGGAGTAAAACATGCCCAAGTTCATCCGCA
>ERZ1645185.353-NODE-353-length-19345-cov-4.872525_pt1 | contig 19345 bp, 16 predicted proteins | sample MGYA00575351_ERZ1645185 | MGnify/ENA primary metagenome ERZ1645185 (study PRJEB40838, sample SAMN11284767) | freshwater sediment metagenome | isolation source: river sediment | host: Sediment | place: India: Jana village, Kanpur | collected 2015-12-17 ...
TGGAGTTCAGCGTGTGCTCTTCCGATCTCCCCTTCACGCGGCTCATCTGTTTTCCTTATCCGGTGATGTCGGGTGTCGTTCCAATCGATTACTCTCTTCCCAACCTCGTTCCTTCAGTCATTCTCGCGCACCACCTGTCTTTGCCTGATCTTCGTTCCCGTTGTACCGAATTCCGGCTCCGCGTGGCAGAGCCGTAGTGAACAGTCAGGCGAGGTGTCTCGCATGCTGTGGGTGCAGTCCTTTTTCACCGTGTCGTTTGGCCAGGGGAGTGATGTTCCGGGCAGGGTGTTTCCTGTTCACGGGACGCGGGGTGTCAGTTTCTGATGCCGGTGTCAGGTAGGGGGATGATGTCGGGCCATGTCTTGTTCGAGGGAGTGAAGGAATGATGAAGAACCTGATCAATCAGTGGATGGTGCGGATGGCGGTATACGGGCTCGCGGGGTTGGTGGTCTTGATTTCGGCGCCCAGCGGCTTTGCGGCGGACGCGAAAGCTGAAAAGACGTTCACGATGGCGGTGACCGACCAGCAGGGGGTCGAGACCGAGTTGAAGAACGGCATTTTTTATTGGGAAGAGAAGATGAGTGAAACCTCTTTTGTCCCGCATGAGTTGCGGCATCTGCCGGCTAAGCGTGGCACGGCGACGGTCAATATCAAATTCGACCAGATCAAGCAGATCGAGGTCAAGCCCGGTGCCGACAAGAGTGCCCCGGCCATGACCGTGACCTTGACCAACGGCAAGAACGGAGAATTCACGCCGGCCGTCAGCGGCAGTTTCAAGGGCGAATCCGATTTCGGTCAGGTTGAAGTACCGATCGGGTCGGTCTCGAAAGTCGTCTTCAAGTAGAGACGGGGCGTATCGTGTCGAAAGGGGCTATTCCCATGGAGAACCTGTTCGTGGCGCAATCGGGAGATTCGAAACAGGCGGTGACCGGGTGGGGGGCCTCGTTGGCGTTGCATGCCTGTCTGGCACTGGTGGCCTTTGGCCTGTTGCCGAAGATGTCCGTGATGGTGGAAAAAGAACCGTTCAAGTGGGATGTCGCCCTCGTCGAGCCGGCGCGTGAAGTGGTGCGTCACGAGGAGCCGGCCCCGGCTCCCGTTCCGCAGGTTCAGCCCCCGACGCCGACTCCGGTGAAGCCGCGTCCGCAACCGGTTCGGGCGGTGGTGCCACCTCCTCCTCAGCCGGTGGAGCGGCAGGTGGAAACCAGAGTGCTCCCGCAAGCCGTTCAGCGGGAAGTGCAGCCGGTGGTCGAAGCAGTTCGTCCACAAGAGCAGACGCAGCCGAAGCAGGAAATCGTTCAGATGCAGGCGAAGCCCATCGAACCGCAGCAGATTCACAAGACGGAGCCGGTCGTGCAGGCCGCGGCACCGGCCGAAGTGCAGCGGGACGTGGCATCGGTGGTTGAACAGCAGGTGATGGAAGTAGCTCCTGCCACGGCCCAGACCTATCAGGCCCAGCCGGCCGTCAGTGCACCGGCGGTGGTGGAAACGGTTCAGGAACCCGTGGTGACGGCCAGTGCACCGGTGGTGCGTAGCGCTCCGGCGGTCGAGGCGCCTCCGGCCCCGGCACCCTCCGCGCCTGCGGCCGCGCCGGTAGCCGCTGCGGTCAGTGAGCCCGTCTCCGCGCCCCCCGCTCCGGTCGAGGCCGTGGTGGTACCCACCGCGCCGACGGCGGCGGTGTCCGAGCCGGATCCGGCCACATTGCGGGAACACCAGGTCGTGGCCCAGGCCGCCGTCGCGAGGTCTGCCGCCAAGGCCGATTACGGGTGGTTGGCCGAATCACTGCATCGCCGCATCATCGAGTTGAGACATTACCCCAGTACGGCACGGCTGAATGGATGGGAAGGCAAAGTGGTCCTCAAGGTCTCCATCCGCAACGATGGTCAACTCAAGGACGTGGAAGTCGTGAAAAGTTCCGGTCATGAGTCCTTGGATCAGGCGGCGATGGAGGCGGTTCGGCGGGCCTGTCCTCTTCATATGAAACATGAGTTGACGGCGCCGATGGTCGTGTTGCATCTGCCGGTCAGTTACAGCCTGAACCGGTAGGGCGAGCGGGAGCACTCAGTATGGAGACGCCATCACAGGCCTGTTGGAGATCGACGAACATGGGACAAGCGCTTACGCGGAAGCTCATGGTGACGGCTCTGTTTCTGTCGACGCTGGTCGGTTCGGCCATGGCCATGGGCTCACGGCCTCCGGCTGCCGGCATGCCCGCCAGTAGCTTTTCGCTGACGGATCTGCACGGCCAGGCGCATAGTCTGGAGCAATACCGAGGAAAAATTGTCTTGGTCAATTTTTGGGCGACCTGGTGCAAGCCCTGCACCTCCGAGATGCCCGCGATGCAGACCGTCTATGACCAGCTCCGCGACAAAGACTTTGTGGTGCTGGCCGTCAATGAATTGGAGGACGAGGCCAAGGTGCGCGAGCACATTCAACAGTACAAACACACCTTCCCCGTGTTGCTGGATCGCGAAAATCAGGTGGCGAACCAGTACGGCGTGTTCGGCCTGCCGGTCAGCGTGTTTATCGACCAGCAAGGGGTGGTGCAGGAGTACATCAAAGGCGGGTTGCTGACGGAGGAAAAAATCCAGGAGATCGTCAGTCGGATTCAGCACGCCACCCCAGTGAAGGCGGCTTTCTTGCACTAATCATGATGACCCGTTTGCGACATACCGCGATGCCGCTCCTGCTGGCCTGTGTCTTCCTGGCGCTTCAGGGGGTGGTGTATCCGCACATGCTGGAGCACCTGTCGCAACATGCCCATCACGAGTCCGGCGTGCACGGGACCGTGGTGTGCTCCTGGATGTGCGCGGCCGGACAAGATCTTGAATCAGTGCCGGAGTGGGTTCCTATCATAATCCACTTCGTCACTCTGATTGATGACATCCAGTTCGATTCGTTGTCGATCGAATCCCGTGCGCTGCGGACCTCACGGGGCCCTCCCGATTTCTCCCGGTCCTAACTCGTTTCCCTCGTTCATCGTGTTCATTCATCAACCGTGGTGTCTCAGCCGGAGGTTTCTTCGGGCGCGACCCGTCCCATCATCCGTGATGGAAGAAAGGATTGTGCGTGATGTGGGCTCTCAGTAGAAGATTGTTGGTGGCAGGGCTTGGAATCGTGACAGTGGCTGTCGGGACGGTGGCTCCGCTCCCCTCCGCCCACGCCGCCTGCGGTGCCGTCAGTTGCTTCGTGACGATCGGTTCTCAGCAGCAGGTACCCCAAGCCGGCCTGCTGACCATGAATTTTATCTACAGTTATACGCCCATGAATCTGCCCAGCGGATCGACCGGCCTGATTGCCGAGGCCGACCAGATCGGGCGGCGCATCATTCCCAACCACCACAACGAGCGTTCGACCTATACGAATTCATTCGCGTTGGATTTCAACTATGGCGTGACTGATCGGTTCGGATTGCAGGTCACCTTGCCCTATATGACGCGCCGGCATGAGCATTACCATTTTCACCAGGGACAGAATGAGGACCTGAGCCGGTTTTCCGACAAGGGCATCGGCGATATCCGGCTGATGGCGAAATACAATGTGCTGGCCTCGCTGAAGAGCATGCTGGTCTTCGGGGTCGGCACGGAGCTGCCAACCGGCGACTATCGACAGACGGACAACCTGGGTGGAGTGTTGGAGCCGGCCGGTCAGCTGGGACGCGGGCAATTCGGGCTGGTGGGAACGATGTACCAATCCTACGAGATTCTGCCTCACCGGTTGAATCAATTCGTGTTCGCGAGCTATCGGCATACGTTCAAGAACAACGACGGCTATCAGTTCGGCGACGAATACATCGTGAACGGCGGGTTCAATCTGGTGACGTTGCCCTGGCTGGTGTTCACGGCGCAGGTGAACTATCGCTATATGACGCACGACAGTCTGAGTGCGAGCATCGGGTCGGGACCGATCCTGGACCACGGCATTCCCAACACCGGCTCGTCCTGGTTCGGCGCGGCACCCGGTGTGTTGTTCAACATCGGAGACACGTGGCAAGCCTATTTTTATGCGCAGGTGCCGCTGTATCGGGATGCCAACAACAATCTTGCGCAGGCGACCAGCTACACATTCGGCGTGACCAAGTATTTCCAATTGTTCACGCCCGGGGCCTGAGGGACCCGGCGGGTTGTGCGGTCTCTATTCACGCTTCAACGGGGGAGCAACATGATCCAGAGCATGCGCGGTCGACGAATGATGCCGAGGCCAAGACGAAACAAGCAGGTCTTGGTCGCAGGGCTGTTGATCGGTCTGTTGCCGATCATGTCGCCGGCTTCCGCGGAGACGGCTCTGCCCGGAGAGCTTGGCCCCAAGGTCATCACCGAACATAAGGTGAAAAGCCTGGTGGGTCCGTCGATACAGATCGACGACGCCGGGACCTTGTCGCTGGCCTGGATGGAGGAAGACAAGGATGTCCGGTCGGTCCTGTACGCGCGCAGTACGGAGCCGGGCGGGCCGATGGGCGCGCCGGTGCGCATCAATCGTCCGGAGGACGTGCCGTACTGGAGGCAGGAAGCGCCCGCGTTGGTGGTCCAGGGTGACGAGGTGTTCGTGAGCTGGGGATTAGCTCATCCGAACGCCACTCCGCAACAACCGTTTGCGACCGAGCTGCGCCTCAGCCGATCCACGGACGGAGGGCGGACATTCCAGCCCTCGACCGTGGTCAATGACGACCCCGGAGTCATTCAACATACGTTCGATGCGCTCCATCGCGATGCGGATGGCCGCCTGCACCTCTCCTGGATCGACGGGCGTGAAGGGAAGAAAGAGCCGGGCACCTATGTGGCGCGGTCGTTGGATCGTGGCGAAACCATCACCAAGAATCTCAAGGTGGACGAGGGGACCTGCGTCTGCTGCCGCACGGCGTTGGCCAGCGGTCCCGACGGCATGGTCTACGTGGCCTGGCGAAAAATTTTCGAGGGCAATGTGCGGGAGACCGTCGTGGCACGATCCGTCGATCACGGCGAGACGTTCGAAGGCCCGGTGATCGTGGGGCATGACAAGTGGGTGTTTCCGGCCTGCCCGCACCGGCCCGCCTCCATGGGCGTGGACCGGCAAGGACGCTTGTACGTCGTGTGGTACACGGAAGGGACTGATGAAATTCCCGCAGTGTATGTGGCCTACTCCGATGATCGAGGTCGTACGTTTTCGCCGAAGCGGCAGTTGAATGTCTCCAAGAACACCTTCCCTGACCATCCGCAGATTGCGGTCGATCCGGAGGGGCGGCTGGTCGTGATCTGGGAGGAGCAGGGGCCAGTGAAGCGCGATGTGGTGATGAGTGTTTCGACCGACCGGGGGACCGCGTTCACGACTCCGCGCAAGCTGAATGAACGAAAGAGTCAGACGCCGGTGGTAGCGGTCAACCGACAGGGTGTCTTTGCCATGGCCTGGATGGAACATGGCATGCCCGGACATAAAATTGTGACCCAGACGTTGCGGCTGTCACCGGCCACCGTGGCGGCCGAAACGACGAGGTAAATCGGTGTGAGTGCTCACGATGAGCGGTAACGTAACACGCGGTCTGCTGCTGGTCCTCGTCCTTTGGCTAGCGGCAGGTTCTGCGTCGGCGGAGGATCCCCTGGCAGTACTGAAAATCGGACGAGTTGGGACCGGCACGGTGGCGACGCCGTTCGCGCTGACCGCTCTGGATGGATCGCCGGTGCAACTGGCTGACTTGAAGGGGAAGGTCGTGGTGATCAATTTCTGGGCGACCTGGTGCGGACCCTGCAAGGAAGAGATGCCGGCGCTCGGGCGCCTGCGTCAGCAGTTGGACCCCGATCGGTTCGCCCTCCTGACGATTACGACCGATCTACAGCGGGAAGGGATCGCACAGTTTCTCGCGAACATGAAGGTGCAGGTGCCGGTGTTGTTTGACGAAGATCAGGACGTGTCCCATGCGTACCTGGTGCGGGCGCTTCCGACGACCGTGTTTATCGATCCTCAAGGCACCCTGATCGGGCGGGCCGTCGGGCCGCGCGACTGGGATGCCCCTCAGGCGGTTCGTGCTGTGCAGAGTTTGATGCCATGATGCGGGGACTACAGACACCGTTTTCTGGATGTGCGGCCGCGTTGGCAGGACTCTACCTGATCTTGGCGCTCTTCTCTGTTGCCTGCGTCGTCGATCATGCCGACCCGAAACCGGCCGCCCATCATCATGGCGGAACAGTGTCGCACTCCGGCTTTTGTGCCTGGGCTTGTCAGGCCAATCCGACATCGGATGCCGGTCCTGTGGCCCTTCTCCTGCAGCCTGTTTTCGTGGCCGCGCTGTTTGTGGAGCGCGACCATAGCGTGACCGCAGGCGGTGGCGGTTTCCATGCCGCCTCTCGCGCACCCCCCGTTCAGTCGTAACTCCCCTTCATATCGCTAGGTCGGCTAGCTTCTCTTCTCGTCCGTTCAGACAGGGGCGCGAGGGGATTGTCTCTTCTGTCGTGTGCACCGTTGTGCCAGGAGGATCTGTATGTGGGCCCGTCAGGATTTATTCAGACTTCATGCCTTTGTAGGTTGTGCCTTGCTGGTGGCTGCGCCGGTCACGAGTGCTACCTCGTTTGCGCAAGAGGAGTCGGCGGCCGGAGCCGTCGTGGAGAAAAGCGCGCGGGAACGCGATCTCAGAGATCAGCTCCAGAAAATTCTTCATGAATTGGAGGAAATCCAGCAGCAACCGGCCGAGGGCGCGGTGGTGTCCCCGGTGACACCGGTTCAACCGGCGGCGGAGGTGTCGGGATCGCCCGCGGCGGCCGCGGCAGAACCGATCCCGCAGTATGAGTTGTCCGATGTGAGTATCGTCAGCAATCGGATCCAGCGGCGGCCGGAAGGCATCACGCTCTCCTCCACCGAACAGTCGGAAACGGACTCGCAGCCGACCAGGACGATGAAAGAGTCGATGGAATCGCTGCCCGGGGTGGTCATGCGGCAGGCGAACGGCCCGCGCGACTTCAGCATGATGATCCGCGGCCAGGGCGCGAAAACCGCCTTCGCCGTGCGGGACATCAAAATGTACGAAGACGGATTCATCCAGACGCAATCGGACGGCTTGTCGCGCCTGGATATTCACGATCCCTGGTTCATGCGCAGCGTGGAAGTGACGCGAGGCGCCTCGTCGTCACTCTATGACAATTACGCGCTCGGCGGCATGGTGCACTTCCGCACCAGGCGTGGCAGCGACATCAACGGCTTCGAAACGTTTCTCTCGGGCGGTTCCTACGGGTACCACAAGCAGGCCTTTGCGATCGGCAAACAGTACGAGAATCTCGACATCTCGCTGTTCGCCAGCAACGTGGCGGAAGACGGGTATATCCGGAACAGCAACTACAGCACCCAGACGATCAACCTGAACATGCGGTTCAAGATCGACGATAAGCAAAATTTCTATTTCAAAGCCATTACGAATTTCCTGGACGCCCGGGTTCCGACCCGGTTGACGCAGAGTCAGTTCCATACGGATGACCGGCAAGCCGGCGGGACCGGCGCCTGTGTGTTCAATAACCAGTCGAGCGGATGTAATCACTCCGAGCGGTTGGCTCAGCGGCGGTTGGATCGACGGACGATCGTCGGCGGCATCTACGAACGGCAGATCGATGCCAATACGGTGCTCACCATCGAAGGCGACTATGACGTGAAGGACATCAATCAAACCTTTACGACGATCAGCGACAATATCAATCCGAACTTCAAAAGTTATGCCGATTTGCGGCACGACGGCCGGTTGTTCGATCGTCCGCTGCGCAGTTATGTGGGCTTCTTTGCGAACAACATGGAGCAGGAAGGGAACAGCTTTCAAAATCTCGCGGATGGATTCGGGACGCGAGGGCTGCTGCTACAGAACAGCCGTGCAACCATTCGCAATATCGGCGGTCGGGTCCGCGAAGAGCTGGAAGTCGTCCCCAAATGGACCTTGGCCGGCGGTCTCGGCATGGAACAGTCGTTGTTGAGCATTCAGGCGGCCAACCATTCGTACGGCGTGGGCAATGTGGCCTCGACGTCACGGACCGGCGCCGAGCGGTCGTTCTGGAATTGGGCGCCTGAAATGTCGCTCTCGTGGCGTCCGTCCGACGCGACGCGGCATTGGGTTCGCGCGTCGACCGGATACGGGATTCCTCAGTTGAGCCAGTTGACGACCGGGATCGACGGCAACCCGGGGACGAACTTCAATCTGAAACCGCAGAAGAACGTCAATTTCGAAATCGGAACCGAAGGCAAGATCACCAAGACCTTCTTCATGCAATTGGTCGGGTTCTGGACCTTCTATCGAGACGAAATCATCTCCGTCACCAATCAGTCGACTCAGCGCGCATTTTCATCCAACGCCGATTCGTCGGAGTATCGCGGGGTCGAAGTGTTTTACGACTGGCGACCGCTCTCAGGACTGCGGCTCTCAGGTGCCTATACGCACATCGATGCGCGGTACATCAACTTCAACGATGTCACGGCAACGTCGACGTTGGTGCGCGACGGGAAAAAGGTGCCCAATGTGCCGACCGACGTGCTGAACTCGAAGATCGCCTACGATCACGAGGCGACAGGGTGGGGCGCCTGGGTCGAGGGGAGTTACTACAACAGCTATTTTCTGAACAACAGCAACACCTTCGGCATTCCTTCCTATGTGATTGCCAATGTGAATGTGCACAAGAATTTCGAGCTGTCGAACAACAAATGGTTTCGGTTCGCCAAGTTCTACCTCGAAGTCGATAACATCGCGGACAAAAAGTATGCGGCCTCCGGTCAAGTGTTGAGCGGGGAGACGTATGGACAGGCGGCGAATCAAGCGGCCTTCTTTGCCGGCTATGGTCGCGCGATTTACGGCGGTGTGACCTTAGGATTGTTTTAACCATGTGGCGTGAGTGGCAGCGCCGATGGCTGCCGCTCGCGCACGAACTTCAAAGGAGATTGCCATGAACAAGCAACTCTTGCGTGTCGGGGAAGCGGCGGATGTGTTGGCGGTGAGCCGGTGGACGATTTATCGCTGGGTGGAAGACGGCCGATTGGAAGGCACGAAAATCGGCCGCGGCAGCCTGCGGGTGTTTCGCGCCTCGCTGGACCGGCTGGTCCAGAGCAACAAGACGCACGAAATGAATCTCAGCCTATGACGAACATAGGGGCGGGGTCGCGGATCGCCGTCAGCGGATGGTCGGTCCTCATCGGGCGCAACCTAGGCGTCATGAGGTGTCTGCTCGCGTTGGTGCTGCTGGCGCAAGCGTCCGGTTGCGCGGGCGGAGCAGTGACTCCGGCTGCGTCGTCGGCCAAGCCATATGCCTTCATCAACGGCCGTTGGTTCGATGGGGAGGGATTCCAACCCGATACCTGGTATGCGGTCCAGGGACGGCTGACTCGACAACTCCCGCCGGGGCCAGTTGAGACCGTGGATCTCTCCGGCCTCTACATGGTCCCCCCATTCGGTGAGGCGCACAACCACAACGTCGAGGGGCCGTGGAATGTGCAGGCCGTCGCGCAGCGGTATCTGCAGGACGGGGTGTTCTACGTGAAGAATCCCAATGACGTGCGGGACTTCGCCCTGCAGATCCGGCCCATCGTCAATGTGCCGACGAGCATCGACGCCACGTTTGCCCATGCCGGCCTCACGGGACGCGGCGGGCATCCTGTGGCCTTGTATGAGGACGTGCTGCGGGTCGGGCGGTATGAGCCGGCGGTCGGGCCGATCGAACGGGGCTGGTTCGAAAACCGGTCGTACGTGGTGGTCGACACCGAGGCCGATGTGGCGGCCAAGTGGCCGGTGATTATGAGCGGTCGCCCTGATTTCCTCAAAGTGTATCTGGTCCATTCCGAGGACGATGGTGGATCGGCAAAGCCCAGGTCCGTCCATCATCGACAGGGGCTTCATCCTGCGTTGGTGCCGGGCATTGTGGCGAGGGCGCATGCGGTCGGGCTTCAGGTCACGGCGCATGTCGAGACCGCCGCCGATTTCCGCCATGCCGTTCGAGCCGGAGTTGATGAACTGGCGCATGTGCCGGGTTGGTTACTGCAGGGGCCGCACGATGTGGAGCGTGCCCGATTGACCGAGGAGGATGCGCGCCTGGCCGCGGATCACAAGGTCCGAGTGGTCACCACGGCGGTGGCGGGACAGGCCATGCCGTCTCTCGGTGGCCATCACCAGCACGGTCAGCAGGCGGGGCATGGGCCAGGGCCGGACGCGAAGCACAACTCGTCGCCGGTTGATCCCGCGTCTCCTGTGTTGAGGGACAATCTCCAGTTGCTGCAGCGCGCGGGGGTGTCACTGTTGATCGGCAGCGACCATGCGGAGACGTCGCTGGCCGAGGTGCAGCATCTGCGCACGTTACATCTGTTCGATAATCGCACCTTGCTCAAGATGTGGTGCGTGGCGACCCCGGTCGCCATATTCCCCGAACGGCACATTGCAAAATTTGCCGAGGGATACGAGGCCAGTTTTCTCGCGCTGGCAGGGAATCCCCTTGAGGATTTTGAACAAGTGCGGGCCATTCGTCGTAGATTCAAGCAGGGGGTGCCGCTGGACGGTGCCTTGATGAAAGACGCTGCTTGGTCGGCAGCGTCTCAACGGGGTCAGTAGTACGTGGTGCACTCAACCGGCATCCCGTCATTATTCATGGTCATGAATGGTCTGGGCAGATCGGAAGCGAGGGAATGAAGTGCCGTGATCGCATCAGTAGCATCGGAATTGGATTCTTGGCCGTCGTTGTGTTGGGAGGTGCGCAGCCACTTGCGGCCCGCGCGGCGGAGGAGCCGCAAGATCAGGAGGCGCCGGTCATCGCGGTCGAACCGGTAGAAGTCAGCGGCAAACGGATTGAGAACGTCGAGGACGTGAAGAAGGAATTTGCGCGTCGTCCCGGCAGCAACATTCTCATACAGGAAAAGGAGATTACCGAGTCGCGCGCGTTAAATTTGCAGGACGTCTTGCAGTTCGCGCCGGGGGTGCGGTTTCAGTCCCGTTTCGGGGCCGATGAAGGCCAGTTTCAGATCCGTGGTACATCCTTGCGCAATAATTTCCATCATCGGGGCATCAATATTTTGATCAACGGCATTTTCTTCGGCGACGCCGATGGATTTTCCGACTTTGAATCGATCGACCTGCTGGCCTACGAGCGTATCGAAGTCTACAAGGGCGCGAACGCCTTGCGGTATGGCGCGAACAGCATCGGTGGCGCGATCAACTTCGTGCCGCGTACCGGCTACAGCGCCTCGACCTTGCAGATGCGCATGCTCGGCGGCAGTTTCGGGATGGTCAGCGGGCAGGTGTCCAGCGGCAAGGTGTTGCAGCCGTTTCAGGTGGGCAGCATGAGCGCCACGATGGACTACTACATCAGCGTGTCGGGTAACCGTCAGGACGGCTTCCAGGACAACAGTCAGCAGGCCCGCGAACGCATCAATGCGAACATCGGCTTGCAACTCGGCAACCATCAGGAAATCCGCGCCTACTTCCTGCAAGCCAATGTGGCTGAACGGATTCCCGGTTCACTCACCAACCAGCAGCTCTTCTTCAACCGACAACAGACCGGAGGGCAAAGCCCTCCCGGGGCGCCGCCGTTTTTTGCCTGCGTGTCCAGTAACCAGGCTTGCAACTGGGGTCGATACTACACGCTGCAACGGATCGGCATCGCGTACCATAACGAGTTCGCGCCGAATCAATATTTCGAAATCATTCCGTATTTCTCGAACCAGTTCATCGACCACCCGATTTTTCAAACGATCCGGCAGGAAAATAACAATGTCGGCGGTGAGTTCCGGTATGTGAATTCCAATTCGCTGTTCGGAAAGAATAACTCTTTCGTCGCCGGCTTCCAGCCGCGGTATGGGCACCAGCGGCAACAGCGGTTCGTGAACATCAACGGTAGCATCGGCGCGATGACGCAAAATTACACGGCCAAGACGACGTACTTCGGCGCCTACGCCGAAGATGCCTTCGATGCGACCAAGGACTTCACGATCGTGATCGGCGGCCGGTGGGACTATACGGGGCGCGAGGCGACGATCGACAACTTCGGGCCGGCCGGGAATCCGTTCAATCCGGCGACGCCGTCTGTACTGACGGGCACGCAGAAGCCGATGCAACATTTCGGCGCGATCAGTCCGAAGGTCGGGTTCGTCTATCGTACGACGCCGACCTCGCAACTGTATTTCAACGCCAGCCGGTCGTATGAGGCGCCGCTCAACGTGGAGTTGCTCTCCGCGCTCAACGCCAACGGTTCCGCGAACACCGGGTTCTTAAATCTGGATGCGCAACGGGCCTGGCAGTTGGAATTAGGACACCGCGGTACCTCTGCGGATAAGCGCTACAGCTGGGATGTGACGGTCTATAATCTCGAAATGCAGAAGGAGATTCTGGCCTCCAACATCAACAACACCGGGACCTTCCAGAATGCCAATGGCACGCGCCATACGGGCGTGGAAGCCGGCGGCGCCATGGTGCTGAAGAAAGGTCTTTTCGCGCAGGGCGGCCCGGGCAAGGAAGACAGCTTGCAGACGCGTGTGGCCTATACCTGGTCGCGATTCAAGTTCACCGACGATGTGCGAGGCGGCGGGATCGGCGGCCCCAATGTCTTGATTGCCAAGGACGGCAACACGGTCGCCGGCGCGCCGGAACATAGCCTGAATGTGGAAGCGCGGTACGATAATCCTGCCGGTTGGTGGATTGCGCCGAACGTCGAATGGTCGTTGTCCGGTTTCTATACGGACTATGCCAATACGATTAAAAACCCGTCGTATGCGTTGATCAATCTGCGTTCCGGCTGGAACATCGATGAGCATTGGACCTTGTTCGCCGAGGGCCGAAACCTCACGAACAAGACCTATGCCGGTGCGGTCGTGGTCAACGACTCACTGAACCGGTTCGCCAACCCGGGATTCGGCATCAGTGCCTTCGGAGGCGTGGAATATAAGTTCTAGTGCGGCGTGCCTGTGTCGGTGCGGGGCTCATCGTGAGGTGAGCCTCGCATCGAACGGTGGTGCGAGACCGGCCATACGGCAACAGGCGATCCTTCGCGCCGTCCGCTTGCGTAAAAAACGGGATAGACGGCTGTCGGGCGAACATGTGATAACAGAATCCGTCGGGTACTCCCCGGATGGGCATGTCCTGGTTACTGTAGGGATAGACCGTGCCGGCCATCTACGGACTTGTCACTGTTTGGCTACTTGTCTGGAGCATGGTACCGGTCTACGCCGAGTCCGGTTCCACCCCGCTGCCCACCGCGGCCTTCGCCTCGCTGCCCCGCATTGAATCCATTCAACTGTCTCCTTCCGGGCGGCACCTGGCCGTGCTCCGCAACCATGACGGGCAGACGTTTCTCGATACCCAAACCCTTGCCGGACAAGATGTGCACCGTGTCGTCTCGACGGACAATCGCGAATACATCATCACCTGGTTTCGCTGGGTCAATGACGAGCGGCTGTTGGTGAGTATCCGGTTCGCCGCCACGCGAGACGCGATCGATTCGATCGAAACTCGGTTGTTGGCGGTCAATCGCGATGGCACAGAGCAGATACCCAATGTGTTCAAGCAGAGCGCCTTTCCGTCGATTTTCGGAAAGAAACACTTCCCTCAATTCCAGGATCAGCTCGTCGGCACGATTCCCGGCGATCCCAGGCACGTGCTGCTCGCCCTGGATCTGGAACACCCCAATGCTCCGGATGTCTACAAGGTGGACGTCTATTCCGGTGAGCGGCAGTTGGTCCAGGCGAACCCCAGTTCGAAGTCGGACGCCTCCGCGATTGCACATTGGATTGCCGATCGGGCAGGAAGGGTGCGGGCTGGGGTCGGGCAATTTCACACCGCAGTGCATGCCATTGTCAGGCTGCCGGAGTCCAGTCTCTGGCGCGAACTGGCCGACTATGACTTGGCCAAAGAAACCGGACTGGTTCCCTTGGCCTTCGATGCCGATCCCGCCTGGTTGTACGTCAGGGATCAACATCGGGGCAAGGCGGCAATTTTTAAACTCAACGTGACGGACCTGACCGCGGATCGTATCCTCGTGGTCGCCGATCCGAAGTTTGATCTGAACGGTGAGTTGGTCTACGCGCCTGGACGCAAGAAGGTCGTCGGCGTTCGGTACAGTCCGGCGGATGAGCGGGTGCTGTTCTGGGACTTCGATGCGCAGCGGTTGCAGGCTCGTATCGACAGGGCCTTGCCGGCTCGCGTCAATGTCATCCACAGCAGCAGTGATGACGGACGATTGCACATCGTGAAAGCGAGTAGTGCCGTCCTTCCTCCGCAATGGTGGATCTTCGACGAACACGACGGCCGCATGGTCTTGCTCGGCAAGTCGTATCCTGATCTGGAGGGGGCTGGGCTCGCTTCTCCCACCACGACCTACGTGACGGCGCGGGACGGTAAGGAGCTGCAAGTCTTCCTGACCGTTCCCAAGGATCGGGACCCGCGCCACCTTCCGATGATCGTGTTTCCCCATGGAGGCCCTGCCTCGCGATCGCCCGGTGCATTCAACTATTGGACTCAGTGGTTCGCCAGTCGCGGCTGGGCCGTGCTGGAACCGCGATTTCGCGGGACCGAGGGATACGGTGATGAATGGCTCCGCGTCGGTTTCCAGCGGTGGGGGTTGGAGATGCAGGACGATGTGACCGACGCGGTGCAGTATGCGATCCGCTCCGGTATCGCCAATGCGAACCGGATCTGCATCGTCGGAGCGGGCTACGGTGGATATGCTGCCTTGATGGGTGTCGTGAAGACGCCGGATCTGTATCGTTGTGCCGTCAGTCTTGGCGGGGTGACGGACTTGCCCGAACTGGTGTCCGACAGTCGCTGGTATCTCAATCAGAAGCCAATGGTGGAAATGCGGATTGGGTCCTGGTGGAACGATCGGGAGCGGCTTCGGGAGACCTCTCCGGTCTTTCATGCGCAGGAGATGCGCACGCCGCTGCTGCTCATGCACGGCTTGATGGATCGGTCTGTCCCAGTGTCCCAGGGCCGTGCCCTGGCCGAGGCATTACGGTCTTCCGGGAAATCCATCTACACCTATGTGGAACTGCCGGTGGCCGACCATGCCTTGCATCGAGAAGAGGATCGGCAACGCGTCTTCTCTGAGTTAGAGGCCTTCCTTGGCCAATATCTCAACTGATTCGCTTATGCGTCGTGATGGATGTAGCAGCGGTGAGCAGCGGTCGGTAGACAGTGCGGAATTGTCCTGCGTAGCATGGGTTGCCTGACGGGTCTGTTCGTTCTTCAGAGGAGATGTCACGATGGTGTTCTGTGTATGGTTCTTGTTCCTGCTCTGGCTGAGTCCCAATCTTGTTCACGCAGAGACTCGATCCGCACCCGGAGTGACGTTGACTCCGGCGCAGGTCGTTGCCGCCGGGTCCTTTACCCTGTCGCCTCCCTCTCTTCGATATGATGCAAGCGGTACGTTGCATGTGGCCTGGCTGGAAAAACCTGATCAACAGGGCATCGTGAAGATGCGGCAGATCGCGGGAGAATCACGTCAGCTGGGCAGTGCCGTTCAGGTCAATTCGGCAGCACTCGGACCAGAGGCGTTGCATCAGGCTCCGGGACTGACCACCGAAGGAGACGGCATGGTTGCGCTGAGCTGGTCCACGCCGAACCGGACCCCCGGCGCCATGTTCGCATCGGACCTTCGCGTGGCGGCTTCCGGTGACGGGGGCCATACGTTCACCGCTCCGGTGCAGGTCAACGACGACGGGTTGCCGATTTCCCACACCTTCGAAGATCTGTTGCGCGGCCCTGAGAACGACCTCTACGTGATGTGGTTGGACGGGCGCGGCAAGGATCGCAGCGGCGCCGCGGTGCAGTTCACCTGTTCACGGGACGGAGGGGCGACGTTTGGGCCCAATATGACGGTGGACGGCATGGCCTGTCCCTGTTGCCGGCCCATGCTGGCGGCTGCGCCGGACGGGAGTCTCTGGGCCGTATGGCGGAAGACCTTCGACGGGAATGTGCGGGATATCGTGGTGGCGCAGTCAGTCGATCGCGGACAGACGTTCGGTTCTCCGCATCTCGTGCGGGAAGACCATTGGGTGTTTTCGGCCTGTCCGCATCGCGGTCCATCGTTAGGCTTCGATCGGCAAGGGCGGCTCTACGTCGGCTGGTACACGGAAGGGACCGACGAGCAGGCCCGTATCTACCTCGCGACCTCCGACGACCGGGCCGGGACGTTTACCGAACCTGTCTCGTTGCATACCTCAACCAATTCCTTGCCCGACAATCTTCGTCTGGCGGTTCACCCAGACGGGATCGTCGCAGCCGTATGGGAGGAAGTGACCGGCGTACGGAAACGCGTGGTCCTTCGTCTGTCGGCCGATCGGGGGAAGACCTTCGGGCCGGTCATCCCGCTGAGCGCCGGCGCCAAAGCCGAGCATCCGACCGTCGCGATTGACCCATCAGGTCGAGTCGCCCTGGCCTGGACCGAACATGCGTTTCCCACCAACAAGATCGTGGTGCAAGAGGGACGCGTGGATCTCCCCAAGCCGTGATCATTCACCGCTTCGCTTCAATTCTGCGGTGAGCTGGCTTTCCGGCTCACCGTGACGCCTCTGAATGGCTCTGCCTCTCCTGTCCGTTCTCCCCGGTTACGTCTTTCTGTCACATCTGTTGCATCGGTAAGCGTACGTCGGTAGCGCTTCGCCGGAAGCCTTGTTAGAGTCCGCGCCGTTTCCCTGATTGATGGACGGTTGACTGAGGTGTGTGATGCGGACAGGTGCTCTCCTACTGTGCAGCGGCGTGATCGTGATGAATGTCTGGACCTTCGGCGCCGCGCGCGCCGACGAAGGAACCGGTTCGGAACGCACGAGTCTGCAGGAAGAATATGACAAGGAAATCCGAAGCCGCGCGGAAGACGATGCGCCGTTGGTGATCATGGATCCGGTCGTGGTGACCGCCACACGCGCGCCGAAACAACTGACGCAAGTGCCCGGTGCGGTGTCGGTGATCGATCAGAAGCAAATCCTGCAAGGGCGGCCGGCTGTCGGCGTGGATGAAACGTTGCGCATCGTGCCGGGCGTGCAGACGGAACGTCGGTTCGGCCCTGACGACGTGCGCATTTCGATTCGCGGCAGCGGCGTTCGGTCCACGTTCGGTGTCCGGAGCGTGCGTATCCTGATCGACGGTATCCCGCTTACCGAAGTCGATGGGCAGACCAGGTTGGAGCCGATCGATCTAGACGCCGTGGCCCGTGTGGAAGTGCTGCGCGGACCGAATTCGACCCTGTACGGCAATGCCTCGGCGGGCGTGATCAATTACGTGTTGGAGGAGGGCAACAAGGACCATCGCTATGTCGAGCCCCGGTTCGTCTTCGGGTCGTACGATTTCTCAAAGTACCGGGTGAAAGCCGCCGGCGCGAACGACAAGTTCAGCTGGATGGCCAACTATTCATTCCTGGATTACGGCGGCTACCGCGATCAATCGGTGACGAGGAATCAGCGTTTTCTGGGGAAGTTCAAATATACCTTCAATGATCATTCGGATCTGTCGCTCGTCGTCACCTACGGCCAGATGGACGGTGACATTCCGGGCAGCCTCTTTCGTTCGGAATTCGAGAACAGCCCGCGTCTGCAGCAGCAGACCCTGCACGCCATTCCACCGGCGACGTTCCCTGCGAATACGCCCTACGCGGCGTTCAAGCCGTTTCGCAAGGACGAGCGGTTTCGCCCGGCCCTCACCTATCGCAATCAGATCAGCGACCATCAGGAGATCACGGTCACGGGGTTTTTCGCCACGCGCGACTTGCACCACCCGCTCTGCTGTTTCAACAGCAGTTTCATCACGTTGACTCGCATTGAAAATGCGGCCTTTGCGAAATACACCAATACCGTGCCGATTCTCGGCCATGAGAACCGCTTGATCGTCGGGTACGACTGGCAGGATCAAAACTCGGTGAACAAGAACTTCGCGAACGTCCTGGGCTCGCCGGGAGCGCTGCAGTCCTTTACGCAGGAACGGATCAACCAGGACGGGGTCTATCTGCAGAACGAATTCAAGGTCACCGAGCAGATCGAGTTGGTCGGTGGGGTGCGGTACAGCCAGGTGCGCTTCAAGGTGCAGGACCATCTCCGGTTCGGCGGCATCGATGCGTCCAGCCGCCGGAATTTTGCGCAAACGACCGGGCTGGGAGGCATCCGGTACAGTCCCGTCCCTTGGGCCAATTTCTATCTCACCGTCGGACAGTCGTTCGAAACGCCGACCGGCTCGGAATTCCGCAATCCTCTGACGGCAAGCGGGGCTGGTTTGAACCCGGGCATTCAACCGCAAAAATCCACCAATTACGAAATCGGCGTCAAGGGCGCCGTGGGAGAATCGTTCTACTACGACGTGGCCTTATATCGTCAGCATTTCACCGATGAGCTCCTGCGCTTCAGCACCGGCTTCACCGGCCCGTGCAATATCTTTGCGCCCTGTTTTCGCAATGCGGGCAAGAGCGACCACGACGGATTGGAAGTCGGCCTGGCCTATAAGCCGGTTCGCCCGCTGACGATCCAACTTGCCTATACCTATGCGGATTACCGTTTTCGCGACTACCTCGTCAACGGCGTCCAGCTGGCGGGGAAGACTTTGCCAGGGGTGCCCACGCATCGCCTCGTCATCGACTGGACGTACGAGCAACTGCAGGGATTGTTGGCCGGCACCTTTGCCGGGGTGGAATGGCAATACCAGACCGCCTATTTCCTGAGTGATACGAATCTTGAGTCCTCTTCCCCTCTCAACGGGCAGAAAAATCCGAGTTACACGGTGACGAACCTGAAGGGAGGCTACAAGACGATGGTGCACAAACATTGGGGGATCGAAGTCTTTGCCCGACTGGAAAACGTGTTTGACGAGAATTATGCGTTCGCCACCTTGAACCCGGCCAATGCACCGGCGTTCGGGCCGTTCATCGGCCGCAATGTCTTCGGCGGTCTCTCCGTGCGGTATGTGTTCGAGTAGGCCTGCGTCCTTTGCCCGTGGGCGGCCCATCCACCGGATAGGCGGCAGCATATCTGCGCAACAGTACCCGGTCCGAGCGGGACTGTTGATCGCGGTGTGCCTCTGCGGACTTGCCTTGTGGACGGTCGGTACAGGGCGCTGCCCCGCACTGACGCACGCAGCCTCACACCCGGTCGCCGACGCCGGTCGCTCGATACTTTGTCAGGCCCTGTGCCATGCGGTTGGGACCTCGGTCGTGGCGACCGGTGCCGTGCCCGAGCGGCTCTCGCAGACCAACGCCGTTCAATTCCTTGACATTCCGACACCTCCGCGAGCGTGGCCGCGTGTGACTCGTGATCCGCGCGCTCCGCCTCCTGCTCCTGTCTGGACGATGTGATCGACAGGAGTATCGCGCGTGGTGTAGGGACGGCGTCCGGACGGACTTCCGCCCTGCTCCGTGGAAAGGAGGCATTAGTATGTCTGGGGTTCGACGTAGGGTGGTTG
>ERZ1645185.354-NODE-354-length-19337-cov-15.856291_pt1 | contig 19337 bp, 17 predicted proteins | sample MGYA00575351_ERZ1645185 | MGnify/ENA primary metagenome ERZ1645185 (study PRJEB40838, sample SAMN11284767) | freshwater sediment metagenome | isolation source: river sediment | host: Sediment | place: India: Jana village, Kanpur | collected 2015-12-17 ...
CAGAAGCGCAACGAGACCAACGAGATCTTCATCCCGCCGGGCGAGCGCCTGGGCAACTCGGTGATCGAGTTCCGCAACGTCTCCAAGAAGTTCGGCGACCGCCTGCTGATCGACAACCTGTCGATGATCGTGCCGCCGGGCGCCATCGTCGGCATCATCGGCCCGAACGGCGCCGGCAAGTCGACCCTGTTCAAGATGATCACCGGGCAGGAGAAGCCGGATTCCGGCGAGATCCTGATCGGCCCGACGGTGCAGCTGTCGTACGTGGACCAGAGCCGCGACAAGCTGGAGGGCAACCACAACGTCTTCCAGGAGATCGCCGGCGGCCTGGACATCCTCAACATCAACGGCATCGAGATCCAGTCGCGCGCCTACATCGGCCGCTTCAACTTCAAGGGCCAGGACCAGCAGAAGATGGTCGGCTCGCTGTCCGGCGGCGAACGCGGCCGCCTGCACATGGCCAAGACCCTGCTGCAGGGCGGCAACGTGCTGCTGCTCGACGAGCCGTCCAACGACCTCGACATCGAGACCCTGCGCGCGCTCGAGGATGCGCTGCTGGAGTTCCCGGGCAACACCTTCGTGATCAGCCACGACCGCTGGTTCCTGGACCGCATCGCCACGCACATCCTCGCCTTCGAGGGCGACTCGCACGTGGAGTTCTTCCAGGGCAACTACCGCGAGTACGAGGAAGACAAGAAGCGCCGCATGGGCGACGACGCCGGCCCGCACCGGCTGCGGTTCAAGGCGCTGAAGTGACGCACGGAGGACGCGCGATGGGCCGCCACACCGACCATCGCTCGTCCTCATTCGGTGCTTTCCTGCACCGAAATCGGACGGCGGCCAACCGTGGCCGCCTGCCACGCGACGGTTCGGTGGGCGCCCCTGCAATCCATCGGAGCCCGGCATGACCTTCATCGACAAATTGCGCGCACGCTGGCAGCAGGCCGATTCGCTGGTGTGCGTCGGCCTCGATCCCGACCCGGCGAAGTTCCCGGATGCCTTCGTCGACGACGAGGACGCACTGTTCTCCTTCTGCCGCGACATCGTCGACGCCACCGCTGGATACGCATGCGCATTCAAGCCGCAGATCGCCTACTTCGCCGCTCACAACGGCGGCGAGGCCGCGCTGCAACGGCTGGTCGCGCACATCAACGGCGCGCACCCGGACGTGCCGGTGATCCTCGACGCCAAGCGCGGCGACATCGGCAGCACCGCCGCGCAGTATGCGGTGGAGGCGTTCGAGCGCTACGGCGCGGATGCCGTCACCCTCAACCCGTACATGGGCCGCGACTCGGCCGACCCGTTCCTGCAGTACAACGACCGCGGCTGCGTGTTCCTCTGCCACACCTCCAATCCCGGCGCGCGCGACTTCCAGGAACTCACCGTGCCTGATGGGAGCGGCGGCGGCGAGCCGCTGTACCAGCGGATCGCGCGGACCATCGCCGGCGAGTGGAACGCCGATGGCAATTGCGCGCTGGTGGTGGGTGCCACGTTCCCGGAAGAGTTGAAGGTGATCCGCGGCATCGTCGGCGACATGCCCCTGCTGATCCCGGGCATCGGCGCGCAGGGCGGCGACATCGAGGCCGTCGTGCGCAACGGCAGGACCGCCGACGGCACCGGCCTGGTGATCAATTCCTCGCGCGGGATCCTGTACGCGTCGAGCGGCGCCGGCTATGCCGAGGCCGCCGCGGACGCCGCCCGCGACCTGCGCGACGCGATCAACCGCCACCGGCACTGACCGCCACGCGGCGCGCCCTGTCAGCGAGACAGCGCGCGCACCACCGCCACCGGGAAGCGCCCCCAGATCATCGCGAACACCGCGGCGCGGGTCGTTGCACCGTGACCCGCCGCATCGAAGCTGCGGTAGTAACGCCACAGGCCACGATGCTTGTGCCATTCCACGAAGAATGGCCGCGCCCGCGACGACACCCCGCGCACGTGGACCACGCGCACGTCGTTCGCGCAGGCCACCGTGGCGCCGGCGGCGCGGACGCGACGGCACAGGTCGAGGTCCTCGGCGTGCAGGCGGTAGCCGGCATCGAACCCGCCGACGCGCTCGAACAGGGCGCGCGGCAGCAGCATCAACGCCCCGGAGACCGCATCGACGCGCTGCAACGGCGCCCCGTCGACGGCGATGCCGAGCCGCGATCGGCCAGGGTCGCGCAGCATCGCCGCGAAGTCGGGGTCGCGCCGGCGCGCCGCCGCATCGCGCACCCCGTCCTCGCCGACCAGGTCGGCGCCGACCAGCGCGCCACCCGCATCGCGGGCGTGGTCGCGCAGGCGCGCGAGGCTGTCGGGCTCGACCAGGCAGTCGGGATTGACGAAGGCCAGCCAGGGTGCGTCGCCGGAGGCCGCCCCCTGGTTGCACGCGACGGCGAAGCCGGGGTTGTCGGGATTGGCGATGAAGCGGACGCGCGGATCGGCCAGCGCATGCCGTTGCACGATCGCCAGGGTGTCGTCGCGCGAGGCGTTGTCGACCACCCGCACGGCGGCCACGCCGGCTGAGGCGCGCAGCCTGGCGAGGCACGCATCGATCGTCTCCTCGCTGGCGTGGGTCACCACCACCACGTCGATCGCATCCGCGTTCATGGCGCCGATGCGAACAGGTCCGCCTGCGGTGGCGGGGGATCGAGCATGGCGAGCTCGCGCTGCAGGCGCGCACGGACCCGCTGCAAGGGATCCTGCATCAGGAATGTCGCCAGCCGCGCATGCCAGCCCGGCCAGCGCGCGGCCAGCGCGTCCATGTCGCCATCCGCCGGCAGGTCCTCGACCTCGCGCGCGACGAACGCATCCGCACCCAGCACGTTGCGCCAGCCCATGCCGGCCAGCCGCAGCGAGAGATCCACCAGCGCGGCATGCCACGACCCGAAGCTCTTGCCATCGATCCCGCCGCACTGGCGCAGGGCCTCGCCGCGCAGCAGTACCGCGTGCCCGACCGCGGCAGGCAGGTCCGCGACCTCACCCGCCAGCCGTGCGCACGCCCGCGCGATGCGATCGGGCGGCGCCGGCAACGGCACGACCTCGCCGATCCGCGGCCACGCCGCAGTCTCGCCTGCATTGCACCATGGGGTCGCGCTCGCGATCGCGGGATCTTGCGCAAGTCCGGCGGACAGGCGCTCCAGCCAGCCGGGGGCCGGGCATGCATCGCCGGCGAGCACGGCCACGTCCGCGCCGCCGCAGGCGCGCACGGCCTGGTCGATGTGCGCCGCGTCGCCAATCGGTGCCGCGCGCCGGGTGTGCGCGGCCTGCAAGCGGGTGCTCGCGAGCCAGCGTTCGATGATCGCGCCGGCGCGGGGGCCGGCCCGCGCATCGTCGGCCAGCCAGACACGGGTGCCGGCGGGGGTGCCGGACTCCAGCGCGGCCAGGCAGGCGTCGAGCGCGTCCTCGTCGGTGCCCAGCGGCACCAGCACGATCGGCAGCGACGCGCCCGCCGGACTCACTGCTTCGGCTTGTAGATCGGATCCAGCGCGCGGAAGCGGCGCCCGTACTCGTCGGTCAGCTGCCGGGCCTCCAGCGGATTGCGCACCACCGTCGGCGTGATCAGGACCACCAGTTCATCGCGCCGCGTGGACGTTCCCTGCTGGCCGAACAGCCCGCCCAGCACCGGGATCCGGCTCAGGCCGGGGACGCCGGACGAGGACTTGCTGCTGCCATCGGTGATCAGGCCGGCGAGCATGATGGTCTCGCCGCTGGGCACCATTGCGCTGGTGCGGACCTTGTTGGTGTCGATGCGCACGTTGCCGTTGGCGTCGGCGGTCGCCGCGTCCTGCGGCGTGCTGACCTCCTGCACGATGTCGAGGAAGACCATGCCATCGCGCGTGACCCGCGGCCGCACCTTGAGGATGATGCCCGTCTCCAGGTACTGCACCTGGCTGTAGGTGCCGTCGTTCGCGTTGCCGTTGGTCGGGTTGAAGCTGACCGAGGCGATCGGGATCCGGCTGCCGGCATTCAACGTGGCTTCGCGGTTGTTCTGCGCCAGTACCGACGGCGAGGACATCACCCGCACGTCGCTGACGTTGTCGAGGGCCTGGATGATCGACGCTGCACTCTGGCCGAGGAAGGTCCAGGTCAGCACGTTGCCGAAACCTTCGACGGGGCTGATGCTGCTCGAGTAACTGCCCCAGCTGTTGCGCCCGGTCGGGTAGGGCAGGCCCGCTTCGTCGGCGATGGCATTGTCGAAGAACCAGCTGACGCCGTACTGCAGCGCGCCCTTCAAGGCGACATTGATCACCTGGGCCTCGATGTGGACCTGCATCGGCATGACGTCGAGGCGTTCGATGACCTCGCGGATCGATTTCCATTGCGCGGCGTTGGCGCGCACCAGCAGGGAGTTGGTGTCCTCGACCGCCGAAACGCCGACTTCGGCGCCGTCCACCCGCAACGTGACCCGCCCGTTGCCACTGCGGCTGCCGCCCGGCAGCGTGGCGCCGTCGCCATTGGCGCCGACCGCGGCACTGGCCGTGCCGTCCTTGTCGTCCAGGCCAGTGTCACGGATTTCCGTGGCTTCCAGCCCCGGCATGAGGGAGGGTGCTTCCCGACCACCCGCCTGGCCATTGCTCACGCCGAACACTTCGGACAGCCGATCGGCAAGGTCGCGCGCGCGGATGTACTTCAACTCGTAGGAGAACAGTCGCCCGTCGCCGGTCCCGCCCTCGATCCGGTCGATCCACTGCTGGATGTCGTCGAGGTAGTCGGGCTGGCTGGTGATCACGAGCACGGCGTTGGCGGTGTCCAACGGCATGAAGCGGAACATGCCGGCGACCGGGGTCTTGCTCTGCTCACCGAACACCCGCTCCAGGTCCTGCACCACCGAACTCGCCTTGCCCACCTGTAGCGGGAAGACGCCGACCGACATGCTGCTCATCCAGTCGACGTCGAAGACCTGGATCGTGCGCAGGTAGTTCTCGAGTTCCGCGCGCGTCCCCGCGACGGTGATCAGGTTGCGCGCGCCGTCGACGCTGACGATCGAACCCTGCTTGGCGTAGGGCTTCAGGATCTTCTCCATTTCCGCCGCGGACACGTAGCGCAGCGGCACCACGCGCGACTCGAAGCCACGCGCCAATGCCGGCGATCCCATGCGCGGCACCACGCCATTGGCCAGCGCCTGGTCCGCGGGCACGATGTTGTAACGACCGTCGCTGTAGACCATGCGCGCGTTGTTCTGCGCCAGCACGCCCTCCAGGAGGTTCAGCGCACCCGCGGCGCCGACCGGCCGCTGGGTGGCGATGGTGACTGTTCCGGCGACGCCGGGCGCGATGCTGTAGTTCTGCCCGAGCATGTCGCCGAGGATCGCCTTGACCACGGCCTGCAGGGATTCGCCTTCGAAATTGAAGCTGGCCTGGCCGCTGCTCGCCAACGACGGAGGCGGCGCGCTGGCCGCGGCGTGGTTGATCGGTGTACCGGCCCCGCGGCGGATCACCGGCTGTGGACCGCCCGACCCCAACCCTTCGGGCAAGCGTTCGCTGCGCACGCCGCTTCCGTCGACGGTGGCATTCGGCAAGTGGTCTGCATGGCGCACCTGCGGCGACGGCATGCTGGCGCAGGCGGCCAACAGGCAGATCGCGGCGGTGCCAAGCAGGGGACGGACGTTCATGCGCGACGGCTCTCCACTTCTTAGGGGTTCGGCGAGGGCGTCGAGGACGACGACGACCCGCCAGTGCTTTGTGCCGCACGCAGCTGCGCGCGACGCGCTTCGATGCGCTTGCGGATCGTCTCGATCCGTTGCTGTTCGGTTTGCTCGATCGCACCGGCGGGAGGCGGCGGCGGGGGCGGCGCGACCTGGGTCGCATCGCCATCGCGCTTGCCCCCCTGCCCGGGGGTGGCGGGATTCGACGCGGAACCGAACGTGCGCAGGTCCAGCGTCGCCTGCCCGGCCGCTCCTTCGAAGATGGCGCGACGCGGCTGCACCTCGACCAACCGCCAGCCGGCAGCGCCTTCCGGGGACTTGCCTTCGTGGACACGCTGCGAATCGCCGCCGGCGGGCGGTTGCAGGATCGCCAGCCGCACCTGCGGACTGATCAGCACGCCGGTCAGGATGAAGTCGAGCGTCTGCGTGGCGGCCTGGCCTTCGTTTCCTTCGGGCCCGGTGGCCATGAAGGCGCGTGGTCGCCGGTCCACGGTGAACAACGGCCGTGATGCGGCATCCGCGTATTGCGATAGCGGTCCGAGGCGGTCCGGGCTGGGCGCCTTGGCCACGGGGAGCGATCCCGCCGCCGTGGCTTCCACCGGTGCGATGCGGCCGCCCATGCCCAGCAGCGAGGCCAGCCAAGCCAACATGGCCCAGGCAGCCAAGGCCGCCAGGAGCCAGGTCAACGGCCCGGCATGCGCCAATCGCCTGACCAGCGCTCGCTCAGCCATCCGAGCCCCCTCCATCGACGCCTGCGCTCCCGGAGGGCCGGAGGTAGCCGTAGAGGTTGAAGCTGACGTCGAGCCCGCCTTCCTGCGGCAGGCTGTTGCCCGGGATCGCGAAGTAGCGTTGCGCGGTGATGCTCAACGCATCCACGAACAGGTACGGCCGGGATGACTCCAGCGCGTGCAGGACAGCCAGGGTCTCTGCATTCCCGCAGCGCAAGCGCACCGTCACCGCGACCTGGCGGTAGCGCCCGGGCGGCGGCTCGCCGCTCATCGGCGCGCGGTTGGTGATCGCGCACCCGCGGCTGCCCGGGGTGACCTCCTCGATCACCCGCTCCAGGCGCTGGATCAGCGAGGCGGTGGCCAGCTCGGCGGTCGGTTCGGCAAGGAACCCATCGGCTCCACCCCGTGCATCCAACGCCGCGAGTCGCTGCCGGATGACCGGCGCCTGCATCAGCAGGCCGCGGAGGCGGGCATCCCGCGTCCGCAGGTCCTCGATGCGTTCGTCCAGCGCGCGCAACGGGACGGTGAACGTTGGATGCAGGACCAACAGGTATGCGAACCCGACCACCAGCAGCAGCAGTCCGAGCGCCAGCCAGCGATCGCGATCAACGCGCGCCACCGGCGCCTCCTTGCGGCGGCGAAGACGCATCGTTGAGCTGGGCGATCAAGGTGAAGCGATCGCTACGGGTCCGGGGGTCCTGCTGCAGCGCGCCGCTAAGCGCCGGTGCCCGCCACTGGCGTGCGCCCTCGAGCTTGCCCACCAATGCCGCAGCCTGGTTCGACAGGCCGATCAGCGTCAACTGGTCCCCATCGATCGCAAGCTTCTCGAGATAGGTGCCATCCGGCAGGCGACGCGCAAGTTCATCCGCCAGCTCGACCACGGATGGACGTGCGTTGCGACGCGCCTGCAGGTAGGTCCCGCCCTCCACCGCATCGACCAGGCGCTGGCGCTCGCCTGCCACGGTGCGCGCCTCGGCGCTGCGCTTGGCGACATCGCGCTGCAAGGCCTCGGCCGCGGCACGCCGGTTCTCCAGCACCTGGCCGAACGCGAACACCAACAGCAACGCCGTGGCGGCCGCGAGCGCGACGTTGAGCCATCGCCATGGCCGGGCGGGACGATGTCGCATCGCCAGCGGCAACAGGTTGACGCCAAGCGGCTGGCCGCCCGCATCGGCCGCGTCCACGCCTGCGAACCACCCGCCGAGTGCACCCGCCGCATTGATCGCGGCGTCGAACCGGGGGCGCGGCACCACAACCAATTCGACATCCAGTTGACCGTCGTCGCGCACTCCGAGGACCCGTCCGTCGAAGACGACATCGTCCATCGCGAAGGGGGTCTGGCGTTCGATCTCGAAACCCAGCACGTCGCGCAGGCGCTCGCGCGCCGCCGCTGGCAGCAGCAATCGACGGCGCAACGCATGCGTTGCCGGCAACACCAGCCAGCGGGGCATCGCTGCCGCCGATTCCTCAAGCACCCTGCCCATCGGATCGACGCCATCGCCAAGCTCCGCCGGTACCGGCAGCATGGTCACGTCGCGAATGCCGTCCCGTCCTTGTCGGCGAACCAGCAAGGCATCATCGCTGGTTTGCTGGAACAGCAACCGGTCGCCGGAGGCAGCCAGTGCATCCCGCAAGCGACCCGGAAGCCACGCGGCAAGTCCCGCGCCCCACCACGCAAGGAAGCCGCGCAGCCCCTGCGTCGCGCCCTGCAGGCGCACCCGCGATGGCAATGCCGCCGTCATGGCGCTGCCGCCCCGTCCTGCCAGCGCAGCGGTGTGTACGTGGACCCCGGCAATGCGTTTCCCCCTACGCGGACGACGACCGAAAGCTGCGCGCTGCGGCCATCGGCCAATCGTGCACGGCTGTCGATACTATACGTGCCGCTGCCGCCAGGCGGCAGCGCCCCCGGGTCTGCCTGCGCCGGCCGAGCCACCCCCATCGCCGCCAGCACCACGGCGTCGGCGAATCGCGCGTCCGGCATCGGCGTGCCAGTGTAGACCGTGAGGTGTGGGGCGACGGCGGCGAACAACGCGGGCCGCATGCCCAACACCTGCTCCACTTCCGCTACGGTCTCGAAGGGCGCGTCCTTCGCGCCCCAAGGCAAGCCGGCCGCAGCGTAATCCGGATCCTCGGCACCACCCGCGATCTGCACCAGCGCATCCGGGTCGCGCCAATCGAGGATGGCGCCAGCGAGCCGGGTGGCGGCGGCGCGCGGCTCGCCGAGGCGCATGAACAGCCGCGCCAGCAGGTCGGGGGATGCCGCGTTGAGGTCGACCTTGGCCGTCTCGTCGCGCACCGAAACCTCCACGCTGGCGCCGGCGAGAACCACCCGGTTGCCGCGGCCATCGGCGCCCCAGCGCCGCTGCGGGTCGGCATCCGCCATGCGTGCCACCGCCACTTCGACCCCCGCCCGCGCTGCCTGTGCCGCCGCAAGGCCACGCACCGCGCCATTGCCCTGCATCGACTCGATCCGCGCCGCCATGGCGTATCCCGCGACCAGCCCCGCCAGCAACAGCACCAGCCACATGACCAGCAACAAGGCGGCACCTCGCTGGTGCCGGCTCATTGGCCAGTCCCCGCGCCGTAGCTGGCGGCCATGGGTAGCGCGACCACCACGTCGGGCCATGCACCCAGCGCATCCACGATGCGTACCCTGACCTGCATCGGCAGCGCCTGCACCTGCGTCCATGCCGGTTCCCACTCGCCGGGTTCACCGTCCTTGCCGAGCGTGCGATAGGCGAATTCGACGTTGCGCAGCCCCTCCGCCAGCGGTTCCGGCGGGCGTACCACGCGCTCGCGCACCTGCTCGCCCGACATCACCATCCTGAAATCGACCTGCAACGCGGCGCCCTCGAAGGCGATGTCGTGCAGATGGGGCCCACCGCGACCGAGGTAGTCCGGCAAGTCGGCGACGAAACGCAGGCGCACCCGGCTGCCCTCCAGGCGCTTCGTCGCACCGGTCTGCTGGTCGAGCTCGAACACCATGCCCTGCGCGCCGCCGATCCGGTGGCGCAGGAAAGCCGACACCGCGCGGATACGTTCGTTGCGCGCGGCCATCGCCTCGCCGCGGGTCACCGTGGCCCCGGCCGCCCGCACGGTCGCAAAGCCCAGCGCCAGACCGGCCGCCAGCAGGGTGGTGGCGAGCAACACCTCGAGCAAGGTGAAGCCCGCCGCAGGCCTGGGGCTCGTCCGCCTCACGATCGCGCCCCCTCGCCCGGCTTCGGCTGGACGAAGCGCAGCGAGTCCACCACCAGGGTCTGCGCAGGCCCGCCGTCGCCCCACGAGACTTCGAGACGCACGCGGAGCAACCGTGCAGCATTGGGATCGATGCGACGCGGGCCATTCGCGGTGGCGGGGTCTTGCCACGGCGCAACATCCAGCCACCAGCGATAGCGCCCCCGCTCCAGTTCGCCATGGCGCACGCCCGGCTGCGGCAGCACCGCGAACTCGTCGAGCAGCGACTGCGCATGCAGCGCGGCCCGCCCGGCATCGCCGGCCTGCCGCACCTGCCGGGTCGCGCCGGACAGCGTGCCGAGCAGCAGGGTCAGCCCGAGCGCGAGGATCGCGAACGCGACGATGATCTCGATGAGGGTGTAGCCGCGTTGGGCGCGCGCGTTCACGGCGCCTCCTGCACGCGGCGCACGCGGACTTCGCCGGTGAGCCAGCCCACGTCGATGTCCCAGCCGCCGCCGTTCGCGGTCATCCGCAGGCGGCCCCCGGTGGACGCGCCGTCGGGGAAGAAGCGCACCGCGCCCCTGCCGGCCTCCGGCTGGATCTCTCGGGCCCCGGTGAACACCAGGCTGCCGACCTCCGGCAGGGTGCCGTGTCGGCCCTTCGCGCCCTGCCAGGCGCGCGACGCCGGGTCGACCACGAAGTCCTGCGCGCGCCCGCTGCTGATCGCGACCGCACGGGTGTAGCGCAACTGCGCGGCGACGTCGCGGGCGGCGTCGCGCATGCGCATGCCCTGCAAGCCGCCGCCGAACGCGGCCACGGCCAGCAGGCTGGCGGCGGCGACCAGCGCCATCACCAGCAGCATTTCCAGCAGGGAGAAACCGCGCGCGCGCATCCTCACCCCGGCCGGCCCGCCTGCCTCACTCGAACTTGATGTCGGCGTCCACGCTGTCGCCGCCGGCCTGCCCGTCCTTGCCCAGGCTGGACAGGTCGAACGCGCGGCCTTCGCCGGGCGCGGCATAGACGTAGGGATGGTTCCACGGGTCCTTCAGCTCGGATTCCTTGGCGTAGGGGCCGAGCCAGCCGCTGGCGCCGCCCGGCGCCTTGACCAAATCCTCCAGCGCGCCCGGCAGGCGGCCGGTGTCCATCTCGAACTGCTGCACCTTCTCCGCGAGGGTCTGCACCTGCGCCTTGGCGAGGTTGACCTTGGCGCGGTCGCCGCCGCCGAGGATGCGGGTGGCCGCGAAGGCGACGATGCCGCCGATCAGCACCACCACCAGGATGATCTCGATCAGCGAGAAGCCGGCCTGCGCGGAGGCGGCGAACGAGGGCGTGGCACGGCGAAGGCGCATGGCGATGTCCGGGGTCGGTGTGTGCGTTGGAGTGACCGATTGTCGCCGAGTTCCGCGACGGCTGTCGCGGCCCGGCGCGTTCAGCTAGCCCACGACGTTGGTGAGGTCGTAGATCGGCGAGAGCACGGCGAGGATCACCACGCCCACCACCACCGCAAGCACCAGGGTGACCGCGGGCACCAGCGCGGCCAGCATTCGGTCCATCGCGATCGAGGTTTCCTGCTCGAAGGTATCCGCCGCCTTCAGCAGCATGGCGTCGAGGGCGCCGGATTCCTCGCCGACCTGGATCATCTGCAGCGCCAGCCGCGGGAAGCGCTTGCCGCGGCCCAGCGCGGTGGACAGGCCGATGCCGTTCTTCACCTCGTCGGCGGCGGCGTCCACGTCGGCGGCCAGGACCCGGTTGTCCAGCACGTTGCGGGCGATCCCGAGCGCGGCCAGCAGCGGCACGCCGTTGCGCAGCAGGGTGCCGAGGGTACGCGCGAGCCGGGCGGTTTCCAGCTTGGCCACCAGCGACCCGGCCAGCTTGCGCTGCAGCAGCCAGGCGTGGAAGCGCAGCTGGAAAGCGGGGTCGCGGCGCTTGCGTTCCAGCCAGGCAAGGGCCAGCAACGGCACCGCGAGGATCACGATCCACCAATCGCGGACCAGCTCGCCCAGCCCGAGCACCACGCTGGAGAACCACGGCAGGTCGGCGTCCAGGCTGTCGTACATCGCGGAGAACTGCGGCACCACGTAGCCCAGCAGGAACAGCAGCGACAGGCCGACCATCGCCAGCAGGATCGCGGGATAGACCAGCGCGTTCACCACCCGCGCCCGCAACGCGCGCGAACGTTCGAGGTAATCGGCCAGGCGCTGCAGGGTCTCGTGCAGGCTGCCGCCGGCTTCGCCGGCGCGGACCATGTTCACGTACAGCCGCCCGAACACCCCGTGCTGGCGCTCCAGCGCCGAGGACAACGAGGCACCGCCGCGCACGGCATCGCGGATGTCGGTGACGGTGCGCCTGGCCGCCTCGTCCTCCGGCAGCTCCAGCAGGATCGACAGCGCGCGATCCAGGGGTTGCCCGGCCGCGAGCAGGGTCGCCAGTTGCTGGGTGAACTGCACCAGTCGCTCGCCGGCGAACGGCCGCGGCTTGAGCAGCGCGCGCCAGGGGGATTCGCCACCGCCCTCCGAGGCCAGCCTGGCCTCGACCGGCAGGTGCCCCTGCTCCTGCAAGCGCGCCGCGACCTCGGCGCTGCCGGCGGCCTCCATCTGCCCTTCCAGCAATTCGCCGCGCGCGTTCAGCGCCTTGTAGCGGAACAGGGGCACGGCCTCAGGCGTCCTCGGTCACGCGCAGGACTTCCTCGATCGTGGTCTCGCCGCGCAGGGCCTTGGCGATGCCGCATTCGTACATCGTCGCCATCCCGGCATTGCGCGCGATGCGCTCCAGTTCGTCCATGCCGGCGTGGCGCATCACCGCGCGCCGCAGTTCGTCGTCCATCACCAGCAGTTCGGTGATGGTGGTGCGGCCGAGGTAGCCGGTCGGCGACAACGCGGACGGGCGCGGGCGGTACAGCAGCAGCTCGCCCTCCGGCTGGAAGCGGCGCAGGCCGAACTTCTCGATTTCCTCGGGCGAGGCCGGGTACGCCTCGGCGTGGGTCGGCTCCAGCCGGCGCACCAGGCGCTGGGCGAGGATGCCGTTCACGGTGGAGGTCAGCAGGTAGTCCTCGACGCCCATGTCCAGCAGGCGGGTGATGCCGCCGGCCGCGTTGTTGGTGTGCAGCGTGCTCAGCACCAGGTGGCCGGTGAGCGCGGACTGGATCGCGATCTTCGCGGTCTCCAGGTCGCGCATCTCGCCGATCATGATGATGTCGGGGTCCTGGCGGACGATGCTGCGCAGCGCATTGGCGAAGTCCAGCCCGATCTGCGGCTTGGCCTGGATCTGGTTGATGCCGTCGATCTGGTATTCGACCGGGTCCTCGACCGTGATGATCTTGACGTCCGGGGTATTGAGCCGGCTCAGCGCGGTGTACAGCGTCGTGGTCTTGCCGGAGCCGGTCGGCCCGGTGACCAGCAGGATCCCGTGCGGCTGCTCCAGGATCTTCTGGAAACGCGGCATGAAGCCGGCCTCGAAGCCGAGCTTGGCGAAGTCGAGCACCACGGTCTCGCGGTCGAGCAGGCGCATCACCACCGACTCGCCATGCGCGGTGGGCACCGTGCTCACGCGCAGGTCGAGCTCCTTGCCCTGCACCCGCAGCATGATCCGGCCGTCCTGCGGCAGGCGGCGTTCGGCGATGTTGAGCTTGGCCATGATCTTGATGCGGCTGATCACGGCGGCGGTGAGGTTCTGCGGCGGGCTCTCGCCCTCCTCCAGCACGCCGTCGATGCGGTAGCGCACCTTCAGCCGGTTCTCGAACGGCTCGATGTGGATGTCGGAGGCGCGCAGCTCCACCGCGCGCTGGATCACCAGGTTGACCAGCCGGATCACCGGCGCCTCGGAGGCGAGGTCACGCAGGTGCTCGACGTCATCGATGCCGGCCTCGCCCTCGGCGGACTCCACGATGCTGTCCATCGCGCTGCGGCCCTGCCCGTGCCAGCGCTCGATCAGTTCCCCGATCTCGCCGCGCAACGCGACCGCCGGGCGGGGTTCGCGCCCGGTGGCCAGGCGCAACGCCTCCAGCGGATAGCCATCCTGCGGGTCGGCCAGCAGCACATCGACATGGGCGGCATCGGCGGCGATCGGCACCAGGTGGAACTGGCGCATGAACTTCACGCCCAGCGCGACGTCCTCCGGCGGCAGGTCCGGCAGGTCCTTGGTGCCGCGCAACGGCAACCCGAACTCCGCCGCGCAGGCCTCGGCATGGTCGCGTTCCGACACCAGCCCCAGGCGCCCGAGCAGGACCAGCAGGTCGCCGCCGTCCTGCTCCTGCAGCTTGCGCGCCCGGCCGAGGTCGGCCTCCTTGAGCTTGCCGCGTTGCAACAACAGGGTCGCCACCCGTTCGTCGGGGCGGGCGGCCGGTTCGTTCAGGACGGCATGCATGGCGTCAAAGAGGCGGCGTGAAGGCTGCGAGCGTAGCAGGGCAGGCCCCAAGGGCGCGATGGCCGGCATGGTCCCGGGTTTCCGTGACACTATTCAGGCCGGCCGGCGCACAGACGGGCGACGGCCGCGCCGCACGGGTCCCTCCCTCAATCGACATGCAAAAGGGGAAAGCATGAAATTCTTGAGCAAGTGCAAGGCGGTCGCCCTGACAGTCCTGCTGTCGCTGTGCACCGTACCCGCTTTCGCGCAGAGCGGATCGCTGACCACGATCTATGCGCACAACAATGCGTTCGCCGGCAACACGTTCGACATCAAGCCGACGGTGAACATGACCATCAACAGCTTCGACGTGAACATCGGCACGTTCGGCACGAACGGTGGAGGAGCCGGGGCGGCGGCCACGGTATCGATCTACTGGCGCCCGGGGACCTCGGACGGTTTCCAGAGCAACAGCGCGGGCTGGACGCTGCTCGGCACCGCCAACGTGACGTCGCAAGGCGCCAACATCCCGACCAACGTCCCGATTGGCGGGCTCAATGTGGTGGCCGGCCAGACCTACGGCATCTACGTGAGCCTTGACAACTGGGGTGCCGCCCCGGGTCTGGAGTTCCTCTACACGAATGGCGGTCCGAGCGTCTATTCGAACGCCGACCTTGCGCTGACCACGTTCTACGGGAAGGGCACGCCGGTGTTCTCCGGCAATACGTTCACGTACCGGCAGTGGAATGGCACCATCCATTACACCAAGACCCAGACCTGCGCGAGCGAGGGCTACAACGCGACGAAGATGTACTACTGCGTGAAGGTGTGCGAGTCCGGCTATACCGGTGCGACACTCGACATGTGGATCCGCCGCTGGATGGACCGCTACGGCAACCAGCTGCCTTACTGCGCCCGCGAGGACGTGTAACCCGGGTTCCCGCGCCAGCAGCGCACGGCACCCCTCGATTGCCACAAGGCCGGCGCAAGCCGGCCTTGTCGTTCCAGCCGGACAGCTACCCCCAGGTCAAGCCAGTCCAGCCGATGAATGGCCGGCTTACGGGCGCACGCCCGTTTACACTCGCGATGCCCAAACACCGTTGACCACCACAGGGGGCTTTTTATGAATACTCGCAGACTTGTACTCGCATTGGGCATGTTCGCGCTTGCCAGCGCCAGCTTCATGGCAAGCGCAGCCGATCATGTTTTCAGCAATGGCGCCAGCATTGCCATCAACGACAACACCGCGGCCAACCCGTATCCGTCCACGATCAACGTGACCGGCCTGAGCGGCAACATCGAGAATGTCCGGGTCACCCTCAACGGAATCTCCCACACATGGGTAGGTGACCTGAACATCGTGCTGGTCGCGCCCGGCGGCCAGAAAATCGCGCTCATGCAGCGGGTCGGCATTGCACCAGGTCCCGCCGATTGCTGCGGTTATTCCGGCGACTTCGCGAATGCCAACATCACGTTCAGCGCCTCGGCGGCATCGACGATCCCTAACTTGATTCCAATCCCCAGCGGCACCTACCTGCCGTCGATCGGGAACTCGCAGAACAACCCGCCCGCACCGGCGCCGGTCGGCCCCTACAGTGCCGACATGACCACGCTGGATGGCGCTGGCTCGGCTCAGAACGGCACATGGCAATTGTTCGTTGAGGACGGATCCGGTGGCGATACCGGGCAAATCGCCGGTGGATGGTCGATCACCATCGCCGATTCGATCTCCTGCGCGAGCGAGGGCTACAACGCGACGAAGATGTACTACTGCGTGAAGGTGTGCGAGTCCGGCTATACCGGTGCGACACTCGACATGTGGATCCGCCGCTGGATGGACCGCTACGGCAACCAGCTGCCTTACTGCGCCCGCGAGGACGTGTAACCCGGGTTCCCGCGCCAGCAGCGCACGGCACCCCTCGATTGCCACAAGGCCGGCGCAAGCCGGCCTTGTCGTTTTTGGGCGTCCGCGGCGACCCAAACCCGCACTCCCTTGGCGCCACGCGTCGACGGATGGGAGCCGCACCGGGCGCACTGCGTTTCGCTTGTCCACCCGCAAGGTCTTGGTACTAGAATCGACCAACCCGCCCATGCCGGGCGGGCTTGGCATAAGGGGATCCATCATGAACGCGCGTCTCGCGACCGCCCTCGCGGTCTTAGGCGGCCTGGCCGCCCTGCTCCCGATGACCGGCCACGCCGGCAACGTGGGGTATTTCGACATGTGCGGCGGCAACCAGGCCGCGCACGCCAGCGCCATCACCGCTGCGGGCCATACCCCGATCGCGGTGGTCACACCGGATGCGGAAACGCTGTCAAACCTCGATGCGCTGTCGGTGACCAACTGCAGCAACGGCGCTTTCGGATCCAACTACACCAGTCACCTGGCCGCGATCAGCGCGGCGGTCAATGCTGGCATGGTGCTGATCGTGCATGACCGTTTCGTCACGGGCGCCGGCAGCATCCTGCCGGGCGGTAGCGGCATCGTCGCCACGCGCGCCCTCAATGGCGGCGACCGGGACATCGACTTCCCGGCAGGGTCGCCGATCATCAACGGCCCGGGTGGCACGCTCAACAACACCAGCCTGGACAACGGCAGCTCGTCGACGCATGGCTACGTGGTCCGGGCCAGCCTGCCGGCCGGTGGCAGCGCCCTCGCCCTCCGCCCCACCAGCGGCGGGGACGAAGACGGCTTCCCGGGCTGCAATGCGTATAACTACAACGCCACCAAGCTGTACTACTGCCGCAAGGTGTGCGAATCCGGCTACACCGGTGCCACCCTCGACATGTGGATCCGTCGTTGGCTCGACCGTTATCGCGAAGATCCGCCCTGCCTGGGCGCGCCGCCCGTCGGCGACATGGAAGGCGCGACCGTCCAGTACCCCTATGGCGATGGCCTGGTGATCTACTCCACGATCCCGCTGGACTATTACCTCTCGGGTAGCGGGAGCAACCCGCCGCGCGACAACTTCAACACCGTCTACCTGCCGAACGTGATCGGCTGGGCATTGCCGCCGATCGTTGAAGCCAAGCGCTGAGTCGCGACGACATCACGGAAAAGGGCCGGCATTGCCGGCCCTTTTCTTGATTGATGCGCGGACGTGCATCTGAGGCGCTTCGTCGCACCCTCGATAGGCACGTCGCCTACGCCAGCCACGCCCTCGCGTTGCGGAACATGCGCAGCCACGGCGATGGCTCCGGCCAGTCGGCCGGGGCCCAGCTGAAGTTGGCGGTGCGCAGGGTGCGCTCGGGATGCGGCATCAGGATGGTCGCGCGGCCGTCGCGGCTGGTGACGCCGGCGATGCCGTCCGGCGAGCCATTCGGGTTGGCCGGGTACTGCAACGCGACCTGTCCGCCCTCGACGTAGCGCACCGCCACGTCCACCGCGTTGCGGTCGATGCCGGCGTCGAACACCGCGCGTCCTTCGCCGTGCGCCACCGCCACCGGGATCCGCGACCCGCCCATCCCGCGCAGGAACAGCGAGGGCGACTCGCCCACCTCGAGCAAGGCCAGGCGCGCTTCGTACTGCTCGCTGGCGTTGCGCTGGAAGGTTGGCCAGTGCTCCGCGCCGGGGATGATCCCGCGCAGCTGGGCCATCATCTGGCAGCCGTTGCACACGCCCAGCGAGAACGTGCCGCTGCGCGCGAAGAAGGTCGCGAACATGTCGCGCAAGGCGGGGCGTTCGAGGATCGAGGTCGCCCAGCCGCGGCCGGCGCCGAGCACGTCGCCGTAGCTGAAGCCGCCGCAGGCGACGAAGCCGTGGAAATCGGCCAGGTCCACCCGGCCGGCGACCAGGTCGCTCATGTGCACGTCGTAGGCGTCGAAGCCGGCGCGGTCGAAGCCGTAGGCGGTCTCGATCTGGCTGTTCACGCCCTGCTCGCGCAGGATCGCGACCTTCGGGCGGGCGCCGGTGGAGACGAACGGTGCGGCAATGTCGTCCGCCGGATCGAAGGTCAGCACCGGCTGCAGGCCGGGCGCATCGAAGCGGCGCGCGGCCTCGCGTTCGGCATCCGCGCATTCCGGGTTGTCGCGCAGGCGCTGCATGGCGTGGGTCACCGACCACCACGCGTCGAAGAGTTCCTCCCAGCGCCATTCCGCCAGGGTTTCGCTGGCGTCGCTGACCCGCACCACCGGCGCGGTGGTCGGCACCGCGATGCGCTGCGCGCATTCGATCAGGCCATGGCGGGCGACGAGGTCGGCGAACGCGGCGCGTTCGTCCACCGCGACCTGCACGATCGCGCCGAGCTCTTCGTTGAACAGGGTGCGGAACACGTCGTCGTTGCGGCCGTCGCCCCAGCCGTCGAGGCGGATGTCCAGGCCCAGCCGCGAGGCGAACGCCATCTCGCACAGCGCGGCGAACGCGCCGCCGTCGGAACGGTCGTGGTAGGCCAGCAGCAGGCCGTCCTCGCGCGCGTCGCGGACCAGCTCGAACAGCGCGCGCAGGCGCTGCGGGTCGTCGAGGTCGGGGACGTCGCCGCCGAACGCGGGCAGGCCGTCGCCGCCGGCATCGGGATGGCACTGCGACAGCACCGACCCGCCCAGGCGCTGCTTGCCCGCGCCCAGCCCGATCAGCCACAGCTCGGTGGCGCCGTCGCGCTGCAGCAGCGGGGTCGACTGGCGGGTCACGTCGGCGACCGGGGCGAACGCCGAGACCACCAGCGACACCGGCGACACGCTCTTGTGGGCGACGCCGCCGGCCTGCCATTGCGCCTGCATCGACAAGGAATCCTTGCCGACCGGGATCGCCAGCTCCAGCGCCGGGCACAGCTCCAGGCCGACCGCGCGGACCGCGTCGAACAGGCGCGCATCCTCGCCCGGGTGGCCGGCGGCGGCCATCCAGTTGGCGGACAGCTTGATCCGCTCCAGCCCCTCGACCGGCGCCGCGATCAGGTTGGTGATCGCCTCGCCGACCGCCATCCGCGCCGCGGCGGCGGCATCCAGCAGGGCCAGCGGCGTGCGCTCGCCGATCGCCATCGCCTCGCCGGCCTGGCCTTCGAAGCCGGCCAGGGTGATCGCGCAATCGGCCACCGGCAGCTGCCATGGGCCGACCATCTGGTCGCGCGCGGTCAGGCCGCCGACCGTGCGGTCGCCGATGGTGACGAGGAAGGATTTGGCGGCCACGGTCGGATGCGCGAGCACGCGCAGGCCAGCCTCGCGCAGGTCCAGCGCGCCGGTGTCGATCTCCGGCCAGCGCGGCGGCGCGGGGTGCGCGGTATCGCGGTGCATCTTCGGCGCCTTGCCGAACAGCACGTCCATCGGCAGGTCGATCGCCGGCGGCTCGCCCGCGTAGCCCACGACCAGGCGTTCCTCGGCGGTGGCGGTGCCGACCACCGCGAACGGGCAGCGCTCGCGCGCGCACAGCGCGGCGAACTCGTCCACGCGCGAGGGCGGGATGCCGAGCACGTAGCGTTCCTGCGATTCGTTGCACCACAGCTGCATCGGCGACAGCGAGGGATCGTCCTTCGGCACCC
>ERZ1645185.355-NODE-355-length-19326-cov-5.161953_pt1 | contig 19326 bp, 15 predicted proteins | sample MGYA00575351_ERZ1645185 | MGnify/ENA primary metagenome ERZ1645185 (study PRJEB40838, sample SAMN11284767) | freshwater sediment metagenome | isolation source: river sediment | host: Sediment | place: India: Jana village, Kanpur | collected 2015-12-17 ...
ATCGTCTGGTGGCTGGCACGGCTCTGACCGTGCTGGCGATCGGCCCCGGATTAGGACAGTCTCGGCTGGCATTTGAACTATTAGATCAGTCTTTGCACCAGCCGGTTGCGTTGGTATTGGATGCGGATGGCCTGAACTGCCTGTCGCGACGTGACGATCTGGCATTGGCCTGCGCTACACGCAGCACCCAGACCCTGCTAACGCCGCACGCCGGAGAAGCTGCGCGGCTGTTGAAAACCAGTGTTGCAAATATTCAGTCAGACCGTGAGCAGGCTGCGCGTGATATAGCGGCCAGATTCAATGCACTGGTAGTGTTGAAAGGCGCAGGCTCCGTGCTGGCACGCCCGGATGGCACGCTCTCAATCAACCAAACCGGCAATCCAGCCTTGAGCGCACCTGGCATGGGCGACGTGCTTACGGGCATATTGGCCGCCTTTCTTGCCCGCTTGACCCCATGGGATGCCTTGAATCGCGCTGTCTGGCTGCATGGCCGGGCTGCCGATAATGCGGTAGGCGACGGCAACGGTCCCGAGGGATTGACTGCCACTACGCTGACTGACTACGTTTACCGCCTGCTCAATTCTGGATGTTCAGCAGAATAGTCAGTTTTTCAGAAAAGCCGCCACCGCCGAAACCATTTCCTTGTCCATTCCGGCGAAGAAATGATCTGCGCCCGGCATGACCTGCTGGCGTGAGCCCGCTTTAGCCGACAGGGATACAGCGCGTTTTGGGGCATTTTTCAGCACTTCTGGCAAGTCTTTCTCACCGTAGAGGTCGAGCACGTTGAGTTTGAGTGCGCCGATGTTTTCGTTGGGGGACATGCCCAGGCTGACCCAGGTTTTGATGGCGGGGTCAGGGCTGGCGGCGAGGTAGCCGTAGACCATGGCCGAGCCCAGGCTGTGGGAAACGATGGCGATGCGCTGATAGCCCTTGTCGGCAAGCCAGGCAGCGGCCAGTTTCAGGCGTTGGTGTGCTTCTGGAAAATCGGGCAGGTAGTCCTGGCTTTTGGCCTCTACAGCCAATACGGGCATCTGGATGGACAGGGTGGTGTAGCCAAGGTCGGCAAGGTCGCTTCGCAATACGCCGATCAGCCCCCAGTCGGGATGGATGCCGATGCCATGCACGACGATGACGGCAGTTTTTGCATTGGCAGCCGGGGTAAACAATGTCAGGAATTCGTGTCCATTGGCTTGTTTGAGGTAGACGGGATCACCCACCACCACGCCGGGCACGACTTCATCGGCCCATTTTTTCTCGCGCGCATAGTCGGCGGCCTGCACAGGTGACAGATACAACACCATCGCAAAAACCACTGAAAGTTTCTTCATGCCACCTCCTCACTGTTTCCTGTACTAGCTAGCAGAAACGCTTCTTGATATACGCGGAAAACGCTCCACTCACTTCGGGATGTTTCATTGCGTATTCCACTGTAGCCTGCAGGTAGCCAATCTTGCTACCGCAGTCATATCGAATACCGTCAAAGGCATAGGCCAATACTTGCTGTTCCTGCAACAACGCTGCAATCGCGTCGGTGAGCTGCAACTCGCCACCGGCACCAGGCTTGAGTTGTTCGATGTGATGGAAGATGCGAGGCGTCAAGATATAACGCCCTACCACGCCAAGCGTGGATGGCGCGATATCTGGCTGGGGCTTTTCAACGATGGCATTGACACGGGATACGCGCTCGGCCATGGGGTTGACATCAACAATGCCATAAGAGGCGGTCTCTTCCCGCGCCACGGTTTGCACCCCCAGAATTGAACTCTGGTAGTAGGCGTACAAGTCCGTCATTTGTTTCATTACCGGCGGCGTGCCGTCCACCAGATCATCTGCCAGCAACACGGCAAACGGCTCATTGCCGACAATGGGTTTGGCACAGAGCACAGCGTGCCCCAGCCCCAGCGCCTCGGCCTGGCGTACAAACATGAAATTGACGCCCGGCGGACGAATGGACTGCACCAATTCCAGCACGCGATGCTTATTGCGCGACTCCAGTTCTGTTTCCAGCTCATAGGCCTTGTCAAAATGATCTTCAACTGTGCGCTTGGTGCGGCTGCTGATGAAGATAATGTCGGTAATGCCCGCCTCGATGGCTTCTTCTACTGCGTACTGAATCAGCGGTTTGTCGACAATGGGCAGCATTTCCTTGGGGCTGGCCTTGGTGGCTGGCAGGAAACGAGTGCCAAGACCGGCTACGGGGAATACGGCTTTTCTGACTTTTTGCATGGGTAGGGGACGATAGGTTGTTAACGACTTGAGCACTTCACCATCTAACCGCAAAGACACAAGGCACGCAAATACATCTCATATTTTCCTGGTGCACTTTGCGTCTTTGCGGTCAGCAAATCAATCAAAAATTCAGCTTGCTCTGCACTTCGGGCTCCAGCAGCTTCAGCAAATCCTCTTCGCTTGCTATGGTAACGCCGAATTCCTGCGCTTTTGTGAGTTTGCTGCCGGCTTCGGCCCCGGCCACGACGTAGTCGGTCTTTTTCGACACGGAGCCGGACACTTTTCCGCCTGCTGCTTCGATGCGTTCTTTTGCGGCCTCCCGCGACAGTGTCGGCAGGGTGCCGGTGAGAACGAAGGTCTTGCCCGCCAGCGTCCCCGCCGTGCGTCCAGCCTGCGGTTCGGATTCCTCCCACCGCACGCCCGCAGCGCGGAGTTGTTCGACGACTTCGCGATTGTGCGGTTCGGCAAAGAACTGTGTGATGCTTTGCGCGACCACAGGCCCCACGTCCGCCACGGCAAGCAGGACGGTTTCATCTGTATCCATCAAGGCGTCCAGCTTGCCAAAATGACGCGCCAGATCCTTGGCTGTCGCTTCACCGATATTGCGAATGCCTAGTGCAAAGATGAAACGCGCCAGTGTGGTGTGTTTGCTCGCCTCAATCGCGGCAAGCAGATTGGCGGCGGATTTTTCGGCCATGCGTTCAAGGTTTGCCAGCTTCAGCAAGCCAAGCCTGTACAGGTCTGCCGGGGTGCGAACAATGCCGTGGTCAACCAGTTGATCCACCAGCTTTTCGCCCAGCCCTTCAATATTCATGGCGCGACGGGAAGCAAAATGCAGCAGCGCCTGCTTGCGCTGGGCCGGGCAAAAGAGCCCCCCCGTACAGCGGATGGCAGCCTCTCCTTCCACGCGCGCCACATGGGAGCCGCATTCCGGACAAGCCGGGCAGGCTTGCAGAATATCAAAACGTGGCGGCGCAGGGTCTGCCCGGCGGCCAGCGACTACGCCCACCACCTCGGGAATGACATCGCCCGCCCGCCGCACGATCACTGTGTCGCCAACCCGCACGTCCTTGCGGTCAATTTCATCCTGATTGTGCAAAGTGGCATTGGTTACCGTCACACCCCCCACAAATACCGGCTTCAGGCGCGCAACTGGCGTGAGCGTGCCGGTGCGCCCCACCTGGATGTCGATGGCCTCGACTATGGTCAGTTCTTCCTGCGGTGGATATTTGTGCGCCACCGCCCAGGAAGGCTCTCGGTTGCGAAAGCCCAGTTCCCTTTGCAGTGCCAGCGAATTGACCTTGTAAACCACGCCATCAATATCAAACGGCAATTGGTCGCGCCGGGCAGCAATGTCACGGTGGAAGGCAATCAGTGCATCTGCACCCAGGCCGGTCATGCGCTGGCTGGCCACCGGCAGGCCATATTGCGCCAGGGCATCCAGCACGGCGCTGTGCGTGGCAGGCATATCCCAGCTGCGCGTCTCGCCCAGCCCGTAAGCAAAAAAGGTCAGCGTGCGCTGGGCCGCAAGTCTGGAATCCAGTTGGCGAATACCCCCCGCTGCGCCATTGCGAGGGTTGACCAGGGCAGGCTTGCCCACGGCACGCTGCCTTTCGTTGTAGCGATCGAAGTCTGCGCGCTTCATCAGCGCCTCGCCACGCACTTCCAGAACTTGTGGTGGGTGATCGGTGTGCAATTTGAGCGGCAGGTTGCGAATGGTACGCACATTGGCCGTGACATCTTCACCGGTTTCGCCATCGCCACGCGTCGCCGCCTGCACCAGGATTCCATTTTCATAGCGCAGGCTCAGTGCCAGGCCATCAAATTTCAGTTCGGCGGCATATTCAATGGGCGGGTCGGATGCCTCCAGCCCCAGCTTGCGCCGCACTTTCTGGTCAAAATTACGAGCACCATCCGGGCTGGCGTCTGATTCGGTTTCGATGGACAGCATGGGTACCACATGCCTGACCGGCGCGAAGGCATCCAATGCCTGCCCACCGACCCTTTGCGTGGGCGAATCCGCCGTCAGCAGTTGCGGATATTGCGCCTCCAGCGCCTGCAGTTCGCGGAACAGGCGATCGTACTCAGCATCCGGAACTTCCGGCGCATCCAGCACGTAATAGCAGTAGTTATGATGGTTGAGCTGGTCGCGCAGCGATTTTGCGCGTTGTCTTACTTCGTCAGGCAGCATCAGGCAAACAGACGCAGCGCCAGCCTGCCGCCGGGCGGGATGCCGCGTGCTTCCATCTTGTCGTAGATCTGGACAAGCTGGGCGCGAATCTTTTCGATGCCCGCATCAGTCAGCGGGCGCATATTGTCATCCACCAGCAAGCCGCCAGCCTCGTGCCCGAGCTTGCGCCCCAGTGCAACCATGCTGTCAAAGGTTTTAAGGCCATCCGGTACCCTTGGCACATCAAACAAAAGGGTCATTACCTTGGCCTCTGTGCTGCTGCCTGCCTCCGCAGGGGGCGCAGACTCGTGACGTGCAGCCAGTGTAAACAGGGTCTCACCCCGGCTATCCAGCAGGTGGTAGGCACCACCTGACTGTTGTTGCATTCCTGCAGCCTCGGCCTCATGCCGGATTTTTGCGGTTGGCAAAAGCGCATTGCCGCGAGCGATGATATTCAGACCGATCAGCACGTCAACATCCGCGCAAAACTTGTCCAGTGACAGCGCACGCGCCATGCTTTCCACCAGATCGTCGCATTTGCTTTGCCAACCATTGGACAATGCAGTTTCCTGCACCAGATTGCACAATGCGGATAGTTCATCGCGCGATGCCGCGCCGTTACGGTCAGCCAGCTGCATCGAGGCAATCACTTCCAGATAGCGTTTGCGGCTTTGCGGCTGCGGCACTTCCCACTCAAGCCCTCCCAGTGGCAGGGCGCGCCAGCGCACCGGCTTGTCGATGAAACGACAGCGGTTGAATATTTCAGTGAACACTTCTGACGGAATGCCATCGACATTCCTCATCTGCGCCCGGAATTCGATCAGTTCGTTATGAGGCGTTTCCCTGACCACTGTTTCAACCGGCTGCATAGCCGGGGCAGGTGTTACCATGGTCTGGGCTGCAGTTTCCTGCGGCAGCGCCGCATGCTGTGCGGCAGATACAGGGGGGACTGACGACTGGATGCCCGCTTCGGTATCCAGAATGTCGTCGTCCTGAAAGGTTGGTTCACGCGAATGCGCACCAGCATCCAGCGCGGCGTCGGCATCATTAAAAACCGGTTCGCTGGGCCCAGACCAGGCACGATCAATCTGTGCCTGCCCCGCATTTTCATCCAGCAGCGCATCACGATTGGGGCGCGCAAACCCTGCTTCGGTCTGCCTGCGATATTTGCGCTCCTGCAAACGGTTGTATATCAGTATCGCAATCACCCCAACTACGCCAATGACTGCAAGCGCCACCTGTAATTCATTCATGGCTGAACCTGTTCACTCGTTGAACTTCCGGGCACGACCCGCACAAAAATCTCATCCGGCCTGACCATGCCCAGTTCTCCGCGCGCGCGTTCCTCCAGGGCATCATGCGCCTGCTGCAAATCCCTTACCTCGGCAGAGAGAGTTTCATTGCGCACGCGCAGTTGATCATTCAGCGCCTGTTGCTTTTCCAGCATCCTGGCCTGGTTCCAGACCTTGAGCCAGCCGCCATCGCCCAGCCATAGCGGATATTGCAGCAAAACGATCAGCGCGATGAGCAAAGGCGTTAGCCAGCGCATCGCTCACACCGCCTAGCCAATCTGGTAAAACGCGTCACGACCGGGGTAGCTGGCAAGGCTGCCGAGTTCTTCCTCAATGCGCAGCAGCTGGTTGTACTTGGCCATGCGATCCGAACGTGAGAGTGAGCCGGTCTTGATTTGCAGCGCATTGGTGGCCACGGCCAGGTCGGCAATGGTGCTGTCTTCGGTTTCACCGGAACGGTGGGAAATCACCGAGGTGTAACCGGCACGTTTGGCGGTTTCGATGGCTTCGAAAGTCTCGGTCAGGGAGCCGATCTGGTTGACCTTGATGAGAATGGAGTTGGCAATGTTCTTCTGGATGCCTTCGCGCAGGATTTTGGCATTGGTCACGAAGAGGTCGTCACCGACGATCTGGATGTTCCCGCCCAGACGTTGTGTGAGCAAAGCCCAGCCGTCCCAGTCCCCTTCGGCCATGCCGTCCTCAATGCTGATGATGGGATATTTGTCGCACCAGGCCGCCAGGTAATCCGTCATTTGCGCCGAAGTCAGCTTCAGGCCTTCGGCCTCGATGTGATACAGGCCGTCCTTGTAAAACTCGCTGGCAGCACAATCCACACCAATGGCAACATCGGCGCCGGGCATGAAGCCCGCCTTTTCAATCGCCTCGACAATCAGTTTCAACGCCACTTCGTTGGATTCGAGATTGGGCGCAAAGCCGCCTTCATCGCCCACTGTGGTGGTCATGCCCTTGTCATCCAGCAGTTTTTTCAGGGTATGGAAGACTTCGGCGCCATAGCGCAGAGCTTCACGGAAGCTTTTTGCACCAACCGGAATAATCATGAACTCCTGCATGTCGATACTATTGTTGGCGTGTGCACCACCGTTGATGATATTCATCATCGGCACCGGCAGCGCCATCGGGCCAGCACCGCCCAAATAGCGATACAGCGGCAGGCCTGATTCTTCGGCTGCCGCACGCGCCGCTGCCATGCTCACCGCCAGAATGGCGTTGGCACCCAGGCGCGATTTATTCTCGGTGCCGTCCAGTTCGATCATGGTGCGATCAAGGAAAGCCTGATCTTCCACATCCAGCCCCAGCAAGGCTTCGCAGATTTCGGTGTTGACATGCTCGACAGCCTTCAACACACCCTTTCCCAGGTAACGGCTCTTGTCGCCATCACGCAGCTCAATCGCCTCGCGGCTGCCGGTGGAGGCGCCGCTTGGCACGGCGGCACGGCCCATCACTCCGGATTCCAGCAATACATCGGCCTCGACGGTGGGGTTGCCACGGGAGTCCAGAATTTCACGTCCAATTACATCAACAATCGCGCTCAATTTGATTTCCTTATTTTCGATTTTTAACCACAAAGTTCACGAAGGAACACAAAGTGTTTTCGTGCTGTTCTTCGTGTCCTTGGTGTCCTTCGTGGTTCAGACCTTCATGACCTTGTTTTCAACAAACCCGCGCTGTTTAACCAGCGCATCTATTTCTTTTAATGTCTCCAGCAATTCTTTCATCAATGGCAAGGGCCAAGCATTGGGGCCGTCAGACAGCGCGCACGCGGGATTGGGATGGGTCTCGGCAAACAGTCCGGAAATACCCACCGCGACCGCCGCGCGTGCCAGCACCGGCACGAACTCGCGCTGACCACCACTGCTGGTTCCCTGCCCGCCCGGCTGCTGCACCGAGTGGGTGGCATCGAACACCACCGGGCAACCGGTGTCGCGCATGATGGCCAGGCCGCGCATATCGGACACAAGGGTGTTGTAGCCAAAGCTCACGCCGCGCTCACACACCATGATCTGCTCGTTACCGGTGGCACGGGCCTTGTCCACCACGTTTTGCATATCCCACGGCGCCAGAAACTGGCCTTTCTTGATGTTGACCGGCTTGCCCGTGCGCGCGACGTTCTGGATGAAGTTGGTCTGGCGGCACAGAAAAGCCGGGGTTTGCAGCACATCCACCACTGCGGCCACCTCATTCATGGGCGTATCTTCGTGCACATCGGTCAGCACCGGCACGCCGATTTTTTTCTTCACTTCGGACAGGATGCGCAGGCCTTCTTCCAGCCCCAATCCGCGAAAAGACTTGGTGGATGAGCGGTTGGCCTTGTCGAACGAGGATTTGTAGATGAACGGCACGTTCAGCGCAGCGCACATTTCCTTCAACTGTCCGGCGGTGTCCATGGCCAGTTGCTCGGACTCGATCACACAGGGACCGGCAATGAGAAACAGCGGTTTGTCGAGGCCTGTCTCAAAATCACACAATTTCATTTCGCCTTCTCCTTGTTGGCGATCGCAGCCTCAACAAAGGCTTTGAACAGCGGATGTCCTGTACGCGGATTGCTGGTGAATTCGGGGTGGAACTGGCAGCCGACAAACCAGGGATGCACATCACGCGGAAGCTCGACCATTTCGCACAGGTCGGTGCCCGGCGCACGCCCGGACACCACCAGACCTTTTTCTTCAAGCTGTGCCAGCAACCCGTTGTTGACTTCATAGCGATGGCGATGACGCTCGGTGATTTCGGCCTGGCCATAGACTTCGCGCGCCAGCGAGCCTTCCCTGAGTTTGCACACCTGTCCGCCCAAGCGCATGGTGCCGCCAAGGTCAGACAAGGCACTGCGTTTTTCGATATTGCCTTCGCGATCCAGCCACTCGGTAATCAGCCCCACCACAGGATGTGCAGTATCGGGCTCGAATTCGGTGGAGTGCGCGTCTGCCATGCCCGCCATGTCGCGCGCATACTCGACCACGGCCATTTGCATACCCAGGCAAATGCCCAGGTAGGGCACCTTGTTTTCGCGCGCATAACGGATGGCGGCAATCTTGCCTTCCACGCCCCGCTTGCCAAATCCGCCCGGCACCAGAATGGCGTCCTTGTCCTTGAGACAATCCGCACCTTCTTTCTCGATGGACTCGGAATCAATGTACTGAATGCGTACCTTGCTGCGGGTGTGCATGCCCGCGTGGATCATGGCTTCGGACAGTGATTTATAAGACTCGGTCAGATCAACATACTTGCCGACAAAAGCAATGTTGACTTCGCGCTCGGGATGTTCCAGCGCATCAACCAAATGATTCCAGACCGACAAATCTGCGGCTTTGGCGAGAATATTGAGCTTGTGACAAACAATCTCGTCCAGCATTTGCGCGTGCAGCATGGCTGGAATTTTATAGATGGAGTCCGCATCCAGCACCTGGATGACGGCCTCGGGCTGCACATTGGTAAACAGCGCAATCTTGCGCCGTTCGTCCTTGGGAATCTCGCGGTCGGCACGGCACAGCAGCACATCGGGTTGAATGCCGATTTCGCGCAGTTCCTTCACGCTGTGCTGCGTGGGCTTGGTCTTGAGTTCACCCGCTGTGGGGATATAGGGCAGCAGGGTCAGGTGCATGAAGCAGGTTTTGTCGCGTCCCTCTTCAATGCCCATCTGCCGGATGGCTTCCAGGAACGGCAATGACTCGATATCGCCGACCGTGCCACCGATCTCGACGATGGCCACATCCGCATCGCCCGCACCCGCGCGCACCTGCGCCTTGATTTCATCGGTAATGTGCGGGATGACCTGAACGGTGCCACCCAGATAATCGCCACGACGTTCCTTGTCGATGACCGATTTGTAAATTTGCCCGGTGGTGAAATTGTTGCGCTTGCCCATCTTGGCGCTGGAAAAACGCTCGTAATGGCCCAAGTCAAGGTCAGTTTCTGCGCCGTCTTCCGTCACGAACACTTCGCCGTGCTGGAATGGGCTCATCGTTCCCGGATCGACATTGATGTAGGGATCGAGCTTTAACAGGGTGACTTTGAGACCGCGCGATTCAAGAATCGCAGCCAATGATGCGGAAGCAATGCCTTTTCCAAGAGAAGACACCACACCGCCGGTAACGAATACGTATTTAGACATCTGCGTATGCGGAGCAGGTAATGCTGAATTCTACACTCAAACCCATTACCTTCCCAACCGGGATGAAGTGCCTTTGTTATCAGCAGCTTATCGTTCTGGCAACGCGCCAGCCCCTGCCAGCCTCTTCCAGGTCGCCACCACCGTATCAGGATTGAGCGAGAGGGATTCGATACCCTGCTTCACCAGCCATTCGGCAAAGTCGGCATGGTCGCTGGGGCCCTGGCCACAGATACCGATGTACTTGCCTTCGCGTTTGCAGACGGTAATAACATCGGCCAGAAGTCTTTTTACTGCCGGGTTGCGCTCGTCAAAGCTGCCGGCCACCAGGGCAGAATCGCGATCCACACCAAGAGTGAGTTGGGTGAGGTCATTACTGCCAATGGAAAAGCCGTCGAACAACTTGAGGAAGTCTTCCGCCAGCAAGACATTGGAGGGGATTTCGCACATCATGATGAGCCTGAGTTTATCGACTCCGCGCTTGAGGCCGTTTTGCGCCAGCAGGTCAACCACGCCCTGCGCTTCTTCCAGCGTGCGCACAAAGGGGATCATGATTTCGACGTTGGTCAGACCCATGTCGTTGCGTACCTGTTTCAGCGCACGGCATTCCAGCTCGAACGCGGGGCGGAAGCTTTCCGACACATAGCGCGATGCCCCCCGAAATCCGATCATGGGATTTTCCTCGACCGGCTCGAAGTCCTTGCCGCCCATGAGGTGTGCGTATTCATTTGACTTGAAGTCAGACATGCGCACGATGACCGGCCTGGGCCAGAACGCGGCAGCAATGGTGGCGATACCTTCGGCAAGTTTGTTGACGTAGAAAGCAACCGGGTCGGCGTAGCCTGCGGATTTTTCCTGCATGGCCGCTACGATTTCACCCGGCAAGTCAGGATAAGCCAACGCCGCCAGCGGGTGAATACCGATCTGGTTGTTGATGACAAACTCGATGCGCGCCAGCCCGACGCCGCCATTGGGTATCTGCGCAAACTCGAACGCCCGTTCCGGGTTGGCGACGTTCATCATGATTTTGGTGGCTATCTCTGGCAGATCGGTCGCCGATTCCTGCACGCACTCAAAGGCCAGCTTGCCTGCATACACCTTGCCGGTATCCCCTTCGGCGCACGACACGGTAACGGGTGCACCTTCCTGCAACACGGTGGTTGCATTGCCGCAGCCCACCACGGCCGGAATGCCGAGTTCACGCGCGACAATGGCGGCGTGACAGGTACGCCCGCCACGATTGGTGACAATGGCGGCGGAGCGTTTCATCACCGGTTCCCAGTCCGGGTCGGTCATGTCGGCCACCAGCACATCGCCCGGCTGTACGCGATCCATTTCCTTCGGGTTGCTGACGATGCAGACTTTGCCGGCGCCGATTTTCTGGCCGATGGCACGACCACTGATCAGCACATCGCCGCTGGCTTTCAGAACAAATTTTTCCTGCACGCCATTGGCACGCGCCTTCACGGTTTCAGGTCTTGCCTGCACGATGAACAACTCACCGGTTTCACCGTCTCTGGCCCACTCGATATCCATGGGGCGCTTGTAGTGCTGCTCAATGGTCATGGCCATGTCGGCCAGCGCACGGACTTCGTCATCTTCCAGCGAAAAGCGCTGACGTTCGGCCAGCGTGGTTTCCACCTGCGCCGTTCCTGCTGTCATTCCAGTTCCGGCGTAAACCATCTTGATGGCTTTGCCACCCAGGGTTCTGGAAACCAGCGCGCGCGTGGGCTTGTGAACGTAGAACTCGTCCGGGTTGACCGCACCCTGCACCACCATTTCACCCAGCCCATAGCTGGAGGTGATGAAAACCACATCGCGAAAGCCGGATTCGGTATCCAGCGTAAACATCACCCCGGATGCCGACAGGTCAGAGCGCACCATGCGCTGGATACCGGCGGAAAGCGCCACCTCGGCATGATCAAAACCATGATGCACGCGGTAGGCAATGGCACGGTCGTTGTAAAGCGAGGCAAAGACTTTTTTGACATGCGCGACGACCGCATCCGCGCCACGCACGTTGAGATAGGTTTCCTGCTGCCCTGCAAACGAGGCGTCCGGCAAATCTTCTGCCGTGGCCGACGAGCGCACTGCCACGGCAGGCTCGTTACCCATCGCCGCATAGGCATCACGTATGTCCTGCTCCAGTCGCGTCGGCAAGATGGCCTCTTCAACCCAGTTGCGGATGTCGTAGCCAGCTTGCTGAAGTGTAGCGACATTGTCGATATCAAGCCCTGCCAGGCGCGCCTGGATTTTCTCGCGCAGGCCGTTTGCGTCCAGCGTATCCCGGAATGCCTGCGCGCTCGTGGCAAAGCCACCCGGCACCTTGACGCCCAGATGCGACAAGGCGCCGATCATTTCCCCCAACGAGGCGTTTTTTCCACCTACAGTGGGAACATCCGCCATCGACAATTTTTCCAGGGGCAGGATATAGTCAGGATATGGCATCGCGGCATCTCATGAAAACGCTCAACATTTTTTTCGTGTCCGATCACACAGGCCTGACTGCTGAAGCGGTCGGCGTCAGCCTGCTTTCCCAGTTTAGTGGGCTGGACTGGAAAACGCGAACCGTGCCGTTTATCGATACTGCCGACAAGGCCGCCGCCCTGGCGGATCAAATAAACCAATCGCAGCCTGCGATGATCATTTCCACCCTGGCGGATGCCCGCCTGCGCGAAACACTGAAAGCCAGCGGATTGATGGTGCTGGATGTGTTTGAACACATGCTGCCGTCGCTGGCCGCACAACTTGATAGTGAACCCACCGCCGTGCACGGACTGACCCACAGCATGAACGCGCAATATGACGCGCGTATTGATGCGGTCAACTATGCCCTGGCGGCAGATGACGGACAAAAACCGGAACGGATGGATGAGGCCGATCTGATACTGGTTGGCGTGTCGCGTGCGGGCAAGACACCTGTTTCCCTGTACCTGGCCATGCAATATGGCATCCGCGCCGCCAACTATCCACTGACGCCGGAAGATTTTGCGCGTGGGAACTTACCCGATGAAGTCATGCGCAACCTGCCCCGCGTGCGCGGACTAACCCTGTCTGCGGAACGTCTTGCCGCCATTCGCCAGGCACGTTATCCCGGCAGCCGCTACGCCGGGCTGGACGAATGCCGCAAGGAACTCACCGCAGCCGATGCCCTGTTTTTGCACCACGGCATCCCGGTCATGGACAGCACCCGGATGTCGGTGGAGGAGATTGCGGCACGTCTGCGGAATCTGTAGCAGCGGAATTTGTAGCTGGTAAGCCCAGCATGTCGCGCGCCACGGCTTCCGCCAGTTCGATGCCATCCACGGCTGCCGACAGAATGCCGCCCGCGTAGCCCGCACCCTCACCACCGGGATACAGGCCTCTGGTATTCAGGCTTTGATAGTCCACACCGCGGGTAATGCGCACGGGTGAAGAGGTGCGCGTTTCCACCCCGGTCAGCACGGCATCATGCATATCAAAACCCTGAATCTGCTTGCCAAACGCCGGGAGCGCCTCACGCATCGCTTCGATGGCATAGTCCGGCAAGGCCTGGGCCAGATCGGTCAGGTGCACGCCAGGTTTATAGGAGGGCTCGACCGACCCCAACGCCTTCGATGGCACGCCTTGCAGAAAATCTCCCACCAGTTGCCCCGGTGCTTCGTAGTTCTTGCCACCCAGTTCAAACGCGCGCGACTCCAGTTCGCGCTGCAACGCGATGCCACCCAGAATGTTGTCTGGCCCGCCGGGAAAGTCCTCCGGCGTAATGCCCACCACAATACCCGCGTTGGCGTTGCGCTCGTTGCGCGAATACTGGCTCATGCCGTTGGTCACCACACGATTTGGCTCGGAGGTTGCCGCCACCACCGTACCGCCGGGGCACATGCAGAAGCTGTACACCGAGCGTCCGTTCTTTGCGTGATGCACCAGTTTGTAATCCGCCGCGCCCAGAATGGGATTGCCTGCATTCGAGCCCAGCCTGGCTTTATCAATCAATGATTGCGGATGCTCGATACGAAAACCGATGGAAAATGGCTTGGGCTCCATGTACACGCCGCGCCTGTGCAGCATTTCAAAGGTATCGCGCGCGCTGTGTCCCAGCGCCAGCACGACATGCTGGCTGCGGAGTTCCTCGCCAGTGGCCAGCACCACGCCACGCATTCTTTGCCCTTCCACCAACAAGTCGGCAACCCGCTGCTGGAAGCGGATCTCACCGCCCAGCGACTCAATTTCCGCACGCATGGTCTCGACCATGCCCACCAGTCTGAACGTGCCGATGTGCGGCTTGGAAACGTACAGAATTTCTTCCGGCGCCCCGGCTTTCACGAATTCCATCAGCACCTTGCGGCCAAGATAGCGCGGGTCCTTGATCTGGCTGTGCAGCTTGCCATCGGAAAACGTGCCTGCCCCGCCCTCGCCAAACTGCACGTTGGATTCCGGGTTCAGCGTGTTCTTGCGCCACAGCCCCCAGGTATCCTTGGTACGTTCGCGCACGGCCTTGCCACGTTCCAGCACGATGGGCCTGAAGCCCATCTGCGCCAACACCAACGCCGCGAAAATACCGCACGGGCCAAACCCCACAACAATCGGTCTCTCGCTTAAATCCTCTGGCGCGCGCCCGACGAAGTGATAAGACATGTCCGGCGAGGGTTTGAGATGCTTGTCGTTGCGGAATTTCTTCAGCAAGCGCGCCTCGTTCACCACCGCCACATCCACCGTATAGACAAGAAGCAATGCGTGCTTCTTGCGCGCGTCGTAGCCACGCTTGAAGATGGAAACCTCCAGCAGATCGCTGTCCGCAAGCTCCAGCCGCTTCAGGATTGCTTCACGCAAAGCCTCTGGGGGGTGGTCGATTGGGAGTTTGATTTCAGTCAGTCGCAACATGATTCAGATCTTGTTCATCCTTTGCCTTACCGCCTCAAATGCCGCCACCGCCAGTGCGGCAGCGGCATTGAGCGATTCAATCTTGCCGGGCATGGGAATCTGCGCCACTACATCTACCGCACGCAACACGGCATCGGATATCCCGGCGCCTTCATTGCCCACGACCAGTGCGGTCGCGCCGGAAAGATTCTGCGCGTAGAAGTTGGCATGGTGATTCAGCGCCAGGGCGATACGTTGGCCATCAAAACCAGCCAGCCACTCCGGCAACTCCACCCCTATTAGCATGGGCAGCACAAACTGCGCGCCCTGCCCGCCACGCAAGGCCTTGGGTGACCAGGGGTCGTGGCAACCCTTGGACAACACCGCCAGCGTGGCGCCTGCCGCTGCACCCGTGCGCAACATCGCGCCCAGATTGCCGGGGTCTTGAATGTCTTCCAGCACCAGCACCAGCGGCACGCCACCTGCGGGCTTCAACTCCAGCCAAGGCGCTTCCGCCAGCACACCGGTGGGGGTGTTGACCGGACTCAGTTCGCCAAACAGCGAATCTGCCAGCACAACCGTTTTGCAAGCGCCGCAACGGCTGCCCAGCCCTTGTCTGAACGACTCGGCACACGACGCCGAGAACAGCAGGGTTTGCGGTATCCCGCCCGCCTCCAGAAAAGCAGCAAGCAGGTGTTCCCCATCCAGCAGCGTCATGCGCGCCTCACGACGCGCACGCGACGACTCCGCCAGCTTTTTCAGGCGCTTGAAAACCGGGTTGTCGCGGGAGGTGATGACTTCGTTCATGGCGTTATTGTCCGTGTTTGTGGCACGATTCCAAAATGCATATCGCCCTCATCACGCCCTACGGCGCCGAAACCAAAAGCGGCAACTGGCACACCGCCGCGCGCTGGGCGGTTTTTTTGCGCGAGGGCGGGCATAGGGTTGATGTTTCCACGCACTGGAACGGTGAGCCGGTGGACAGGATGATTGCCCTGCACGCCCGCCGCAGCGCCTTGAGCATTCAGGCTTTTGCTGCCTGGCAGCCGCAGTCGCCGCTGGTTGTGGTGCTGACCGGCACCGACCTGTATCGCGACATCCAGTTTGATGCCGATGCAAAGCAATCGCTGCAACTGGCAACGCGCCTGGTGGTGTTGCAGGATATGGGTTTGCAGGAACTCGACACAGCGCTGCACGCAAAAACCGCTGTCATCTACCAGTCCGCGCCGGATATTGCACCCCTGCCAAAATCCGGCGAACATTTTGAAGTGCTGGTGATCGGCCATCTGCGCGAGGAGAAAGACCCCTTCCGTGCCGCGCTGGCATCGGCACTGCTGTCACCCGATTCAAAAGTGCGCATCACGCATCTTGGCAACGCGCTATCGCCTGATATGGAACAGACTGCAAGCGACATGCAGCAACACTGTCCACGCTGGAAATGGATGGGCGCCGTGCCACACGAGGATGTGTTGGCTCATCTGGCGAGGACGCATCTGCTCGTCATCAGTTCGCACATGGAAGGCGGCGCCAATGTGATCTGCGAGGCGCTGGCTGCCGATGTGCCGGTTATCGCCTCGGAAATTTCCGGCAATGTCGGCATGTTGGGCAAGGGCTATCCGGGCTACTACCCGGTGGGCGATGAACAGGCACTGGCGCACCTGCTCTCAAAAGCCGAGACCGATGCGGATTTTTATGCATATTTGCAAAGCCATTGCCGCGCAAGGCGGGAGCTGATGACGCCGGAAAAGGAAGCGGCTGCCGTCCGGCAATTGGTCGCAGAGTTTTCTGCGCGAACTTGACGCCAGAAAACTCTGCAGTTGTAGTTGCAGGACGGATGAAGCCGCAGGCCGCTATCCGTCGTATGCGTTCTGATTACATCGGGCGCTTGATGGAAATGATGCCGCGCACCATGCCAGCCGAATAGCCGGTCGCCTTGTCGTTGGGATATTCGGCAGCCAGTTTGGCCTTGATGCCATCACCGATGTTTTCGCCATGGCAGGCCAGACACAGCGGCTGGGCAACCAGCGCCTTGGCATAGCGAAATTCCTTGTCATACCCTGCACTGTCCACCACCTGCCACATTTCCAGGGTTTCGGGTTTTTCGCCAGCGGCCAGACGCGCTTCCAGCTTGGCCTGGGCGGCAGCTTCCCATGCATCAGGCACGCCCTTTGGATTGCGGTTTTTGGGGCTGACGCGTGTCACACTGAACCCGGAGGATTTGGACAGGGCCGCCGCAATGGCTGGCGCCTTTTCCTTGCAGACAGCGATGCTGCCTTCCGGGCCGTTGGCTTCCAGCGACTTCTTGAGCTCACCGCCCAATTGCTTGACCAGTTCGCCTGCCGTCTTGCGGGCGTCTTCTGCCATGGCAGTCTGCTTCTCCACACTGGGGCCGGATGCACAACCAGACAAGCCCATCACGGGCAGCATGGCGACCAGCAACAATTTCAGCTTCATGTTTCTCTCCTTTTCATGTCTGTGGGCAACAGGTTTCATTCTAGAAAACCATTTATTAAAACAGTACGCCTTGCGCCAGCATCTGCTTGACCGGGGCAAAGCTTTGCCGGTGTTCCGGGCAGGGGCCGTGCTGCTTCAAGGCCTTGAGATGCGCGGGGGTGCCATACCCCTTGTGTCCGGCAAAGTTGTAATCGGGATAACGTGCGTGCAATTCGAGCATCACCGCATCGCGGGCGGTCTTTGCGAGAATGGATGCAGCGGAGATTTCAGCAACCTTGGCATCGCCTTCAATGATCGCGCGTGAAGTGTAGATCCAGCTTGGGCAGCGGTTGCCATCCACCAGCACTTCGTGAGGCTGAATCTTCAAACCTTCCACCGCACGCGTCATCGCCAGCATGGTGGCTTGCAGAATGTTGAGCCGGTCGATTTCTTCGACACTGGCCGAGGCGATATGCCAGGCCAGCGCTTCGCTCTTGATGATGAAGGCCAGGCGGTCGCGGGCTTTTTCAGTGAGTTTTTTGGAGTCGTTGAGTCCGGCGATGGGTTTGGCCGGGTCGAGAATCACCGCAGCGGCATAGACGGGGCCTGCCAGCGGGCCGCGTCCGGCTTCGTCCACGCCGCAGATCAATGTAGGTATTTGCATGTGGGGAGTGTAGCTGCAAAACGCCGCAAATCGCATAATCTGAAGCATGGACAACGCCCCGTTCATTTGCGAACTGTCGCGCCACATCTGGGAAACCAAATATCGTTTCCAGGGTGATGGCGGCGACGCGTGCATTGAAGACAGCTGGCGGCGCGTGGCCAGGGCATTGGCCAGTGCAGAGCCGCATGACCGGGAATTATGGGAGCAGCGCTTTTATTCCGCGCTTGAAGACTTCAAATTCCTGCCCGGCGGGCGCATTCTGGCGGGCGCTGGCACGGGGCACCGCGTCACACTGTTCAACTGCTTTGTCATGGGGCGTATCGAAGATTCGATGGACGGGATTTTCGAGGCCTTGAAGGAAGGTGCGCTGACCATGCAGCAGGGCGGTGGCGTGGGCTATGATTTTTCCACGTTGCGGCCTTCCGGAACGGCGGCCCGGACGGTCGGTGTCACGGCTTCCGGCCCGGTGTCCTTCATGCACATCTGGGACGCGATGTGCGCCACCATCCTCTCCACCGGCGCGCGGCGCGGCGCAATGATGGCAACCCTGCGCTGCGACCATCCGGACATTCTCGAATTCATCCGCGCCAAGCGCGACCCGTTAAGGTTGCGGCATTTCAACCTGTCGGTACTGGTCACGGATGCTTTCATGCAGGCGGTAAAGGCAGGCGCGCAATGGCCGCTGGTGTTTCCTGCATCGGGCGATCCCTCTTCACGCGTGCATCGCACGGTTAGCGCACGCGCACTGTGGCAGGAAATCATGCAGGCAACATATGACTATGCCGAGCCGGGCGTGCTGTTCATCGACCGCATCAACACGCAAAACAACCTGCGCTATGCCGAAACCCTGGCCGCCACCAATCCCTGCGGCGAAATTCCGCTGCCGCATTACGGCGCCTGCAATCTCGGATCGATCAACCTCACCCGCTTCGTGCGCGATGCCTTTACGCCCCGCGCCGCAATGGATTTTGCCGCGCTGGACACGCTCGTCCCGCTGGCCGTGCGCATGCTGGACAACGTCTGCGATGTGTCGCACTTCCCGCTGCCAAAACAGGCGCAAGCCGTGCACGCCACGCGCAGGCTGGGGCTGGGCATTACCGGGCTGGGCGATGCGCTCATCATGCTGGGGCTGCGATACGACAGCAGTGCGGCACAGTCAGTCGCCACCAGCATCATGCAGCGCATCTGCGAAACGGCCTACCGCACCTCCATCGAACTGGCACAGGAAAAGGCCGCCTTCCCCCTGCTTGATCGCAACCAGCACGCACAAAGCACCTTCATCCAGCGGCTCTCGACCGACATCCGCGAAGGCATCCTCAAACACGGCATCCGCAATTCCCACCTCACCGCCATTGCCCCCACCGGCACCATCAGCCTGCTGGCCAACAACATCTCCAGCGGACTGGAACCCGTATTCCAGCGCGACTACCGGCGCTGGGTCACCGAGCCCGACGGCACGCGACGCGAATATGCTGTCACGGATTTTACCGCCGCACTGTTCAGAGCCCTGCACGGCGAAGATGCCGCCCTGCCCGCCGCCTTCGTCACCGCCAACGACATCGCCCCGCGCCAC
>ERZ1645185.356-NODE-356-length-19319-cov-5.238009_pt1 | contig 19319 bp, 14 predicted proteins | sample MGYA00575351_ERZ1645185 | MGnify/ENA primary metagenome ERZ1645185 (study PRJEB40838, sample SAMN11284767) | freshwater sediment metagenome | isolation source: river sediment | host: Sediment | place: India: Jana village, Kanpur | collected 2015-12-17 ...
GACCACCGAGATCTACACTCTTTCCCTACACGACGCTCTTCCGATCTACCTCATCCGCCCGCAATTGCGACAGCTTCTGGTTATAGGCCGAACTGCCCGAGGTGTCGGTATGGCCGACAATGCGGAACATCTGGATGTCGCTTGCCTTCATCACCTTGCAAAGCTGTTGCAGGCGGGGCTTCTGATCCTCGCGCAGCGCGGCCGAGTCGAAATCAAAGGCGATGCGCATGTTGACCTGCATCTCCGGGTCAAGCTTGCCAAAGGATACCGGCTGCGGGGCGGTGTCCGCTGCCGTGCTTGCGGCGATGGCGGTGCCGGGTGCGTCGGCGGGGGTGCTTCCCTCGGGCGTTGCGGTGACCTGCGTGCCTGCGCCCAACGGATCAGGTGTGCCAAGACCGGGGGACGCGCTGTCAACCGCCGGGGGCTGGCCCACCTCATCCACGGTGACCAGTGTCAGGCCGCGGGTCTGGCCGTTTTCGGACATGCGGGCCGCGCGAAAGGCGTCGCGCTGTGCCTGAAAGCGTTGCAGCAACTCGTCATCCGTCAGGTCCTGCGCATGGGCAGGCGATGTAAAGGCAAGACCGGACAGCAAAAGAATGGTGAATGGGCGAAGCATGGGGCGCCCTCCAAAAAGGTCATTAAACGTAGGGTCAGTTTAGGCTATGCTACCCTTGTTTTCAATTCACGCTGTTGGATGGATGCCATTATGCGCGGCCCTTGCGACTTGGGGGGCAGGTCTGGCCGGGGCGCCTTGCGCCCGGTTTCGGCAGGCCCGCGATGACGGCCCCGATTACCGTCGTGCCGATGCCGCGCCCGGCCGCCCCGGTGCCGCAGGGCGCAGGTCTGACCCATCGTGGCCGGGTACGTGATAGAAACGAGGATTCCATCCTGACCGATCCATCGGGCGTGCTTTGGGCGGTGGCCGACGGCATGGGCGGCTATGGCCATGGCGATGTCGCCTCCGATCTGGTGATCGACAGCCTTGCCGCGCTGACCGATGACACCGACCCCGCCGCCGCCCTGATCCGCCATCTGGGTCTGGCCAACGATCTGGTGCGCGCCCGCGCGGCCGAGGTTGGCCAGATGGGCGCCACGGTGGTTGCGGCCATCGTGCAGCGCGCCATGGCGCATGTCGTCTGGGCCGGGGATTGCCGGGCCTATCTGATGCGGGGCGGGCGGCTGCGGTTGCTGACCCGCGACCATAGCCTTGTGCAGGACCTGATCGAGCGCGGTGAGATCACCGAGGCCGAGGCCGCCACCCACCCGGAATCGCATGTGGTGACCCGCGCCATCGGCGGCACGCCTAGCCTTGAGGCGGAAAGCGTCAGCGTGCCACTGCTGGTCGGAGACCGGGTCCTGATGTGTTCCGACGGTCTGCCGCGCTGTGTCTATGATGGCACGATTGCCGCCATTCTGGCGCAAGCGGCCACCCCGCCTGAGGCCTGCGAGGCGCTTGTGCGCGAGGCGCTGGAGGCCGGGGCGCCCGACAATGTCTCGGTCATCGTGATCGACATGGGGCAGGGCTAGGCCATGCAGCAGGGCAGCCTTGCCGGGCCGATTATCGTTGCCATCGGGGTCGTGGTGGGCGCCATGGCATTCGCGGTGGTGACGACGCTTCTGAATACCGCCGACAGCGGCACCGAGCTGCGCCTGTCGCGGCTGGAGACAACGCTCAGGGCGGAAAGCGAGGCGCGGATACGCCTGCAGGCCGAGGTGGCGCAGGCCAAGGCCGATCTCGCCCGCCTGCGCGAGGATCTGAGCCTGCTTGCCAACCGCGCCCCGGTGGCCGCAGCGCCCGATCCTGATGCGCCTCCGGTGGACATGCCCACCGCCATGCCCGACGAGGATTTCGAGAACCCCCCGACCGAGGGGCTGACCGAAGAGATGCTGCTGGCCAAGACGCGCTTCAACAAGAACATCACCCAACCCCGCAACCGCGTGATGATGGAGCTTCTGGGCCCGCCGCGAGACAGCTATTCGACCGATTGTCAGCCCGTCACCAACCCGCGCCTCAAGTCGCTGATGGAGACGCGGCAGATCGGCCCGATCAAGGTCACCATGCTGAAGCCCGCGCTGGACAGTCTGGAACGGATTCTGGCGCGGCTGAAGGAAACCGACCCTGACATCCACGCCAAGGTCGGCACTGCCGGGGCGATCTGCGCGCGCTTCATCCGGGGCTCCAACACCTCGGTCTCGAACCATTCCTGGGGCACGGCGATCGACCTGACGCTGGAAGGCCAGCTTGATCCCTTTGCCGATGGTGGAACGCAGTTCGGCCTGTTGATCCTGGCCGAGTACTTCAACGATGAGGGCTGGTATTGGGGCGCGGCCTATAACCGGGAAGACTCGATGCATTTCGAGGTGGGGGAAGAGACGCTGCGTGCCTGGCTGGCCGAAGGGCGGCTTTAGTCATGGCCGCCGCGGGACAGGCGACCTATGCCCGCGCTGCGGAACCCGCCCTTGCCTATGCCGCGCGCCTTGCCGGGGTGCGGGGCGAGGATCAGGCGGCGCTGATCCGGCAGGCGGGGGTGCTTCTCGACCGGTTTGCCGCCGATCTGGGTCGCGCCGGGGTGCCTGCTGCAGCCATCCCGCCCGCGCGGCTGGCGCTCGGGCTGGTCATCGACCACCGCGCGCGGCAGAACCGGGGACTCGATCCCGGTCTCTGGGCGGCGGGGGCGAGCCGGCATCTGTTCGACGGGCGCGAGATGTCACCGGCGCAACTGGACGACTTCATCCGCCGCGCCGAAACGGCCGGCACGGACTTTGCGGGGCTTGCGGGTTTTCTGACCACTTGCCGGGCGCAGCTTGAAGGCGGACGCCAGCGGTTCGACCGGCAAACCGAAGGCGGATGGCTGGGCATCGTCGCGGTGCTGGTCGCAGGCTTTGGCCTCGCGGCGCTGGCATGGGCGGGTTGGGTCGAATGGCGCTTTCACCGCGATCTGTCGCGCGTCTTTGCCGCCGAGGCGCTGGAGATCGGCCTTGATCGCCCGACCCCGCCTCCCGATCTTGCCGCCCGGCTGGACCGGTTGCAGGCCGCAGCCGCGCGGGTTGAATCCGAGGGCGCGCGCGTGCCCCTGCGGATGGCTGCGGGGCCGCTTGGCTATGACGCGGCAGAGCTTGCCCGCACAACCTATGCCAGCGCCGTGAACGCCCATTTGCCGGTCGTCCTTGCGGCGGCTCTGGACGAGGCGCTGGCGACCGAGGGCGATCCGGTCGCGGCATGGGATTCGCTGCGCGCGGTCGATGTGCTGAATGGGGGCGGGGGGTGGTCGCGGGCCTGGCTGACGGGGTGGGTCGCCGACCGGCCCGCGCTTCTGCCGGGCCTCGCCCCGCATGTCGCCGTGCTGGACCCGCCGCTGCAGCCCTTGCCAGCCGACCCCGAATTGATCGCGCAGGCGCGCGACATCGCCGCCGAGGCATCCGAGGCTGATCTGGCCTTTCTCGAACTTCGCCGCTCTGATCTGGCGGCGGGGCTTGTTCCCTGGCAGGCCGAGGCGCAGGTGCCGGGCCTCTCGGATATCCTGCGCCGCAAGTCGGGTCGGGATATGGCCGATCCTCTGCCGGGCCTCTTCACCCAGGCGGGCTGGACCATGGCCCGCGAGACCGGCGCAGGGCTTGCCGTGCAGTCGGCGCGGGAACAGGCAGCGCGGCTGCTGAGAACCCCGCCCCCGCGGCAGAATGATGCGCCCGACCGGGTGATGGTGCAGTTGCAGGCTGAGACGCTGGCCACCTGGCGCGACTATCTGGCTGATCTGCGCGTGCGTCCCTTTGCCGACCCCGAAGAGGCGGTGCGAATATCGGGCGCCCTGGCGCGGCGGGATTCAGCCCTGGTCGCGCTGCTGACCGAGGTTTGGCATCAGGCGGGCGGCACCGACCGGCGCCGCAGCCATGCCCAGCAGATTGCGGTCGCGGCCGAATTCGCGCCGATGATCCAGTATGTCGAACAGGGGCGCATGTCCGAGATTGCCGCGCTCTTTGCCGGGCTGAACGTGGCGCTTGGTGCGATGGATCGCGATGCGCCCACGGGGATGCAGCGCCTGATGGGGGTGCAGGGGCGGGCGGCCAGTGTCGCGGCGCTGCGGCAGGCGCCGCTTGTCGTGGTGCAGATCGTCGAGGATGTGCTGGCCCAGACCGGCGCGGCGCAGGCCGATCTCATGTCCAACCCCCTGACCCGCGCCTGGCAGGCCGAGGTTCTGGGCGCCTGTCGCGGCGCGATCGAGGGACGCTTTCCCTTTGCCGCCGGGCCGGACGCCGATCCCGCGGTCGTCCTGCGCCTGCTTGGCCCCGGCGGGGTGGCGGACCGTTTCATCAAGGGGCGGGCGGCGGCCTATCTCGACATGACGACGCAGCCCTGGCGCTGGAAGCCCGAGGCGCGTTTTGCCGGCCTCTCGCCCGACAGCGCCGAGTTCCTGCAGCGTCTGGCGGGGCTGTCGGATCTCTTTGCCAGCGGGCCGGAAACGCGGCTGACCTTCTCGGCGCTGGCTGAACGTGGTGCCGCGACCATCGCCATTGGCGGCGCGGGCGGCCCGGTCGAAACCCGCAGCGCGCCGCTGTCGCTGGCATGGCCCGGCCCCGATCCCGCGCGCGGTGTCGAGGTCAGCTTTCGCACCCCTACGGGCGAGGCCCGCCTCTCCGAGGCCGGACCCTGGGGCCTTTTGCGCCTGCTTGGCCCGCTGCGCCTGCGCGAGCGTGACGGGGGCAGGCGTTTCCTCGTCGACCTCAGGACCGAGGGCGCACGCCTCTTTGTCGAGATCGAGGTGGACCGGCCCGCGAACCTTCTGTCCCGGCGGATGCTTCTGCGCGATCTGACCTGTGCGCAGGTGCTTTAACCCCCGCCTTGGGCGCGACCGGGCGGGCAAAACCTGCTATGCTGATGCTGTTGTTGCAGGTCATTTCCACACCATTGCCTTGGTTCGCCCCCGAAGGATGCACCCATGCCCCAGGATCGCGAGATTTCCGTTTCCGTGCCCGCGTTTGGCGACGATGTCCGCTTTGCCCAGCTTGAGGGCGAAGACGAGATCAGCCAGCCCTTTCGCTTTGATCTGCTGCTCAGCAGCGACAAGACCGACCTTGCCGCCGACAGCGTGCTTGGCACCGGGCTGACCGTGACAGTCACGGGCGAGCCGAAGCGCCACTTTCACGGCATCGTTGCGGCCTTTGGTCTGGCTGAACTGCGCGACGATCAGGCGATCTACCGGGTGACGGTGGTGCCTTGGCTGTGGCTTTTATCGCTGCACACCGACAACCGCATCTTCCAGAATCTCAGCGTGGTCGAGATCGTGAAGAAGGTGTTTTCGGCCTATCCCGATGCCGCTTTCGAGATGCGGCTGCGCAAGTCCTATCCGCCGCGCGAATACTGCGTGCAGTATGGCGAGAGCGATCTGAACTTTGTCCAGCGCCTGCTGGAACATGAGGGCATCTTCTATCTGTTCGAACATGAAGATGGCGCCCATCGCATGATCCTGGTCGATGGCAATGCCGCGCTGAAACCTGTGCCGGGGGACGGAAAGCTGCCCTATGAGGGCGACAACCGCATCAGTTTTCGCGAGGGCGATTTCATCACCGGCTGGCGCCCCCTTGCGCATGTGCGACCGGGGGCCTTTACCCAGACCGACTATGATTTCGAGAAACCCTCGGCTGACCTTATGACCAAGGCGGTCGCGCCGATCGGGCACAAGGCCGACCGGGCCGAGCACTATCACTACCCCGGAACCTATGTTGACCTTGGCCGGGGTGACCGCCTGACCGCGATCCGGCTGGAGGAACAGCAGGCCCCCCATATCCGCATCGAGGCGACCGGCACGGCCCGCACGCTCTGGTCCGGGCGCACCTTCGGGCTGGAACTGTTCCCGCGCGAGGCCGAGAATGACGACTATCTGGTGCTGCGCACGGCCTATCGGCTGTGGGATGACCAGTATCGCAGCGGGCAGGAACGCGCCGATCTGGGCTATGAGGTGTCGGTGACACTCGCCCCCGCCCGCATCGCCTATCGCCCGGAACGGCGCACGCCGCGCCCGGTGATGCGGGGGCCGCAGACAGCGCAGGTGGTGGGGCCAGCGGGAGAGGAGATCTTCACCGACAAATATGCCCGCGTGAAGGTGCAGTTCCACTGGGACCGCGAAGGCAGGCGGGATGAAAACACCACCTGTTTCATCCGCGTCAGCCAGACCTGGGCCGGCGCCGGATGGGGCTTCATCCAGATCCCCCGGATCGGGCAAGAGGTGATCGTCGATTTCCTGGAAGGCGACCCCGATCAGCCGATCATCACCGGCCGTGTCTATAACGCCGCACAGATGCCGCCCTATGGCCTGCCCGGCAATGCGACGCAATCGGGGTGGAAGTCGAACTCCTCGCCCGGTGGCGGCGGCTGGAACGAGCTTCGGTTCGAGGACAAGGCCGGCTCGGAAGAGGTCTATTTCCAGGCCGAGAAGGACCACAACGAGCTGGTCAAGAACAACGAAAGCCGCACCATCGGCAATGATTTCGCCGAGGACGTCGGCCATGACGCGCAGCAATCTGTGGGCAATGACCGCACCGAAAGTGTAGGGCGTGACAAGTCCACGAGTGTCGGCCAGCACCGCACCGTTCAGATCGGTGTCAATGACACCGAAACCGTGGGCGCTGACCGGTCGCTGACCGTGGGCGCCAACGAGACGATCTCGATCGGGTCAAACTCGACCGAGACCATAGGGGCGAACCACACCCAGACCGTCGCCATTGCGCAGACGGTGACGGTGGGGGCGGCGCGGGTCGATACGGTGGGGGCGTCTGAGACGCGCAGCGTGGGGGCAGTGCAGACGAACACGATCGGCGCCAGTCGCAGCGTCACCGTGGGCGCGGGCCAGACCCATTCCATCGGTGCCGATGATGGCTGGACGGTCGGGGGCGGGCAAACCGTCTCGGTGGGGTCGGACCAGTCGATTACCATCGGCGCCAAGCAGACGCTGAACGTAGGCGCCGATCAGGCCAATACCATCGGCGGTGCGCAGGCCACCAAGGTGGCCAAGGATGCGATGATGCAGGTCGATGGCAATATGGGCGTGAAGGTCGGCAAGAGCCTCGCCTTCGACGTGACCGACGAGATTACCCTGAAATGCGGCTCGGCCCAGATCACCATGAAGAAGGACGGCACGATCATCGTGAAGGGCAAGGACATCACCATTGACGGGTCGGGCAAGATCAACCTCAAGGCCGGGGGGGATATCACGGCCAAGGGGTCGAAGATCAATATGAACTGACATTCGCCCTAATCCGGCAGAAACTGGTCGAGCGCCGCATCCGGCGCGGCGGGATCAAGGGGCAGGGACGGCAGACCACGTGCCCAGATCAGGAAGGGCGCATCCGTGCCCGCGCCCTCGGGCACCGGCAGCGCCTCAAGCGCGGCCCATAGGGCATCTGCGCCGAGGTTTGGGTCCAGTGTGCCCGCGGCATCGCACCAGCCCTCCAACCCCTCAGGGTCCGGCAGCGCAGGGGCAATCAGGATCAGGCTCAGCGGGAAGGCGCGACCCACCCGATCAGCCCCGGGCAGGATCACCCCCGCCGCGATCCGCCCGCCCGAAACCAGACGGAAGCGGATGCCGCCGTCTGGCCATCTGCGGTTCAGTCGCGGTGCAAGATGGCGGGCGACCCATGGGTCCCATTTCAGGCGGAAGCCATCGGGCAGACCCCGCGCGACGAAATCACCCGTGGTCGGCAGCTTGCCGAAGAACCCGGCGAAGGGGGCGGTCAGAACCCCTCGGGGCATCGGAAATTGCCAAACATGCGCAGGTCAAACGGGTTCTCGACCGAGGCCGCCCGCAACTCGAAATCGGCGCTGAAGCCGCCGAAAGCCAGGCGCAGGCGGAACAGTTCGGGCAGATCGGTCCGGCTGAGGCGACCCTTGCGGATCAGCCGCAGGAAGGCCCAGGACCCGGTTTCCGACATCACGGCCTCGGCACTGCCATCCACGGGCGCGAAAGAAAGCGCGATGAGGTTTGTGCCATCCTTGCCCGGCCAGGTCATCGGCGTGGGGCGCACGGCCGAGTTGAAGTAGACGAGGTTCTGCCCATCGAGATTCAGCGTCACCCGCGCGGCATTGGGTGAAAGGTCCTTGGGCTCCAGCGTGAAGGCCATGATCGGACCGGCCCCGCCCGGAAACAGCCCGTCGCGGATGGATCTGGCCTGTTCAAAGGGTTGCAGCCGCGCGGGATCAAGTCCGAAGTCCGCACGCCAGACCCATGGCCGGACGGTGGTATCGACATAGGCCAGCAGATTGTCGGTCACGAACTTGTCGATCAGCCCGCCGGGGCCGAAGAGGCGCTGGAAATCCGCCACATTCACGTCGATCGCGCTGTCGGCGACAAAGGGATAGCGCCCGGCGGTGGCCTGCGTGCAGAAGGGCAGCACATCGGCCTTCCAGCGCGCATTCAACTGGGCGATCACCGCCTCACGCGTGACGGTGATCGTATCGCCCGCAACGCCGCCCACCCAGTCATCCACCGGGTCGGGCAGGGCCTGCGCCACCACGGCCAGCGCCCCGGTCAGTTGCGGCAGGCCGCCGCGCGCCAGAAGTGCGGCCTGCGGATCGGGGCTGGCCGCGACGGTCTGCAACTCGTTTGCCAGCGCGCCAAGCGCAAGTTCGGCGTCCGCGATGCGCGGCGGCACACCGTCAACCTCGTCAATGACCGATTTCAGCGGCGCGAAGTGGCGGGCGATATCGGTGCCCGGCGGATCGGCAGGTGCGCCGCCGCCGTCCTGCCCGGCAAGCTTGGTTCCCTTCTTGATCAGCTTGCCCACCTTGCCCAGTTTCTTGGTGGCCGCATTGATCACGCCCTTCGGCACCTCGCCCCCTTCGGCGCCCGCCTCGGCCGGGCGCGTCAGATCAGTCTCGTCGACAATCGCGCGCAAGAGGCGCTTGAGCGTGCTGTCCGGGCTTGCCAGATCCTTGAGGTTCGCCGTCGCCAGTGTCAGGTCGTTCAAGGGCGCAAGCCGCACGTCACGCAGGAAGCCATCCCATTGGGCGATGAAATCGTCGCCGTAGAGCTTCAGGATATCAGCCTCAAGCGTCGCGACCGAGGCGTCAGAGCTTTCGGCGCAGCCCCCCGCGAACACCGCCCGGTCAAGTGCGGCCTGCGCGGCGATCTCGGGGATCAGGGGAAGGACGACATCGTGGAAGCCCGCATAGGTATAGGCGCCGGGCAGCCCCACGCGCAGCGTCTTGCCCGACAGCCGCGTCAGAACGCGGGTGCCGTTGGGCCCGGCCTTTTCTGCCGGAATCCATTCCGGCAGGTCGGTGATCGCCGCCTCTTGCCGCAGCGCGCCATAGGCACGCACGGCAAGGGGGATGGTGCAGATGCTTTCCAGCGCGGTTGCCACAAGGGTCTGGTCAGGGGCGATGCGATCGGGATCGCGTGACATCCGGTCGATCGCGGCCAGTTGATGCGCCAGCGCCGCCTCGGTCGGGAAGGGATCGACGGGGGCCTCTGCGGGCAGCGCCTCTTGCCACCAGCGGGCGAGGAAATCGCGGTCCGATGGCGCAAGCCCCGTCAGCATGAAATAGGCCTTGAGACCGCCCAGCAGGAAATCGGGGTCACGGATGCTGCGCCAGAGCGTGGCCTCCAGCAGCGCCACCATGCGCGGCTCCAGCACGTTTTTCAGCGTGCGCTCATAGGCGACGGTCTGGGCGCGGGCGATCTCGGCGCTGGCGGTGGGGCCCAGAAGCGTCAGCGCGTTCTGCGGCACTTCGGTTCGCGCGGCCTCGACCGTGGTGGCCGCCTCAAGCGCGAGATCGAGGTCCAGCGGATCGGTCGGTGCCTGACGCGCCGCGACATTTGAGAGCCGCCCCGACAGGTCGGCAAGCAAACGCTCCTGATCGGCGATGCCGCCCGACCAGCGCAGGAAGGCATAGAGGAATGCAAGCCCAAGCGCCGCGGTCAGGAACACCGCTCCCGCCAGTGTGCCACGCCAGATCCAGCGCCGCCGACGCTCGGCCGCGGGGTCAAAGACGCCAAGCCCGGCCTCGGGGAAGATCACATCGGTGATCAGGTTGCGCAGGAAATAGGACCGCGTATCCGCATGGGCACGGCGCGGCGGGGGCTCGGCCATCATGCCAAAGGCCGAAGACAGTTCGCTCACCAGCCGGTCGATGGGCGAGCCTTCCTGCGTGGCCGAGGTGAGGTAGAAGCCCCTGAGCCAGGGGCTCTCCTCATAGCGGCTTTCCCCGAAGACCACGTCGATCAACAGCTTCAGCGGCGCCTCCAGCCGGGCGGTCTGCGCGGGAAAGCGGAAGATCTCGGCGCGGCGGGGCAGGGCTGCATCCTCGGCCATGCGTCCAGCCAGTCGCGCCTCCAGCTGTGCCAGAAGCGTCTGCATCTCATGTTCGATGCTCTGGCCGTCAACGCGGCCGCCGGTCGGCAGTGTGGCGCCCCAGACCTGTTCGCGATCGCGCGAGGTGAGATCGGCGAAGAATGCCTCGAAACCGGGGATCAGGTCGGCCTTGGTGATCAAGAGGTAAACCGGCAGATGGATGCCCAGTCTTTCGCGCAACTCGGTCAGCCGCTTGCGGATCTCGCGTCCATGGGCGCGCAACTCGGCCTCTGGCCCCAGCAACTCGCGCGAGGACAGCGCGACGATCACCCCGTTCAACGCGCGCCGCCCCCGGTGCCGTTTCAGCAAGTCCAGAAAGCCGCCCCATTCGCGGGCATCGGCCTCGGGGTCGCTGGCCTGCTGCACATAGCGCCCGGCGGTGTCGATCAGCACGGCGGTTTCCGTAAAGAACCAGTCGCAGTTGCGTGTGCCGCCAACGCCTTGCAGGTCATCGGTGAGGTCGATGTGGAAATGCAGCCCCGACTGGCGCAGCGCGGTGGTCTTGCCGGTGCCCGGTGGGCCGATCATCAGATACCACGGCATATCGCGCAGAAAGCGGCGGTTGCCGATCTTGGCACGCTTCATCTCGGCCAGCACGTTCTGGAACTTTGACGTGACCTCGGCCATCTGGGCATCGCCGGGCCGTGCCGTGGGGGCTGCAGTGGGCTGGGCAAGCTCGGTCACGAACAGCTGGTTGCGCCGCGCCGCGCGCAGTTGCGTCAGAAGAAGCGAGAACAGCCACAGGATCAGCAGCGCGCCGATGGTGATCCCGCGCGCAAACTCGGACTCCAGCGGAACCAGATCACCGATGGCGAGCAGGGGCCCGAACAGCCAGATCAGTGCGCACAGCAGCAAGAGCCCGATGGCGGTCCATAGCCGCCGCGAAAACAGAAACCGCAGGATCGCCTTCAGGATGCGCATCAAAGCCTCTTCTCGATCCGGATTTCGACGCGACGGTTGCGGGCGCGGCCCTCCTTTGTGTCATTGCCGGCAATCGGCTCGGCGTCGGCATGGCCTTCGTGACGCAGCTTCGCCTCGGGCACGCCGCTTGCGGCCAGCAGGGCCGCGATCCGTTCTGCCCGCGCCTCTGAAAGGCCCTGGTTCGAGGCGAAGGGGTTGGAACGCTGCACCGGCACGTTGTCGGTATGGCCGATGACGGTGACGCCGCCGATCAGCTCGTCATTCTCTTTCAGAACCCCGGCGATGGCCGCGATCAGCGGCTGGTATTCGGCGTTCAGATCCGCCTTGGCCGACCGGAACAGCTCGGGTGCGCTGCCTTGCAGGCGAAGGACGACCAGCGCCGGATCCTCGTTCCCGTCGATTGCCTTGGCGGTCTCGGGCGGAGCGGCTGCGGTGATGGCGGGTAAAAGCTCAAAGCTTGTGGGGGCAAGCTCTATCTGCGGCGGCTCGGCGGCGGTATCGCGCACCGGGCGAAAGAGTTCCGCACGCTGCGTCGGGGGCAGGGCGTTTGCAAGGGTGAAAAGCTGCTCGCTTCGGGTGGAAAGCTGCAGGCCAAGCCCTGCATATATCCCGGTGACAAGCGCGGCTGCCGCCACTGCGACCGCCCAGAGGGGGAGGGCAAAACGGCGGGGCTGATCGGGGGCGGCCACGCCCTGCCAATGCGGCGAAAGGGGGGCCTGCTCGCGATCGGGGTTGCGCAACAAACGGGCGGCCTGCCCGCGCAGCGCGAGGATCGCACCGTCGGCGGCGGTGCCCTGCACCCGGTACTTGCCCCGGAACCCAAGACCCAGACAGAGATAGGCCAGTTCAAGAAGATGCGGATCGCGGTTGGGGTGGCGCAGCAGATCCTCGAAACGCTCAAAGAACCGGGTCCCGGCATCGACCTCACCCGACAGCTGCGTGACAAGGGGCTGGCGCGGCCAGTCGCTGTGCCCGCCCCATGGGGTGTTCAGCGCCAGATCGTCGATCAAAGCGGCCACGCACCATGCTCCCTGATCGGCACGGGCCAGCGGCACGCCCTGACCCACGGCTGCATCGCGCGCGTCGATCAGCGCATCGAATAGCCGCACGCGCAGGCTTTCGGCCTGTGGCGGGGCGGTCGCGCGCTCCAGCTCGGGGGCGAACTCCATCAGGGGGGCAAAGGCCGCGACCAATGGATTGGCGCCCGCCCGGCTGTGGCGCAACCGGGCGCGGACCCCCGATGCGGCGGGAGCAGGCGCAAAGGCGGCAGGCGGTCCGGACGATGCCCCTTGGGTGACGGCAGGCCGGTCGCTGCGGACCGGGCGAATGCGGGTGCGTCCGGCGTCATTGGAAAGGCCAAAGGGATCGTCGTTTTCGCCCATCACCGGCTCACTGCGTAACAGTCGATCTGCGGCTCGCGCTCAAGCACGCCCGAGACGCCGATGACAAATCCGGGCGCGTCCTGCAGATGCGCCCAATGTTCTGATTTCTGGTCCAGCTCAAGGCAGAGCCTCTCGCCATCAAACGGGATCTCGCGCGGCTGCGAGTAAAGCGGCTTCAGCGGAATGCCTGGCAGGCGCGATTTCCAGAGCTGCTCGAACACATCCGCCGCACCGACCGTCGCTTGATCGACAAAGATCCGGCGCAGGCTTTCGTCCGACATCTCGGACCCCACGCGGATCACGATGCGGCAGGTGCGCAGGATTTCCGGGTTGTCGATCCGCACCTTCCAGATGTTCTGGGCGTGGCGGGCAACGGCCATCACCCGCGACTTTGGCTCGACATGGCGCAGCGACAGGATCAGCGAGCGCAAGGTATCGGCGAGTGCGGCATAGGCGGGTTGCGGGTCGGTGTGATCATAGGCGGGCAGTTCGCTCAGCCGGCGCAGGGATGAACCAAAGGTCGCCATCTGCCCGGCAAGGCCCGCCAGCTCCTCATAAAGCTCTGACGGGTGATGCAGGTTCTGCGCCAGAACATGCGCGAGGCGCGGCCGCGCCGAATTGGCCAGATGCAGGATCATCAGGTTCTCGACCGAGGCGCCGCTGCCGCTGACCACCAGACGGCCATGCGCATCGGCAATCCGGTCCAGACCTGCGACGATCTCTTGCAAGAGGCTGGCATACCACGCCACCGCCCCCATGGTCAGCGCGGGCGGCAGATGCCCGTCATCCAGTGCCACGGCCCCGTCGGCGCGCAACCCCTCAAGCCGCGCGACGGGCAGTGTCACATAGCCTGCGGCCTGTTCGCCGGGCAGAAGAAACCGGGCCGAAAGCCGGGCGGTCTCGATCTCTTCGGCCTCGGCCCCGCCGCGCAGCGCATCGCGCGCCACCTGATAGGTGCCGCGCCAGCGCGCGCCCGATGGTTCGGCATGGGCGGGGTCAATGCTGGGGTTTCCAGCCTGTTCGGCAGGGATCGCAAGGCAGGCAAGGCCAGCGGCATTGGCCGCGACCGGAACGGGCGGCGGGGGCAGCATCGTGCCGGGCAGGGTAAAGGGCGTGCCGTCCGGGAAGATCCCCTGCGCATCCGAGATCGCCAGACGGCCCCCATCCAGTGCCGCTCGATCAAGCGTCAGCCGGGTGAAACCAAAGCTCTGCCGGGGCAGTGCGGCCAGACCTGCCCGCAAGAGCGCCTCGGCATGGCGATCCTGCTGCTGGAAATGCTGCGCGCGCAGGAACAGCCCTTCGCTCCAGACCACCTTGTTGCTGTCGCTCATCGGGTTCTCCGTTCGTCAGGCAGGCATCAGGCTGATGCCCGAGGGGCCGACATCCACCAGAAAGCCGGGCGAGGAGGTGGGATCGACCCCGACCTTGGCCCGGAACACCTTGCCGCCCGGATCGCGGAACCCCGCGATCACGCCCAGAACACTGGTCGCGGCGTCAAAGGCGATCACCTTGGACACGTCGCCGCCTGGCGGCAGGGTGATCACGTCGGCGCGGATGAAATCGGCGCCAAGGGCTGCCTGAGGCGATTGCAGCGCAAAGGCATCGGCGCTGTCAAAGGCGCCGCTGCCGCGCATCTGCACCACCTGCAGCGTCACCGGACGGTCGGCGCCATCGGGGCCGGGGTTCATGCCGGCGCGGGCGGTGGCGCGCACCGTGGCGGCGCCGGGGCCTGCGGGGGTGCAGGCGGCAACCGGCAGGGCGGCGGCTGCCAGCAGGAACATGCGTCGGTCGATCATGGGTCTGTCCTCCGGTCTGTTGTGCCTTCATATGCCTCGCGGAAATCGGCGCCGATCTCGCCCAGAAAGCGGCCCTCGGCGGCACGGGCCATCTCGCGATAGCGCGTCTCGTAGAGCTGCCACAGCCGGGCTCCGCGCCCGCCCGAGAGCAGCGACTTCAGAAGTCCGGCCTCGGTCACCTCGGCCTCGAAGGCCGCGGGGTCGAAGCGGTCGATCATCTGGCGCAGCGCGGCCTGCACGCCCATCCATGTGCGGCGCTGATGGTCTGAGAGGTCATGGAAAGCGGCCCCGATCGCGGCATCGGGGTCAAGATAACCCGGCCCGCGCGGGCGGATCAGCGCGGCCAGAATCTCGTCCCGCGTGGCAAGGAACTTCAGCGGGTTCACATCGGCGGCGCCGATCACCGTCTGGGCCACGCGGGCGCTGCCCTTTTCCGCTGCGCGGCTGCGCAGAAGCTGCACAAGCCCCTCGACCAGCAGGGCAAAGCGGCGGCCAAGCGCCTCCATCTCGGCCTCGGTCACTGGGGTATCGCCCAGGCCAAGCCCCCGCAGGAAGGCTGCAGTCAGCGCGTCGGATGCGGGCGCTGCCATGGGTGGTGGCGCCACCTGAGGGGGCCGTTCGCGTATCCGCACAGGCTCGGGCTCGGCAGGCGCAACCACGGGCGGCGCGGCGGGTTCGGGGACGGGATCGGGCGTCACCTGACCGAAAAAGCTGTCGGCGCCGAAGCCCTCGACCGCGGGCGCCCGCGCGGTCTCCAGCGCGAAGTGGCTGTCCAGCCGCTGCGGCGCCGCTTGCGGGGCGGGGCGGTTGCCAAAGGGTTGGGGCAGGCTTTCGGGGCGCGGCGGCGGGGGTGGCGCGGCCTCGGCCACGGGCCGGGTAAAGAAATCGTCGCGGGCGAAGAAGCCCCCCTCGGACCGGGCCTGTGGGGTGGCATCAGGGCGCGGCGCCTCGGCAAGTTCAATGCGGATCACCACATCGCCCAGCCGAAGCCGCGTGCCATGTTGCAGCGGCGCCGAGTTGCCCGCACCAAGTGGCCGGTCGGCGCCATCGATGAAGAGCCCGCCTCGGCTGGCGTCGGTGACACTGTAGCGGCCATCGCGCACGGTGACGATGCAATGGCGGCGCGAGACATACATCTCGGGGTCGTCAATCTGCCAATCGCAATCCGCCCCCCGCCCGATCGAGAGATCGCCGCCAAGATGGACGCGCTCGGTCTGGGGCTGCGGGCAGGGCGAATGTTCGATCACCAGACGCAGGCTCATGTCGCGCCCTCCGTCATCGCGGTAAAGCTGCGCAAGCGCAGGTCGTCGCCCTCGCGCCGCCCTGATGGCGCGATCCAGGCGGTGCGACCAAGCCGGCTGGCGCCGATGCGGGCGGCGGGCACCTCGGGTGCGGCAAGTACCGGGCGCAGGTTAAAGTCGATCTCGCGCCCGGCGGCAAAGACCACCAGATCAGCCAGACGCGCGCGAAACGGCAGGTCATCGGCCAGACGCAGGAAGCCGGGCAGATCGATCGGCCCGATGCGCAGCTCGGCGCGGGTCTGGCGCTGATAGCTGCGCGCGCCCGCAACCGCACCCTGGCCAAGACGGGAATGCGCCTGCCCAAGACGGGTCTGAAGGGGCGCGGGGATCGGCATCCAGTGGCCCACGAACTCGATCAGCCGAACCGGGGCGCCCACGAAATCGGCCAGAAGCCGGGTCAGCCGCTCTACCCCCTGAACCGCCTGCCCCAGCGAGGTCGCGTGGCGGCGCTTCAGCGCGGGCGAGGCGCCCTCGATCTGCATACCGGGCATGCCGATCCCGGCAAGGGCGTCGGTCAGCGCCAGCGTCATGCCGCCTTGACCGAAGGGCAGTTGCACCTCGGGCCGCGCCTCGGCCCAGGCCCGCCAGAAAAGGGCAAGCTGGCGATGCTGCAGCATGTTGCAGAAATCAAGAAAGGTCGTATCGGCCGAGGCGGTATCGCGGCCACCCGCGAACCAGCGCTCGGACAGGCGCGCCATGATCCAGCGGGTCATGTGCAGCGGCATGGCGCCTTCGGGGCCTAGAAGGCCCAGCACCTCGACCTCGACCTCGGCCGGGCGATGGGGCGTTGCCGGGCGCATCCCGGCAATGTCGCGCGTGGCTATCGACAGGCGCGCACGCTGACCCAGTCGGGCGGGTTCATCACCCGGACGACCGGCACGACCAAAGCGGCGTCCCGGCCCCTCCAGCCCGGCAAGCAGGCGGAAGAACCCGGCCTCGACCGTTTCCGTCGGCGGTGCCGTCAGATCGGCGCGCGTATGCCCGGCGTCATCGGCCATGCCACCTCCTGTTGTCTGTGCGAAAGGCGCGTCTTGCAGCGCACAAAGCTGTTGATCCCGGCATGGCGTGCGAAAAGCTGCGACAGCAGCGCGGGCAGCAGCAGCTCGGCGCCGCCGGACAGCACCGCCTCATCCAGCGTCAGCGTGATCTCGACCCCGCGGCCGAAACAGAGCGGCCCCGGCAGGCCCAACCGTTCGGTGATCGTGCGCGCGCTGACGCGGGTGATCGCGCGGGCATGGCGCGTCAAGGCCGGGTCGCCGCGGTCGGCGTAGAGGTCCAGCAGCGCGCGCAAGGGCTCGGCGTTGCGGTTCTCTTCGGCCAGCGACAGATGGTTCAGCGCAAGCTGCCCCACCAGACGCCACGCCAGATCATCCTGCACGGCCTCACCTTCTTGCCCCACGCGCGGAAGCCCCGCCTGCAACGCCGGTCGCGGGCGGCGCAGGGGCGCGATCAACTCGATCCGGGCCAGCGGATCGCCGGTCTCGGGGGTCAGGCGCGGCTGGTCATCAAGGATCGGCAGGTCGCGATTGGTGCAGAGCGCGCGGATATCCAGCCGGCGTACTGCGCGCGGCTCGGCGCCGCCGGGAAGGCGCGCGACCGAGATATAGAGGTCAGATCCGGCATGGCTGGTGCGGGTCTGGCCGCGACGCAGTTCATCCTCGGTTGGCCGACGCGGGCGGCGTTCGGTGGTATAGACCAGCCCCGATCCGCGCATCTGGTCCATCGCATGCAACTGGTGCAGGCGCGCCTCTGGCCCCTCGGCCTCGGCATCCTCGACGTTGAGCAGCCGGTAGATCTCGAAATCCAGAGGGCGGGCGCGGTCGGCATGCACCACATGCGCAGTCCTGCGGGGATCAAGCTCGACGAGGCCACATTCCTTTTCAAAGAGGTTCACCACCGGCGTGGCGAACAGCCGGAAGGCCGATGCAGAAAGATCAGCCAGACCGGGCGCAGGCCGGGTCAAGGGAAGCAGGATCTCCACCTTGCCCGAGGCAGCCCGCAGGGCGGGGTTCAGCCCGGACAGGCGCAGAAAGTGAAAGCGTTCCGGCATCAGGAAGTATTCACGCAGCAGCCGGTAGCCTTCAAAGGCCGGACGCAGGCGGGGCAACAGCGCCTCGGTATCGGCAAGGCCCAGCATGGCGGCAGGGGAGGCCATGTGCCAGGCACCGCCCTCGGGTCGGGCGCAGACCCCGCCACCGGCACCGAAGACCGCATCGAAGATCGCGCCCGAGGCCGCACCTCCTGCAAAGTTGACATCCAGCCGGTCAAGCGACAGCTCGGCCAGCGCGCCGGGGCCGGCGCGGCGCAAGACCAGCCGGATGGCCGCCTCGGCTCGTGCGGTCTGCGCATCGGGCAGGCGCAGCGCCTTGATCGCGCCACGGTCCGGCAGATAGTCGGCACTGTCGATCGCCACGGGCCAGAGTGTCACGTCCTGCGCGGTCGCATAGGTCGCGCGGGTGGCAAGCCCTTCGCGGAAGGCCGCCGTCATCTGCGTTCCGCGCCGCACGACATGGCCCTGCGGCATGGTCTGGACTTGTGGCCCCGGATGCAGGACCACGGTGGACATGGCAGGCGCGGGGCCTACGAGGTCAGGGTAAAGCGCATCAAGCAGGTTGCGCACCTGCAGGGTCGATTCCGCCTCGACCTTGTGGCGCGTCCGGGCGGCAAGCCATGCGACGCCCTCCAGCAGCCGCTCGACATAAGGGTCGGGGCAGGGGACCGAAGTCAGCGACAGGTTTTGCGCCACCACCGGATGCAGCGCGGCAAATTCAACCGCCAGCTCGCGGATATGGGCGAGTTCGGACTCGTAGTAGCTGAGGAAATGCCTGTCCATCAGCGATCCTCGCGCGCGGTCATCGCCCGGCCGCTGTCCAGGTCAATGGTGGTGGCAAGGCGCAGGCGTTCCGGTGTGGGGGTCAGCATCAGCACCCCCTCGATCACCACGCGCAAACCGGTCTTGGCGCCCGTCTCGACCTTTACCCGCAGGCTGTCACGCTTGAGGCGGGGCTCGAAGGTTGCCACCACCTCGCGCAGTTCGCGGGCCAGTGCCTCGGGGTCAAAGTCACGGGCGCGGCGGCCAGAAAAGCAGGGCACGCCATAGTTGAGGACCGAGCGGCGCACATGGGGAAAATCGGCTAGCACATCGGCCGGGTCCAGCGCCGTCCCGCGTTCGGTGGGCGTGACCAGCAGCCGCGACTCCATGCGTTCGACGTTGAACAACGCCTCGATGTCGCGCCGGACCGCTTCGCGCAGCACCTCAGGCGTGACGACGATGCCGCGCTCCTGCAGGAAGCTGTGCCGCTCCAGCCGGTTGAACAGCAGCACCACTGCGCGGCGCTGGTCGTCCGTCAGGGTGCTGTCCTGATCCAACCCCCGGCGGCCCCGGTCGATCAGGGCCGCCAGTCTGTCTTCGCCAATGTCGCGCGCCAGTTCCGCCCGCGCCCGCGCGATCTCGGCAGCCAGTCCGGGCAGGTCATCCACCAGCCGGTCCCAGAGGCTGGGCTGAACCGCCTCTTGTCGGGACTGCATCGGGACATTGGCATCGATCATCGGGCAGGTCTCCGGGCTGGCCGGCA
>ERZ1645185.357-NODE-357-length-19287-cov-4.484609_pt1 | contig 19287 bp, 17 predicted proteins | sample MGYA00575351_ERZ1645185 | MGnify/ENA primary metagenome ERZ1645185 (study PRJEB40838, sample SAMN11284767) | freshwater sediment metagenome | isolation source: river sediment | host: Sediment | place: India: Jana village, Kanpur | collected 2015-12-17 ...
TTCGCGACGAACCGTCATGAATAATCCGGGCTAGAGAGCCTGGCAAACTCGTCTTCGTCGATCGGGACAAACCGTACCAAATCACCGGGTTCCAGCAAAAACGGCTTGGCTCTGGTGAGACTGAACAGACGAACCGGTGTCCGCCCGATAATGCGCCAGCCACCTGGGCTGGTCTGCGGGTAAATACCGGTTTGAGTTCCTGCAATGCCGACGGAACCGGCGGCAACCTGCTGGCGCGGTGTCGGGTGGCGGGGTGTGGCGATGCGCGTCGGTACGGTGCCTAGATAAGGAAACCCTGGACTAAATCCCAACATGTACACGCGGTAGGTGACAGAGGCATGGAGCCTGCTGGCTTCGACAGGCGTCAGGTCAGCCTGTTGTGCGATGTTGAGCAGGTCCGGCCCCGCGGCGCCACCGTACCACACGGGGATGATGTGTGTGGTGGCGGGGCGGGAGGGCGTATGAATCTTGTTGCTGATGAGGGGCTGGATCTGTCTGGTGAGTGTGGTCTCATCGGTCTGCAACGGATCAAAATAGACCGTCGCGGATCGATAGGTGGGGACGACTTCTACCACCCCGGGAAGAGCTGCCTGGTCGATTGCCGCGGAATAGGCGAGTACTAGTTCGTGTGTTCGAAGGGTGATGCCGTCGCCGAACTCGATGGTGAGGGCACATTCACTCGTTGGAAGGATTCGTGGCATTCTGCGCACGTAAGGCCTTGCGGCGGAGGGTGACGGTGACCGGTGGCGATCACTCCGGTAGCGGTCTCCCATTCGTTTCGGTTGCGAATGGAAGTATGGCCAAACCCAACAGGTAGATCAATGCAATGGCGCTCGCGGCACTGTTGAACGAACCAAACACGGTGACGAGCCAGCCCGTGAGAAACGGTGCCGCCGACGCGAGTACACGGCCCGCGTTAAAACAGAATCCAGACCCTGTGGCTCGAAGGCGTGTGGGATAGAGCTCAGGGAGGTAGATCGGAAACCCACTGAAGATGCCGTTGTTGAAAAATCCGAGCACCGGCAACAAGACCAGTACCTCCGCATAGCTGTGGGGCACAACATAGGTGGCCGGTAGCAGAATGAGACTACCGAGACACATCAAGCCGAAGACGGGAAGACGTCCGAATCGTTCCGCCAACGGCCCGAACCCCAGATACCCGAACAGGGCACCTACGTTCAGCGCCATGATGGCGTAGCTCACTTTTTCACTGAGGACGGCGGGGTCCTGACCCTGCAGATCGGGCAGGGCACGGATGAGGGTGGGCGCCCAATTGGTCGCGCCCCATACGCCGAAGACGGCCACGAAAGCCAAGGTGGAGCCCACCAGGGTGTCGCGGCGCAGCGCCGGCTCGAACAATTCACCCAGGTGCAGAAGCGTCGCGCGAGCTGAGCGTCCCTCCAGTTCATGCGCCTGCACCCAGCGTTCTGGTTCTTTGACCCATCGACGGACCAGCAGCGCCACACACGCCGGTAGGATGCCGACCAGGAACAGCACCCGCCACTCGGAATCTTTCAGCAGGAGATTACACCCGGCGGCAAGGAAAAAGCCGAAGGCCCAGGCCGACTGTAAGATGCCGGCGGCTCTGGCGCGTTTCTCCTCAGGCCAAGTCTCGGCCACGATCGCCGCTCCTGCCGCCCATTCTCCGCCGACGCCGAGGGCCGTGAGAAAGCGGGCAATCGCCAGATGCCACCATTCCTGCGCGAAGGCGGCCAGCCCCGTGAAGATCGCGTACATCAGGATGGTCGCAATCAGGGTCTTGGTGCGGCCGAAATAGTCGGCTGCGAGGCCGAAGCCGATGCCGCCGATGGCCCAGCCGATCAGGAAAATGGAAAAGACCAGGCCGCCGTACCATCCGATGCGTTCGGCGGTGACCTCGCCGTTGGCGGCTCCGGTGTGGAGCAATTCCTGGAGGGCGGGATGGAGCACGATCGCGTAAATCGTGGCGTCCATCGCGTCGAAGACCCAGCCCAACCAGGCGACGAACAGGACCACCCATTGGTATCGCGTGACGCCGTTCGTCCACCCCACGCAGAGTTCTCCTTGGTTCCGAAACGGAATTGCCGCCACGCTACGGGCAGGGTGTCGAGTTGTCAAGGTGAAGCTGCCGGAGCCCCGTGGTATAGTCGCCGGTATTATGCGTCGAATCGACTATTACCGTGTCCTCGGTGTGTCGCGCGACATCTCCGATGATGACCTCAAGAAAGCCTATCGAAAGCTCGTCTTCGAGCACCATCCCGATCGGAATCCTCACAACAGCAAGGCCGACGAGAAGATTCGGGAGATCAATTCCGCCTACGAAGTGCTCGGCGATCCGGAGCGTCGGCGCACCTACGATCGCTTGCACTGGGGCGAGGAGCCCAGGGCCGAGACCGCCGATCCCTCCCAGATTCTTGAGGAGATGGAGAAGAAGTTGTTTGACGAGGGGCGGAAGGAAGTATTCGCCGTCCTGATGAAAATGGTGCCACGGATCAAATCGGAGCTCGCCGTCATCCGTGAGCGCACCGTCGCCCACCAAGGCTATGACACGTTCAAGGAGCCGATCGTTGCGGCGCGCGGAGCGGAAGTCATCGAGGAATTCGTGACGCCGGACATGGATGAGCGCAAACAGCGTCTGCTCGAAGTGGCGGTGCAAATGATGGTGTCGCAATCGGTGGTCGCGCGGGGCGATGAGGGCGGGATTCGGGCGCTCCGGAGTCGCTTGGACGACGCGTTTCGAAAAGGCCGGATCAACGGTTTCGCCGCCGCTTTGGAGTTGCTCTACGAACGCAGATAGCGTCGAGGTTGAGACGCGGCAGCCGAAGCCATCCGGCGTTCATCGGGGATAGCCTCGGATGTGCTGTTGGTCACATTCTTGAGAGTGGCCCTGCCACGAAGCGCCCGCCTTGCATCACACCGGCGATCCGTTCGGGTCTCTGCAGGAGGTCGATTCGTCGTAGTGGATTCCCGTCCACGAACAGGAGATCCGCCTGCTTTCCCACTTCGATGGTGCCGATTTCCTCGGACATGCGCAGCAGTCGTGCGGCGGCGGAGGTGCTGGTCATGATCGCGTCCATCGGCGTCATACCGAGGGTTACCATGCGCTCCAGTTCCTGTGCGTTGTCCCCGTGATAGTTGAACGGCGTGCCGGCATCGGTGCCGAGCGCGATCGGGACCCTGCGCCGCACGGCCGCGCGGAAGCTTTTCTCGTGTTGTTTCACCATATTTTTCGCCTTGGAGCGAGCGCTGTCAGGAATGCCGCAACCGCTCGGACAGGCGGCCGTGGTTGCGAGTGCGGACAGGGTCGGCACCATATAGACGCCCTGCCGCCTCATCATCCCGGCGGCTTCGTCGTCCATTAGGGTGGCATGTTCGATCGAGTGCACGCCGGCCCGCAGCGCATTTTTCATCCCGGTCGCCCCGTGGGCATGGGCGGCCACATGTCGCCCGCTTGCGGCGGCGACCTCCACGGCGGCTTGCAGTTCTTCCACGGTCATCTGGGCATCATCGGGGGAGGTGCCGGGGGTCAGCACCCCGCCGGAGGCAATGACCTTGATGACTTCCGCCCCGGCATCGAGTTGATCCTGCACGGCCGCTCGAACCGCGGCAACTCCGTCCGCTTCGCGCCCGATGAAGCGTGCATGTCCGCCCGGCATACAGATGGCCAGCCCGGCGGCCACAATACGTGGCCCAGGCGTCAGGCCCGTTGTGATGGCGTGCTTTAGTGCAAAGACGGCATGGTCACGGAATCCCACATCGCGCACGGTCGTAAAGCCGGCCTGGAGCGTGCGGCGGGCCAGCTCGGCGGCCTTGAGCAGCGTGACAGAGGAGGATTCTCCTTCGACCGCCGCGACCACATCGGCTTCTGCGCCCAGGCAGAAGTGGACATGGCAATCGATGAGCCCCGGGAGGACGGTGAGACCACGGCCGTCGATGCGTTGCGCTCCCTTGGGGATGCGGATGCTCCGGTCTGGGCCGGCTCCCACGATGCGGGTCCCATCGATGACGAGGGTGCCCTGTTCGAGCCGCCCTCCGAGCCCGTCGAGAATTCGGATCTGCCCGATCGCAATAGTCATGGCGCCTCGCTGATCGGGATGGTGACGATGACGCCGCCCATGATGTCGTTCAGTTTATAGTCCCGCCGGGGGCTGTTCGCGTGCCCGTTATGACAGGAGACGCAACTTTCGGACACCGCCCGGTCGGCGTAGATCCCTTGAAAATATCGGACGCCGGCCTGTTGGTAGAAACCGGTAAAGGGTTTTTCCGGTGACTTCATGACGACTTCCAAGCCGCGCCGTTCGAACTCGCTGTTCGGTCCGTTCCACACGTAGATCGGGGTGAGACTCGCCAGGCGGAAGCTGAGTTTCATATCCTTTTGTGCCACAAGCCGTCCTGATTCGAGGAGGAATTGGGCGGGCAACGGCAGGCCCTTTTCCTCCTTCCAATGTTCGAGCGCCTCGACCACGCCTTGCGTATGCAACTTATCGACGACGTTTTGTGTGTAGTTGGCACGATTCGCATCAATCACGGCGTGAATGAAACCGGTGACACGCTCCGGAGCCACCATATCCGCCTTTCGCGATTCGGCGACGGCCAAGGCGATGACCCAGTAGGTCACGGCCGCGACGAACCCGGCCACGCCCGCCGCTACAATCCAGAATCCGTTTCGACTCATGTACTCCTCCTCGTCGTCGGCTGTGAACCGGTATAGATGTCGACCGCCGCGTGCACCGCGCGGCCGGGCTGGGCGGGCCATCCGTGGTGCGCAAAGATCTCTTCCAAGGCCCCCAGCAGCGTCAAGACATGAGCCTCCTGGCTGGATTCGCCCATGAGCCCAATGCGCCAGACCCTCCCGCGCAGCGGTCCCAATCCGCCTCCGATCTCAATACCATAGTCTTCGAGGAGCCGGGTCCTCACCGCGGCGTCGTTGATTCGATCCGGCAGGGTGACACAATTGAGCATCGGGAGTCGATGCTCAGTGGCAGGCAGGGGCGTCAATCCTAAGGTTTCAAGTCCTGCCAGCAGTGCCTCGCTGTTGAGCCGGTGGCGTGCGAACCGGGCCTCGCGTCCTTCGGCCTGCACCAGACGTAACGCCTCTCGAAGGGCATAGAGCATCGAGATGGGGGCGGTATGGTGATAGGCTCGACTCCGGTCATTCCAATAATCGGCGATCAGGGCTAGGTCAAGGTACCAGCTGTGGCAGGGAGTCTGTCGCTGCCGAATCGCCTCCATGGCTCGCGGACTCATCGTGAGCGGAGCCAGACCGGGCGGGCAACTCAGACATTTCTGGGTGCCACTGTAGCAGGCGTCGATGCCCCAGGCGTCTACCTCGACCGGAATCCCGCCAAGGGAGGTCACCGCATCGACGATCAGGAGGGCTCCGTGTGCGCGGCAGAGGGCGCCGACGTCTTCGAGCGGTTGCCTGGCGCCGGTGGATGTCTCAGCATGGACCAGTACGACGGCTTTGACCGGAGCGGAACGGGCGAGCTGCTCGCGCACGGCTTCCGCCGGAATGATGTCTCCCCATGACGCGTCGATGCGCAACGGTACCCCGCCCTGTCGCTCAATCATCGTGGCCAGTCGCGTTCCGAAGACCCCGTTCACACCGACGAGGGCTCGGTCTCCCGGTTCAATGAGGTTGGCGATCACGGCTTCCATCCCCGCCGATCCGGTGCCGGACAAGGCGATGGTGAACTCATTGTTGGTCTGAAATGTGGCGCGGAGGAGGGCCTGAATATCGTTCATCAGGTCGAGAAACAGCGGATCGAGGTGGCCGACGAGCGGCTGAGAGAGGGCGTGCAAGACCCTGGGATGAACCATACTCGGCCCGGGACCTAGGAGCAGGCGATAGGGCGGGAGAAACTCGTGATCCTGTGGAGGCAGGCTCATCGTCGGAGTTGATCGTGTCTCGTCAGGAAAAATTGCGCTGCCCGACTACAGGTCTGTGATCGTACGCGTCTTAGTATAACGAAACCGGAGGGGATTCAGCCATGAGATTATGCCGGGGCTGGGGGGGCCGGGACGGCGCGCTGCCTGTTTCACCTCTCCAAGGCCGGTGCTATACTCCGGCGCTTCTTTCTTTTCGGGAGGACTTCGTGGACGTGGATCCGTCGACTGACCTGGCTGCGCAGCCTGTGACTTCCCCGGGACCCTGCGTCGGGGCCCCTCCTCCACCGCATGCCTACAATCCCGGTTTCTCACGGGCGGTCACCTTGTTGTCTGCCCTGGTGCTATCCGCCTCAATTGTTGTGGTGGCATGGCTCTCGTTCGATGTGCCGCGGATCGAGCGTGTTCCTGATGCCGAACGGGCCCTCAGTCATATGGTCGGGCGCCTGATGGATCAGGAGGAGGGACTGAAGACGCTGCCGGTGTGGGAACAGGTACTGTACGACCTCACGATGGGGAGCGACGCGAACGATCGCGACCAGGCCATTGACTGGTACCGGGAGCTGGCGGAAGAATCGTCCGATCCGTTCGTCGATCTGCACTTGGCGATTTTGCAAGGGGAGTCCGGGCAACTGCCGGAGATCAAGCAGCACATCGTGCGATGGAGTCGGCAGGGTGAGCCATACCCGTCGTTTGCCCGGTTGCTGCAGGCCGCCTATGTGGATGCCAACGTGTCGCCGCCGGTCGCATTGAATTTACAAGCCTACCTGGCGGAACAGCCGGTTACCGGTTGGTTCTATGCCCGGCTCGCCACCCGCATCGCCGAGCGGGCAGGAGACCGTCCCCTGCTCGTGACGATCGATACCTCTTCGCAGCAACGGATTGAGGCGTTGGTCTGGCGATCGCGGGCCTTTGCCTGGCTTGAGTTGGTGCTCATGTGCACAGGATTGGTGGTGCTGATGGTCTGGGTTCGGCGGGGGAAGGGGCCCACGATGTTTCGCGTGGGCTCGGCTGAACTGCCGCCCTTATGGGCCGGTCGTCTCGGTGCCGGCGTGCTGCTCCGCGGTGGCGCCGTTGGTGCGCTCCTGACCGTGGCCTTTTTATTTGCCGCAAGTGATCTGCCCTCGTTACGCGTCGTGGCCGTGCCGCTGTCGAACCTGCCGTTGTTGGCGCTGGCCTACTATCACTTGCTCAGACCCCAACGACAGACATTTTGGCGGGGGTTCGGCCTCAGTATTCAGCCGCGTCACCTCGGGCAACTCGGGCTTGCGGTTCTGGCGGTCGTGGCAGCAGGACTGGTGGGTGAGTGGGTACTGGGCCGGATTGCGGAGCCGCTCAAGCTGGTCAGTCATTGGACGGAATGGTTCGATGCGGACCTTGTCTGGGGATCCTCGCCGACCTTGCTGGTCAGCCTCTTGGAGTATGTCTGTTTTGCACCGGTTTTCGAGGAGTTGGCGTTTCGGGGGCTGTTGTTTGGTGTGTTCCGTCGACGGTTTCAGTGGGGGACTGCGGCCATGCTGAGCGCAGCCTTGTTTGCTCTAGCCCATGGGTACGGACTCATCGGGTTTCTCAGCGTCTTTTGGAGCGGTCTGATATGGGCCTGGGCCTATGAGCGGACCGGCAGCCTCTGGCCCGGGGTGCTCGGACATGCCCTCAACAACCTACTTGTGTGTGTGAGCGTCATGGCGTTGCTGCGATCCTGATGCGACGCCTTGTCCCTGTCCCACAGGGTCATCCTGGAACCATCCGATGGCTGGTCGAGGCGAAAGGATCAATGCTGTGGTCTAGATGGACCGGTGGGCGGTCACGAGCAGCATCTGCGCCGGCTTCCGGCTTGCGTTCCGCCAACAATGGCGGCTGCCTGCAGGGATTCCGACGGCATCCCCCCGCTTGAGGATATGGACGTCTTCCTCCAGAGTTAGTTCGAGAGAGCCCTGGAGCACCATGGCCAATTGTTCGGCTTCCCGGGCGTAGGGTTTATGTCCGCTCGCGCCGCCCGGCTGGATGGTAATGACCATGGGCTCGAACCGGCTGTCTTTGTTGAAGGGCCCGAGGGTTTCAATGCGTGCGCGAGACCATTGGCTCTGGACGACGGGGCGGGCGCCGGAGCGAATAATGGCCGGCAGGATTGGGTCTGCCGTGCGAAAGAATTCCCCCAGGGTCACGCCGAGCGCGGAGGCGATCCGCTCGGTGGAGGCAATGGACGGTGAGGCCTGACGGAGTTCAACTTGAGAGATGAAGCTGGGGGAAAACCCGCACTTATCGGCGAGCATTCGCACGGAAAGGTGGCGGGATTTTCGCAACCGTCGAACGATGTCCCCGACGTGTACCTCTGGTTTCGGTGCACCCTTAGGGCGGACTGTTCGAGTCATGTCTCTCCTCGCGGTCCTGCCCTGGCGTGATCCCGCGTCCCGAATGAGTGGGGGAGTGTACACGTTTCACGCAGGGGGTACAAGGTTTTCAGGTGGCCGTGGCCCACGCCATTGGTCCCATCCGGCAGCGGCTATTGCCGGTATTTCCACGGGAGTGCCCCGGCTCAGTCAGCCGGATGCTGGTCCTGTGCAGGGGCCAGGGCAGGAGGATCTTCGATCGACCGGAGGGCCTGATAAAAATCAGGATAGCGGAGTCTGTACCGGAGTTGTGTGAGCGCCCTATGGTTGAGAATCCGTTTCCCTGACTCGTCCGCATTGGCCTGGCGTGGACTGACCACGCCCCATCGAGAGGACACTTCATGGCAAATCTCGGTCCAGCGCCGCGGATGGCCGTCACTGATGTTATAGGATGCTCCTGGCTGGCCATACGCCAGAGCCTGCAGGCAGAGTTGGGCTAAGTCTTCCACGTGAATGAGGTTGACGAATTTGTTCGTCGGGCCGACCCGCCCCCGCCTGATCCACTCCACCGGATTGCGATGCGGACCGTAGATCCCTGCGACGCGCAGAATGACGGCTCCATGGTGCGTGCGAAGATATTCTTCCCCTTGGACGCGGGGCAGGTCGCCATTGACGGGACTGGTTTCATCAATCCATGGAGGTAGCTCCACGGGAGGATGGTCATTTCGGTCGTAGGCCGAGGTGCTCCCGAGCACCACCAGTTTCCGCCCCGCGTGGCAATGGTGTCGGGCGAAGGCCTGAACCTGGTCCAGTGGAGTGGCGGGAAACGTCCAGATGAGGTCTGCGTCACAGGGCAGGGCGTGCCAGCTACTCTGGTCCGTCAGATCAAATCGAAGGCGATCGGGTGGAGGGATGTCGGTCAGGTGACTCTCGGGCCGGCGACTGCTCGCGAGTATGCGACGCGCTGGTGTGCGAGCCAGCCGAAAAATACACCGGCCTGTATAGCCGAATCCCAGAATCGCAAGAGGGGGCATGGCGGTCATCGCCCCATCATACTCGAACCGCCGGCCGGTTTCCTGTGGCCGTTTCCCATGTCTGCCGGTTCTGGTCTCCTGGCCAAACTGCATGCTAAAATCCCCGCCCGATGGCGCCATTCAACCAACGGCGAGACAAGCGGATGGATCAGGTCGACCGGTCAGTCGATGTTCTGGGCCAGCGGCGACAGCATGTGATGGTCGGGTTGGCCGGCCTGCTGGCCTGTCTCTTTTTTGTCCTGGACCTTCAGTTGCCGCTGGGGGTAGCGAACGCGGTGTTGTACAGCGCCGTGGTGTTGCTGTCTTCCGCGAGCCAGTACCGCTGGTTGCCGATCGCCACCGCCGGCGCCTGCTCCCTCCTGACCATCGTCGCCGCTCCGTTCAGCCCTCGCGTTCCCGGCCTTCCGTCCTGGTTCGAGTGGGTTAATCATCTCTTCAGCCTCTTCGGTATTTGGGTTCCGGTGTTGTTCGTGTATCAGCGCCGTCGTACGGAGTTCCTTTTGAAGGAAATCAATGAGCGGCTGGAGCAAGGCGTCGAGGCGCGGACCGCGGACTTAGCCGCCAGCCGCATGGCGTTGGAGCGGAGCGAGGAGCAGCTGCATGTCCTCACCGGACGTATTCTCACCGCGCAAGAAGAGGAACGTCGACGAATCGCACGGGACTTACATGATGATGTCAATCAGCGGCTGGCCCTCTTGTTGTTGGAGTTGCAGGAGGTTGATCGGCACATTGCGGGGGATCCTGGCGATGTACACATCGGGGTTCGCCATGTGTTGAAGGGGTTGGAGGAACTGTCCGACGATGTGCGCTACATGGCCTATCGCTTCCACCCCTCTATCTTGGATGATTTGGGATTGAAGGCCGCTCTGCAACGGCTGTTGGATGACTTTTCCAGCCGGACCGGCGTGAAAATTCTTTTTGTCCATCAGCCGCTCGACCATCAGTTGGATAAGGCTGCGTCAACGGCCTTGTACCGGGTCGTGCAGGAGAGTTTGTCCAACATTGCCCGGCATGCGAAGGCGACTCGGGTAGAGGTGGAGGTCACCGTGGAAGACGACGGGGTGGTGGTGGTGGTGCGTGACGACGGACAAGGGTTCGATCAACTGCTGGTCAACAAGGGGGAAGGCGGGCTGGGCTTGCTGAATATGCGCGAGCGTCTCTTGTCGGTTCAGGGTACCTGTGAGATTGAATCGATTCCGGGAAAGGGCACGACGGTCTCGATGTATGTGCCGCTGGTCAGGGTGGCGATATGACGCTGCCGCGCGTGTTGTTGGCGGATGATCATACCCTGGTGCTGGAAGGGTTTCGGCGCCTGTTGGACGATCAGTGTGAACTGGTCGGCACGGTTGGAGACGGACGCGCGTTGCTGGACGCCGTCCCGCAGTTGAAGCCGGATATCGTGATTCTCGACATCTCGATGCCGGTACTCAATGGGATCGATGCCGCTCGTGTCCTTAAGGTCAAGTATCCCGAGATCAAAGTGGTGTTTATCACGATGCACGCCGACCCGGCCTATGTGCGGGCGGCATTTGAAGCCGGTGCGTCCGCCTATTTATTGAAACGATGCGTGGGCGAGGAGTTAGCCCAGGCGATACGGGCGGTGAGGGGCGGGAATTTCTACGTCACCCCGCTGGTTACCAAGGAAGTCGTGGAAAGCATGTTACGGGGCGTCGACGGCGGAGCGCCCTCCGGCCCCGAACTTACGACTCGCCAACGCGAGGTGCTCCAACTGTTGGCCGAAGGGCATACGGTCAAGGATATTGCCGCAACTCTGAAGATTTCTCCCCGCACCGTTGAATTCCACAAAGGGCAGATCATGGAACAGTTGAATCTGCACACGACCGTCGAACTCGTCAAATACGCCCTGGCGCAGGGCCTCACCAGCCAGATTTAATGTGCCCAACCTTTTGAGCTCGGCCTACCGAGCGGCAGGTTAGGGAAATACTGGCATGATGACTGGTATTTTTTGAGTGATTGCCCCCGCTTTATTACGCGTGTGGTTTTCCCTGCACTTGCCTACTATGCGCCATCTTTTTGACTACGCAGTCACTCGTAGGACTATGAGAAAAAAGTTTCCCCGTCCGCGCGTCCTCCTCGGCGACTCGTCACGATCCATGCTGGCGTTTCTGGAGATTTTGTTGGAGCCTCAATTCGATGTCGTTTCTTCAGAAACCGAAGCGGAAGCCATCGTCTTGACGGCAAGAAAACTTGCTCCCGACTTGGTGATTCTCGATTTTTCCCTCTCGTTTCTCGAGGGCCTCGGGGCGGCTCGACAGTTATATGAAACGCTGCCGAACACGAAAGTCGTCTTTTTCTCCCTGCATGAAGACCCGATCTACGTCAGGGCAGCGTTCGAGGCGGGAGCAAAGGGGTATCTCGTCAAGCATCTCACGGTCGATCTCGGGCATTATCTTGGCCGGGTGTTGCAAGGGGAACGCGTCTGTTGGCCGGACGGTCTTGAGACGCAGGTGTCTCGCATGAAAGACAACTGAGCGCCTGTCTGTCCGGCCAGGTGATGGATTCGCGCAAAAGGAGACCGCCGATGGTCCGAGTCGTACCGATGTGTGAGTTGTGCCGGCGGGTTCGTGATGATGGATTTCCGGCGAGGGGCACGCATTGCTGGGTCGACTTTCCCAGTTATCTCGCGCGGCATGTCGTGACCCCGTCCCAGGTACGATTTTCGAGAAACTACTGCAGTGAATGCCGGTTATCGTACGACATCTTGAAAACGTATGGCGGCGCAATGAGGTAATGCCCCGCACTGGGTAATATCGTGTCTCCCCGGTTCACGCACCTGCTCCAGGATACGCGCCTTCCACACCGGTGACTGTTCCCGCCGTTCCGGCCGTAGATATGTTGGCTTCCGTGGTTGTGTTACGATCAGCCGATGACCCCGGCCTTGCCCTTTCATCCCATCATCACCAATTGGTTCACGGGACGCTTCGCTTCCGCGACGGACGTGCAAATACGGGCTTGGCCGGCTATTCAATCCGGGCGTGACCTCTTGATCTCTGCCCCGACCGGGTCGGGCAAGACACTGGCGGCCTTCCTCTCCTGCATTGACAGGCTGTTTTGCCAGGCCCTGCGCTGTGATCTCCGCGACGAAACTCAGATCCTCTATGTTTCGCCGTTGAAAGCGTTGAGCAACGACGTCCAGAAAAATCTTCAGCAGCCGCTGACCGAGATCGGCCAGGCCGCGTTGGCGGCCGGGTTACTGCTGCCGGACCTGCGGGTTGTTGTACGGACCGGCGACACACCGATGACCGAGCGCCAGCAGATGCTGCGGCGACCGCCGCACATCCTGATTACGACGCCTGAATCGTTGTTCATCTTGCTTACTGCGGAGAAAAGCCGGGCAATGCTGAGGACCGTGCGCACGGTCATTGTGGATGAAATTCATGCCGTGGCGCCGAACAAGCGCGGAGCACATCTGGCCCTATCCCTGGAGCGAGCGGCGGCGCTGGCCGGTGGGGTCGTCCAGCGGATCGGTCTGTCCGCCACCCAGCGGCCGATCGGGACCGTTGCAGAGTTTTTGGTGGGGAATAGAAGCGCGTCAACCGTCAACGGTCACATGCTATGCGAAGCGGTCGGCCATCGGCCATCAGCCATCAGCGCTGTGCCGTGCACGATCATCGACGTGGGACACCGGCGCGACATGGATCTCGCCGTAGAGGTGCCCAAGGACGAACTGGGTGCCGTCGCCACCAATGCAATTTGGAGCGACGTGTACGACCGAGTGGCCTCCCTGGTCGAGGCGCATCGCTCCACACTCGTATTTGTGAATACCCGCCGCCTGGCGGAGAGGGTTTCCCACTATCTGGAAGAACGGCTGCGGCATCTGGGGGAAGATGTTGTGGCGGCGCACCACGGCAGTTTGTCGCGCGAGATTCGTTTGTCGGCGGAGGATCGCCTGAAGACAGGGGCTGTCCGGGTGGTGGTGGCCACGGCGTCATTGGAACTCGGCATCGATGTCGGAACTGTTGACCTCGTGTGCCAGATCGGCTCGCCCCGTTCCATCGCGACCTGTCTACAACGCATCGGTCGGGCCGGCCATTGGGTCCACGCAATCCCCAAAGGGCGACTCTTCGCCACGACACGCGATGAGCTGATTGAATGTGCCGCGTTGATCCGGGCGATCAGAACTGGAGTGCTGGACCGTATCGAGGTACCGCCGGCGCCATTGGACGTCTTGGCCCAACAGATCGTGGCGGCGGCTGCGACGCAGTCCTGGGATGAGACGGAGTTGTTTGAGCTCTGCCGACGGGCCATGCCCTATCGCGATCTTACCCGCGCCTCGTTCGATGCGGTGGTACACATGTTGGCCGAGGGGTTCGTCACCAGCCGTGGCCGGGGACGAGCCTATCTCCACCATGATCGCATCAACCATCGCATCAGAGGACGTCGGGGGGCGAGATTGGCGGCCATCACCTCCGGCGGCGCCATTCCCGATACGGCCAACTATGTCGTGATTGCCGAGCCGGACGGCACGGTAGTCGGGTCGGTGGATGAGGACTTCGCGGTTGAAAGCCTGGCCGGGGACATCATTCTGCTGGGCAATACGTCCTGGCGCATCAAAGGGGTCGAAACCGGCAAGATGCGTGTCGAGGATGCGCAGGGGGCACCTCCGACGATTCCCTTTTGGCGTGGAGAGGCTCCGGCGAGAACGGCGGATCTCTCCTCGGAGGTGGCGACGCTGCGGGACGAGATCGATCAGCGCCTGGGCGCCACCCCATCCACTGCGGCCTTCTTCACGCCGCCGGTGCAATGGCTGAAGCAGGAATGCGGGCTGGATCAACGCGGGGCACAGCAGGCGGTCGAATACATTCTGGCGGGGAAGGCGGTGCTCGGAACAGTCCCGACCCAACAGACCATCGTCGCGGAGCGCTTCTTTGACGAGAGCGGCGGTATGCAATTGGTCATCCATGCCCCGTTCGGCGGACGAGTCAATCGCGCCTGGGGCCTGGCCTTGCGAAAACGGTTTTGTGTGACGTTCGACTTTGAATTGCAGGCCGCTGCCACGGACGAAGGCATTGTGCTGTCGTTGGGGGAGAAACACAGTTTTCCACTCGACACCGTGTTCGCGTTCCTCAGTCCCGGGACCTTGCGGGAGGTGTTGACGCAAGCGGTCTTGCAGGCTCCCATGTTCATGACGCGCTGGCGCTGGAATGCCTCGCGTGCTCTGGCCCTGCTCCGATGTGTCGGCGGCAAGCGGGTTCCGCCGCAGATTCAACGCATGCGTGCCGAAGATCTCCTCGCGGCGGTCTTTCCGGACGCGATTGCTTGCCAGGATAATTTTCAAGGCGAACGCACGATCCGGCAAATTCCCGACCATCCCCTGGCCCAGGAAACCATCCGTGATTGTCTGACTGAGGCGATGGATGTGGACGGCTTGATTGCGGTATTGGAACGAATCGAGAGCGGCGCGATTGCCTGTCGGGCTGTCGATACGCCCTTGCCTTCCGTCTTTTGCCACGAAATTCTCAATGCCAATCCCTATGCGTTTCTCGACGACGCGCCGCTGGAGGAACGCCGGGCGAGGGCGGTGGACATGCGACGCACGCTGCCGCCGGAATTGGCTGGTGAGATGGGCGCCTTGGATCAGACGGCCATCGATCAGGTCATCGACGAATCGTGGCCGGTGGTGCGCGATGCGGAAGAATTTCATGACGCGCTGTTGTCTCTCGGATGGGTGCCTTGTGAATCTATGCCCGGCTGGGATCTGCTCGTGCCCACCCTGTCGGCTGCGGGTCGCCTGGTGACGTTGTGGCAGGGAGGCACCAAAGTGGGGTGGCTGGCTGCGGAGTGTCGACACTACGGGCGGCAGCTGTTTTCTGACGCCCGGATCGAGCCCTCTTCCGCCTCGAATGAGGACACAGACGTGGTCGAGCGCGACGAAGTGCTGACCCGCGTCGTGTTGGGATGGATGGAAAGTATCGGGCCGACGACCGCGGGAGCTTTGGCCGCTCGTCTGCACCTGGCGACGCAGGATGTGTATGGGGCGATGTTGCGATTGGAAGCGCAGGGCCATGTCCTCCGTGGCCGATTTTCGCTGCACGCCTCACGAACGACGAGTGACGTTGTTGAGTGGTGCCATCGGCGTCTCCTTGCGCGCATCCATCGTCTCACCATCGGCCGGCTGCGCAAGGAGATCGAGCCGGTCTCGGCCGCCGAGTTCATGCGGTTCCTGTTTCAATGGCAGCGGGCCGCGCCCGGTGCGCGCCTACATGGAGAAGCAGGGTTGCTGGAAGTGGTGAAGCAGCTGGGTGGATTCGAGGCGGCGGCGTCGGCCTGGGAAAGCCAAATCCTGCGCGTCCGGATGGCCAAATACCAACCGGAATGGCTGGATCGACTGTGCCTGAGCGGGGCGCTGATGTGGGGACGCGTAACTCCCCATCCGCGGCTGATGCAGGAATTGGCGGCGGTGCCTGGGCGTCGGGTCGTTCCCACGCGCGTGGCGCCGATGGGGCTGTTTGCGAGGGAAGATGCGCCGGTCTTGCTCGCCTCGACAGGAGAAGTGTTGGCCCGGTTTGATCTCTCGGCCAGACTGAGTTCGCCGGCACAGGCGATTCGTCGTTGCCTGCAGGATCGTGGCGCCAGTTTTTTCAGCGAGCTGCTGCATGGAACCAGGTTGTTGGCCTCGGAGGTGGAAGACGGGTTGTGGGAGTTGGTGGCAGCCGGGCTCGTCACGGCCGATGGGTTTGACAATCTGCGCGCCCTCATCGATCCCAAGCGGCGGCGGGCGGAGGCGTCCGATCGCAGCCGTCGGCCACGCCATGTCGGCGGCCGTTGGTCTCTGTTGAGACCAACCGCTATTTCATCGGATCCGCGCACGGCAGCAGAGGCTTCCGAGCGTGTGGCGAGGCAGCTGCTGCAGCGCTACGGAGTGGTGTTCCGGGACCTGCTGGCGCGTGAGTCGATCGTGTCTTCCTGGCGCGATCTGCTGGTGTGTTATCGGCGGCTCGAATTCACCGGGGAAATTCGTGGCGGCCGGTTTGTGAGCGGGTTTACGGGAGAGCAATTTGCACTGCCGGCGGCATTGGAATCCTTACGGGCGATGAAAAAACGCCCGAATAGCGCGAACCAACAGGAGATCAAGCTATCGGCCGCCGATCCGCTGAATCTTGCGGGCGTGATATTGCCTGGTCCTCGAATTGCCGCAGTGCCGTCAAATTTCGTGGTGTTTCGCGACGGGCTGGTGGTCCGCACCGTGACCGGGCGTGATACGCACGATCGGCAGGAGTCGCCGACATTGGAAGTCGCTCGACGGGACGTTCGCTCCTGATCAGACCAGCGGCGCCGGGATCGCAAGCACCGGGCAGCGCGCTCCGCGCAGCACGCGTTCCGTCGTGCTGCCGCGCAACATGTCCAGCACGCTGTCCTGTCCCTTCGTTGCCATGACGATCACATCCACATCGAACTCGGCGCCTGCTGCCAGAACCCATTCCACAGGATCGCCTTGCCCGAACAGCTGGTTCCAGGACCAGTCAGGCTTGTCTGGAAGCACCAGTGCAGTCGGGTCCGGTTCCTGTCCGGCATGAACCAATGTCAGCGTCACCGGTGACACGTTCAATTGAGAGACCAGCGCGGTCGCCGCATCGATAGCCGGTTGAGACGGCGGGGTGAGCGAGATCGGTAACAGGAGTCGGTTGAGCGAAGTTTTCCCGGTCTCCCTGTCAACAAAACCGTGGACATGCGACGGTACGAACAAGGTCTTCACATGCATGTGTCGCGAGATCGGTTCAGCCAGCGAGTGATGCACCCACCGGGCGAAGCCTTCGTGTTGATGCGTGGCCAAGACCATGAGATCGGTGGGGGCGGCCGTCAGGTGATGGATGATCGCTTGTTTGGCGTCTGAGGCCAGGGCGCGCACCTTTCGGATGTGCAACCCAAGCCTCGTGACGTCGCCCTTCGCACTGGATTCCGGCAGCAGCCCCCATTTAGCCAGCGTCGGGCGAACGCGGGGAAAGTCCTCGAATCCCTCAGGCGAGATCTCGGGATCCACGTGCATGATCGTGAGTTCGGCTCGGTACGCCAGGGCCAGCTTGAGGGCGTGGGCGAATGCCACCTGACTGTCTTCTGAAAAATCCGTGGGGTGGAAGATACGGTGAATCACAAGCGACGTGCGAGGCGCATGCATGTTGATGTCGAACTCCGGTGAGGTGCGGTGCAATCTTTTGCGACGGCTCGTTCGATGGTCAGCGTGCCGACGCCTGGAGGTCTGTCACAAGGTCGGTGGCCGAGGGACTCGCCGATCGACTCCATCGGCTGAATACCTCTTGCGCGGTCGGCTGAAAGGTCTGTCCATCAAATGTGGCGGTGAGCTGGCGGAGCGAAGCCAGGTACTCGCCTTGTCCGCGCGCGGCATCAGTTTCGAGATTCTCCGCGTTATACGCGGTGAAGGCGGTCACCTTGTGTTCGGGCTTCAGCATGCCGTCCTCGTTCCACCAGATGCGTCCGGAGGTCGTGCCGGTGATATTGGAGGTGGTATCCGTGGTTTCCTTGAAGGTGGCCTTGAAGGAGCAGGCCGAAAGCAGAACGAGGAACAATCCGCCGAATGCCGCGATCATCGAACGATAGCCGGTGGTCATGGGTGAACCCTCCTGGTTGTCTCCATGCAACGCTCCATGCGCATGGCGCCAGACTATACCATAGTCATTGAGAAAATCAGCCGGGAAGAGTCGTGCCGTTGCGGTGCCGACAGGAGGGAGCGGTTGACAATGCCTGAAGGCATGAGCACAATCGCCGAGTCCTTGGTGGGGCACGAATTCGGGCGAGGCGTCCTGGTGGATCTCGGTGAGCCCAGGAGCAGACGCACCCCGGCATTACAAGGAGGTTTGGGGATGAAGACAGGCGTGGGGATGTATGTGATTGCGGGGGTGATTTGCGCGGCACCGGCAGTGGGGGCGGAGTCGGTGCCTCTGAAGCCGGGGGAGTATCAGGTGACGGCTGTTACGGAAAGCAGTAACGGCGAGGCAGGCAAACCGGACACTCGTAGCCGCTGTCTGAAGGAAGAGCACCTTGCCAATCCTGACGCGGTCTTTAACTACTATGCCCTCAACGGCTTCAAACCCAATCCGGCGAATAAAGTGATGAATGTCTCCATGCACGGTGGGAATGTCAGTTATGAGATCGAGGGGGTCTATGCGATCACCCGCGTGGAAGGCACGGTCTCGAACACGAGCTTTTCCGTCATTCGGAAGGCGACGCCGAAGGGGGACAAGGCGCTCTCCGTGACGATGAAGGTCGACGGAAAGCGAACGGGTGACTGTGCCTCAAAGTAACCTGCCGATTCCTATCTTGCGAGCACAATTCGCTTCCGCTGGCTGAAGGAGGCCGGTAGTTCCGGCCTCCGGTGCCGCCTCGCCTATAACCCTCAGTTGCCCCACAACCGTTGATACCACTTCTTCTTGCCTTCGATGGGCCCCCGTGACGCGAGGTGCATCTCCTGGCGGATGTCCTCGATACTCCACCCTGTCAGCGACGCCAGTGTTTGGGCCTCGCGCTCATATCGTTCAGGTAACTGTCGGCGGTAGGTGACGGCTGCCGCACAGGAATCCGTGCCGGCCCAGGCATGGCGAAGGATGTAGCGTGCCTGGAAGTTGGCACGATCCGCCGTTTCCTGGAACATCAGATCTTCAGGGAAATGCGCGGCATCGTATCGGACATGCAGCCGAGTGAGAAACACCTGCTGGCCTTGCTGGAACGCCCCTCTCCTGCCGCGCCCCTGAGGCTCCTGCCAAAATACGCCCAGACTACGCAGCTCTTCCGCCGACAGCGGGTTGGCGGCGCAGGGATCGCACCAGTTCATGTCCCAGGCATATTCCAGGAACAGACCTCGTTCATGCTCCCGCTTGACCTGTTGCGCGAACAGGTCACGGTAAAAAACGCCGAACCTGTCCTTCACGTACAGCGGCACTTCCTGGGCCTCAGGGGGACGCACGGTCCGGTAGTTCGTCGTCTCCACCCGTCCTTGTTGAGTCAGTAGATAGATGAACAATTCCTGCGCGCTGTCGGCATTCACGGTACCGAGCCGGATGGGCAACATGAACTTCGGCGAT
>ERZ1645185.358-NODE-358-length-19260-cov-4.431346_pt1 | contig 19260 bp, 16 predicted proteins | sample MGYA00575351_ERZ1645185 | MGnify/ENA primary metagenome ERZ1645185 (study PRJEB40838, sample SAMN11284767) | freshwater sediment metagenome | isolation source: river sediment | host: Sediment | place: India: Jana village, Kanpur | collected 2015-12-17 ...
CCGAGATCGAGTTGCTACGCCATCTCCGAGGCAGTTACCTCCATGTCAGCTACGAGCGGATCGTGTCCGGCCCCGGCCTGCACGCCGTCTATGAATATCTCCGCGACACCAAAAAAAATGAGCCGACCTGGCTGGCGGAAAAGATCAAGGTCGGCAACCCGGCCGCCGAGATTGCCGAAGCAGGACTCAAGGGCCAAGCCGAGATCGCCAAGCAGGCCCTGGATTTATTCGCCACCATCTATGGCGCAGAAGCGGGCAACTTGGCCTTGAAGGCCCTCACGCTGGACGGTGTCTATGTCGCCGGAGGTATCGCCCCCAAATTACTCACTAAACTGCAGGATGGCTCGTTTATGCGCGGCTTTACGAACAAAGGCCGATACAAACGCCTGATGACCCAGATTCCCGTGAAGGTCGTCATGAACGATAAGACCGCCCTGCTTGGTGCGGCATCCATGGCTGCTCAACTCACCTCATCACATTCATCATGACACCACCATACGATCTCGATGCTGAAAAGCGGCAAGCCGCCCTGAAGGCAACCGAATTTGTGCGCGACGGTATGGTCGTCGGACTGGGCACCGGCACGACGTCCAAACATTTGATCCTAGCCCTGGGTGAACGTGTCTGTGCCGGGCTCAAGATTCAGGCTGTCCCGACCTCTCACGATACCGCCGCCCTGGCACGACAATCCGGCATTCCCTTGATCGAGTCCGACAATGCCTGGATGATTGATGTCGCCATCGACGGAGCGGACCAGGTCGATCCCGCGTTGAATCTCGTGAAAGGCGGCGGAGGCGCGTTACTTAAAGAAAAAATCGTGGCCGCTGCGGCGAAGCAGTTCATCGTCATGGTCGATCACACGAAGCTCGTGCCGGGACTCGGAGGAAGCTTCCCGCTGCCGATTGAAGTGGTGCCGTTCGGATGGGGCAGCACCGCGCGAAACATCGAACAGGTTTCCGGCGGAAAGGCCGTGTTACGCGAACGCAATGGAACCGTGTTCCAGACCGAGGCCGGCCATGTGATCCTCGATCTTCACATGCCCAAGATCGCTGACCCAGCTACGCTGGAAATCGAGTTGAATCAAATCCCCGGCATCGTCGAAACCGGGCTGTTCATCGGGCGGACCAGTATGCTCATCGTCGGCCACGCACAGGGCGTCGACGTGACCCATGCCCCGAAACCATGACCGATGGATCTACCGATCCTCCGGTCACACGCCGGCAGACGGCTCTGCTGGTCGTTCGCGCCACCGCCAACGCAATGCTTTGGATCGGGACCTGGCAGGGCGCCTCATGGCTGCTCTTCGCACGCACCGCGTGGAGTGGTCCGACTCCCTCTTACAACCGACGACAGTCCACGCATAACTTGGGGGCGTCATCCATGAACTTGCAAGATCCCTATCGACTCCCGCACCACGTCCGGCCGACTCATTACGACCTGCGCATCGAGCCCGATCTCACGGCCCATTCCTTCATCGGCCATGAGGTCGTCACCTTGACGGTGACCGAACCGACCTCGGAGATCCTCCTGAATGCCACAGAGTTGGACATCTCCTCGGCGATGGTGTCCGCGGAGGGACGACAGCCCAGAACCGGAACCGTCCAGATAGACGAGGAACATCAGCGATGCCGTATCAGCTTTCAACAAGAGATTCCGGTCGGCATCTGGATCTTGCACCTCGCCTTTCGTGGAACCTTGAACGACAAACTCCGCGGGTTCTATCGCAGCAGCTATAAAGATAGTCACGGCGTCGTCCGCAATCTGGCCGCTACGCAATTTGAGGCCACGGACGCGCGGCGGGCCTTCCCTTGTTGGGATGAACCCCACTTCAAGGCCATGTTCGCCGTGACGTTGGTGATCGATCCCTCTCTGACGGCCATTTCAAACACGCGAATCATCGAGGATCGGCAGGAACAGGGCAAGCGCGTGGTCCGCTTTGCGGAATCCATCAAGATGTCGACCTATCTGGTCGCATTCATCGTCGGAGAACTGGTGGCGACTCCCCCGATCATGGCCCAACAGACTCCAGTCAGGTTGTGGTCCGTGCCGGGCAAACAACACCTCACCTCCTTTGGCCATGAGATCGCGGTCTATTCGCTCAACTTTCTAGCCGACTACTACGGCATCCCCTATCCAGGGGACAAGTTGGATCTGATTGCCATTCCGGACTTCGCCTCCGGTGCTATGGAGAATCTGGGCGCGATCACCTTTCGAGAGACAGCCTTGCTCCTCGACCAGCGAACCGCCACGCACGCTGAGCAGGGGCGCGTGGCCGATGTCGTGGCACACGAGAATGCCCATATGTGGTTCGGAGACCTAGTCACGATGGCCTGGTGGAACGGGCTCTGGCTCAACGAGGCGTTTGCGACCTTTATGGAAATGCTCGTGGTCGACGCATGGAAGCCGCAATGGGAACGCTGGACGGCGTTCGGTATCGCGCGCGCGGCCGCCTTGTCGGTGGATGGGCTCCTCAGCACCAGGCCGATTGAGTTTCCCGTACGTGCCCCCAAAGAAGCCGAGGCCATGTTCGACGTGTTGACCTATGAGAAGGGTGCCTCGGTGTTGCGCATGCTGGAACAACATCTCGGGCCAACGGTATTCCGCGACGGAGTCCGTCACTATCTCACGTCGCATGCCTATGGAAATGCCGAAACCACCGACCTCTGGGTGTCACTCGGGCACGCATCACAGCAGAATGTTCCGGCACTCATGAACGAGTGGATTTTCTCACCCGGCTATCCTTTGCTCTCGCTGAGCGTGGACACACCCTCGTCGCTCACCCTCAGGCAACATAGGTTTACGTATGCCGAGGATGGTTCGGCGGCCATGTCGGCAGCGGCTACGCTACACTGGCAGATTCCGGTCCAATTGCGCATTGTCACCAAGCAAGGAGCTGAAACCAGACGCGTGCTGCTTCGCGAGCGGGAGAGTCGTATCCCCTTACCGCAAGATTGGACGTCGATCCTAGCCAATGAAGGCGGACATGGATTTTACCGCGTCCGTTACAGCGCTGAATTGCTGGCCGGGTTGCAGACGCGAGGCCTGGATAAACTAGATCCGGTCGAACGATTCAATCTCTTGAACGACACCTGGGCCTCCACCGTCGCCGGCATGGTGCCCCCCGCAGACTACCTCGCTCTTACCGAGCATTTTCATGGGGAGCGCGATCCGCATGTCTGGGCCGTCATGTTGGGGTCGTTTTCCACCCTCCATCAACTGCTCGCCGAGGAGGATCGCCCCCTGCTGGCCACGCTTGTGCGAAAGCGCCTCGCTTCGACGTTCGCTGATCTTGGCTGGGCACCACGCGCTGATGAACGTGAACTCGTCAGGGAATTGCGCGGCGATATCATACGCGCCTTAGGCACCCTGGGTCGCGATGAGACCGTTCAGGCACAGGCGGAAGAAGCCTACCGTGCCCTGCAAACCCAAACCAGGCCCATAGACCCCAACGTCATACCCGCGCTGGTGTCTATTTTGGCGTTCACAGGGGACGAGGTTCGCTACGAAGAATTCGCTCGACATTTCCGTGAAGCGACTACCCCGCAAGAGGAACGCCGCTATCTCTTTTCACTTGCGGCCTTTCGAAACCCCGCATTGCTGGAGCGAACGCTGGCAAAAACCCTCACCGATGAAGTCCGGACCCAGGATGCGCCCTTCCTCGTCAGCAGCCTACTCCACAATGTCTACATTCGTGAAAAGGCCTGGGAGTTTGTGAAGACACATTGGGAACGGATGGACCGCTTGTTTCCCAAGAGCGGCCTGCGCCGGATGTGTGGAGGCATTGTCGGACTCTCCACGCCTGAACTGGAACGAGACGTGCGGCAGTTCTTTGCCACCCGCAAGATCGATCTGGGCGGGAAAAGCCTGGAGCAGTACCTCGAACAGCTGCATATCGCGGTGCGCTTTGGCGAACGGGATCGCGAGGCAATTCGCGCCGTATTAACACGCAGGGCCACCTGATCGGACGCGACAGTGGGATCCCGTTATTCGTGCCGCAGCACACTCAAGGGAGGTTGCCCGAGAAGGCGGTAGGTGCTGAGAAATCCGACCAGAAGGGTGAGCAGGATGGTGCAGCCCAGGCCGACGCCCAACAATTCAAGCTCCAGGGCCCAGGGCAATTCCAAGATATACCGCAGGATCGCCCACGAAAACGCACTCGCGAGGACGACGCCGATCGTGCCTGCCACACAACCCAGCAGCGCATATTCGGCCGCAAAGGACCGGGCGATCAACCCGCGGGTCGCGCCAAGCGCTTTCAAAATCACCGCCTCATAGAGTCGCCGATACCGCGTGGCAGCCAATGCGGCCGCCATCACCAGCGCGCCGGCCAACAGACAGAACACGGCAACGGCGCGAATGGCCAGTGATAACCGATCGAGTACCCTGGCGAAACTGCTCAACACTTCGCCGATGTTGATGGCGGTCACATTGGGGAACGCCGCCACCACGGCAGACTGAAAGGTAGCCTCGTCCCGCGGCGCCACGCGAACCGTCGCCACGTAGGTCATCGGCGCGCCATCCAGTGACCCCGGCGACATGATCAGATAGAAATTGGTCGAAAAATTCCCCCACTCGACTTTTCGAATGCTGCTCACCTCGGCCTGAAGGATCGTGCCCTGGATGTTGAGATCCACGACCGTGCCGATATCGATTCCGAGACTTTTTGCCGCTTCTTCTTCCACAGACACCTGCGGTCGTACAAACTTCTGCCCGGGCTTCCACCACGTGCCCCGCACGATCCGGTTGTCCTTCGGTACGTCATCCAAAAAGGTCAACACGTACTCCCGGTTCACATACCAGTTCTTGCGTTTCTCCTCGCGAGACTGACTGGGCGGTTCTTCCTGTTCGGATTCGCGGTCCACCGTGACGACCCGACCGTCGATGGCATGCAATCGAGAGCGAACCAACGGCGTCAGATCGGGGGCGAAATCGCCGGTCCGTCGATGGACCAGCTCGGTGAAGGGGGCCACTTGATCAGGCTGGATATCGATGAAAAAGAATGTCGGCGAATCGGATGGCCGATTCTCGCCCACCTGCCGCACCAAGGCATGTTCCAGCAGCCCAATCGCGAGAATCACCATCACCCCGACGCCGATCGCGACCATCACGCCAAGCGTCTGCGCACCGGGACGCTGAAGATTGCCGAGTGCCTGTCGCACGGACAGCACCCGTGGCACGGGAATCGTGCGCAATCCCCACAACAACAGATTGGCCGCCACGGTCAACACCAGCAACGCCATCACTAAACCGGCGATAAACAGACCGCCGATGGCGAACGAGCCGGCTTGCCATACCGAAAGTCCTGCCAAGCCCAGTCCGATGCCGGCTGCCGTTGCCGCCCGAACGGGATCCGCCGTGATCAGACAAACCGCTCGCCCCCACCACGATGTGCCCCGCCGCGCCGCTGGCACAGGCACACCTTCCACCTCACGCCGAAAAATGGAAGCCGGTTTGATTTCACGAATGGTCAACAAGGGCCAGACGCTGAAGAGCAACGTCGTCAGCACGCCCAAAGCCACGCCTTTCGCCAGCGGCTCCAACGCCGAGCGTGAGAGCACCGCCGAAAACTCGATCTGCTGTAGCACATCGGTTGCCAGTACAGTGGAGACGGCCTGCGGGAGGACCGACTGCAGCGCGACACCGATCGCGATGCCTGCCGCACTGCCCAGGAAGCCCAATCCGACGGCCTGTCCCAAATAGGAGGCGATGATGGTTCGCGTATCCGCGCCCACCGTCTTCAGGATGGCGATGGATTGCAGCTTCTCGCGCAAGAATGCCTGGATCGACAGTGCCACACCGATTCCGCCGACAAACAACGCCGTCAGGCCGACGAGTCCCAAATAGCGCGCCAATTGCTCCAGAAACTGCTTGAGCTGAGGTTGCGCATCCCGATACGAAGACACACGTGCGGACTCCGCGGCCAGACGCCCCCGCAGCTCGTGCAGCAGCGGCGAGGGAGCCATGGTTCCAGGCAGCTTTAAGAGGTGCCGCTCGCGCAAGCGACTGCCTGGCTTGATCAGATTCGCCACCGCGAGTCCTTCTTGAGAAATCAGCACCCGCGGCCCCAAGCTGAACATGTTGGCCATCCGGTCGGGCTCGTTGTGAATCACCCCGGTGATGACGAAGGAGACCTGCCCGATCTTGATCGCGTCACCGATGGCCAGCCCCAGACGAATCAAAAGCCCGTCCTGTACAACTGCCCCGTGGCAGGCCTCTCGACAACCAGTGCCAGCTGGATGCAGTAACTCCGTGAGCGGACGATCCGGGGCCGTTCTCACCAGGCCATACAGCGGATACCCAGGCTCGACCGCCTTCAATTCAACCAGCTGCGTGACGTCGACCCCGCCTGCGGCACGATTGATTCGAGCCACCATCGCCACCAACTCGCTCACCCGCGTGGTGAGAATCCCACGCTCTGCGAGCGGCTTGAGCACCGCCAAGCCGGCATCACCCATGGGTCTGGACACTCGAATTTCCAGATCACCACCGAGCAAACCTCGCGCTTCTTTGAGCACGGCGCGCTCAACATTCGCCGAAAAGAGGGACACTCCGACGACCGCGCCGACACCGAGCGCGATACATGCCAAAAAATAGAGGAAATGGCGCCAGGCGGACCGCAATTCCCGCCAGCCCATGATGAACCAGAAGGGCATCATGAGAGAGAATCAGACAGGTTGTGGGGACCATCCGTCAGTTGGTCTGACGCAATCCGGCCGTCCCGAATCGTGATGACCCGCTCCATCGTGACAGCCAGCTGCGGATCGTGAGTCACCAAGACCAGTGTGGTTCCCACGTCACGATGTAACGCCATGATCAACTCGATCACCTGTCGGCCGGTGGCAGAATCCAAGTTTCCGGTCGGCTCGTCTGCCAGCAGAATCGGCGGCCGACAAGCAAAGGCTCGCGCCACGGCCACACGCTGCTGTTCCCCGCCTGACAGCTGCACCGGATAATGCGACACCCGGTGCCCCAATCCGACCGCCTCCAGCAAGTCACCAGCCCGCTCACGGCTGCGCGTATCGCCGGCGAGTTCGAGTGGAATCGACACATTCTCCAACGCCGTGAGCGTCGGAATCAGATGGAAGGACTGAAAAATATACCCGATGCTCGCGAGGCGCAGACGAGCCATCGCCTTTTCTCCGAGTGTCGTGATGTCAACGCCGTTGAGCCAGATCCTTCCGGAGGTTGGCCGATCAAGCCCCGCAATCAAACCCAGCAGCGTGGACTTGCCGCTTCCGGATGGTCCGACAATCGCGACCGTCTGCTTGTCTGGAATCTCCAGCGTGACATCATCAAGAATCCTCACCATTTCCCCGCCGGCCTCAAGTTGCATCGTCACATGTTGAGTCGCAATCATGGTGTATCTGCTCCGTTGACGACGGCACGCATCCGCAAATTCATATTATACTGTAGTCATGAAGACCGGCTCCGACCATTTCCCTATTACCTTGCGTCTTAAGACAGGCTGCTTCGCGGCGGTCGTCATCATCGGCCTGTTAGGTTGTGATCCCTCGACAACGCCGACATCGCCACCCTCACCGACCACCAGCTTGACACCACAACCCGCGCCTCGCGAGCCCCATCCTCAGACGCCCCAGGCTTCCACGCCACCCCCGCACGCTGACGATCGGCTCAAAATTGTGGCGTTCGGCGATAGCTTGACGGCCGGTCTTGGAGTCGCTCCCGACCAGACCTATCCCGCACAGTTACAGAAACGGCTCGATGCGTTGGGGCAGCCCTACCTGGTGCTCAACGCCGGGGTCAGTGGTGACACTTCTGCGGGCGGGCTCCGGCGCGTTTCCTGGGTCCTTGCGGGCAACCCGCGTGTAGTGATCCTCGAATTGGGAGGGAACGACGGACTGCGGGGTTTGGGTCTCATGGAAACCCGTTCTCACCTGGACGCGATCATCAGGCGACTGAAAGAGGCGGAGGTGCAGGTGATCCTTGCCGGGATGAAACTACCACCGAACTACGGAGAAGAGTACACGAGCAAGTTTGAGGCAATGTACAGGGAGCTGGCTCAAGTCCATTCTCTCCCCTTGATTCCATTCTTACTGGAAGGGGTTGGTGGAGAGAAATCGCTTAATCAGGCAGACGGCATCCACCCCACAGCGGAAGGCTATCGGATGGTTGTCGAGAACGTGTTGAAGAGCCTGCTGCCAGTGCTGAACGAGCGAGCACCGGCTAGAACCGGAGTAAAAAACTGGCGTGAAACATCGTCTCTGCCGTCACGAACAGAGCAACATTCCACGCCAAGAAACCGGAACGGGTTGGTTAGCTCTTCTTGAAAAAGGTGTCGTACACGCCGAAGCCCAAGATTAGGGCGATCAAGGTGTAGTACAGACCCGTGATACCACTGTAATCCGGCGGACCTTCGCTGACGTTGGCAAACGCATTGGCTGCCTGAAGGACCCCGACTCCGCCCAAGACTCCCACTATCAGCTTGTTCATGATCTCCCCCTTGTAATCAAGGACTGCCCAAAGAGGCCCGCATTGTACTGAAGCCACGAGGGAGGACGCAAGGGGGTATGAGAGGGAAAGGCTGGGGAGCGTTCACCCGTGGCCAGCAGGAGGTCGATTGCCGTTCGATCGCTGTTACGCCTTGCCGAGAGCCTTGAGCATGGTCGCTACCTCCCGACAAGTGTCAGAGAGCCCCTCCAGCCGACGGCCCTTTTCGGTCACAAGCGCGGCAATAGCTTTGACCTCTCCCTCGACCTGCTCGATATGGCGCGAGAGATCAGCGGTTTTGGTGAACACCGCCTTCTGTTGCTCCACCTCCCGCTGCAGATCCCGGCAGAGGACCTCCAGAGATTTTGCCTCCTTCACTGATGCCTCTAGGTCCTGGGTGAGACGGCCAACCACCGCTTCCCGGTTGCGAATGTCCGTATCGAGTTGAATTTGCGTCACTTCGCTTTCTCTGCGACGTTCATCCAGCTGCTGAATGATGTGAGTCCAGGTTGAGACGAGCCCTGGTTCGATATTCGGCTGCTCGGGAACCGGCTGGCCACTCTGGATCGCCTGCACCACTCGCTGCATCCACTCTGTAAATTGAGTCAGCTCCCCCAATTTGACATCGTTGGACGGCGCAGCCTTCTGGGCAACGCGCACAGCTTCAGGGCGAGGGACGGTCGGTCTGGCCTTGGGAACGATCCGCGCGTTCGACCATCGATGGTATTCCAGGAGCGCGGCCACACCATGCCGACACATGGGCTGTTCAGGCAACGTGCAGGAACACTTGGCCTCCAGCTGGCCGTTGGCGAGGCGAATCGTTTGCTCGTACAACCCGGAATTGCCCATGACCGAGGAGGTCAATTCGGTATCCGAGGCATCAGTCAGCTGCACACGCCGCTCCGCCTGGTACTGCTTTCCGATCTGAAAGGCTTTGGGCTCCACGACCGAACTGATCATGGCCGCCTCCAACAACCCCAGGCGGTCAGCTGAACATGCGATTTTCCCCCTCATCCTGTCACCTGCAACATGAATGATCCCACTCCATCACCCTTGCACGCGGCGAACGATCGCCCGCGGCCCAGACATTCATCACCCCGACTGCCGCCAGTTCGGGAGGAGAGCCACGTGTACGACACGGGCCTTTCCCCATATCCCTGCGAGGGAGGGGACGAGCACAGGCACAGCGCGGGACGCCCCCAGCCCCACCCAACCACTGACTCTTCTTATCGGCACCGCCGAGGAGCGCCTTGAGATCCGGGCGGCGTCAACCAGACAAAATCCGCGATTCCCTCTTGCATCGACTGGTAGAGCTCCGCGGCCCGATCCAGCTCAAAGGTCGCCAGATACACCGTCACCTGCTTGAGTCCAGCGGGCACCCGCCTGGCCACACGGTTCGGAACAGGCAATCGGTACTGGACATGACCTCCACCGGTGTAACTCACCACAGGGCCTTGAGCGGGATCCACTCCGGCTCGAACCCTGTGGAAAGCAGCCGCCACGGTCTTGGCCATCCCCTCATCCCGTACCATGGAAGCCTCATACATCGTCAAATAGTCTTCGGGGGCCCCACCCCCATGACAAGCCTGAAGCTGTGACAAGATTCGCGAGCGGTACGCAGTGTCATCGACGACGTCCTCTCCCTCCATCCCCCACTGACTCCATTCCGGCAACGCTTTCGCTTGAGCGAGTCCTTGCTTCACAACCTGGCGAATCAAGGGCTTTGGTGGATTCATTGCCACCAGCGGGAATCGGTGATCCCTCGCAAACTGCACCAACGGCTCGTAATCCTCGAACGCACCACCCCAATTTTGCTTCCACCCTACATCCTCCAAAAAACCAGCGCGAGTCGCATCTGTCGAGGTGAGGTAGTGATCAAGTGCAGATTGACCGTCCCACCCGAACATCTCCATCGTCAGCACCGGCTTGCGCCCTCGGTCGGCGAGCGACCGAAGCACGGTCAAGGCCGCATCGATGTGGAAGCGGTTGTGATGCTCCTCACCAAGATAAATGACATCGTACCCGGTCAATTGTTCTAACCATGTATCGGTCGGCACGACGAGGCCGGTCTTCGCATCCAGCAGCTGCCCTGGCGCCCAGTCACTCCACGGTTGCCCTGCGGGCATTCCCACAGGCCCCTTCGTGTGGCACCCCCACAGACCCAACAGCACCATCGCCAGGGTGAGAAATCGACCGACTCTATGGAACTGCCTCCTGCAGGAACCCATCTCTGCTCTACACATCACGTCTCCTTCTCTCCGCATGGCGCAGCCGCAAGGGCACCGTGCTTGACTCCTTTACGACAGGCTCGATACTCTGCGTAACGCTATTTCACAGCATAGCATTTGCGTATCACCCACGTGCCCATCAACTGCTGATTTTTCATGGTACTTGAGCCAGACAGATCGGCCGCATTCCGCAAACAGGTCGCGGCCGCCCGGTCCGCCGATCCCACTGCGTGGGAAGGCACTCGCCACCTGGTCCATCCGACTGAATGGCCCGTCACGCGGGACCGTCTCCTCAAGGCCATCGCGGCCTCAGCCGTTTCAGAGGACATCAAACGGCACCTTACGGCCGCCTTCGCCAAGGACCAACCCTCGACAGGCCGCACATCGTACCCCGACGTACTCAAGCAACTCACCGGGTTGCCGACAACCAAAGGCCTGCGCGCCCTGTGCATCTTCTTTGGAGTGCGGGCAGCATCCGTTGCGAAATGGCTCAGCCCCTCGGTTTCACCTGCGACGGTAGACACGTTCCTTCAGCGCCACCGCAACCCCTTCGATCTGTTGCTAGATCAAGTGCCCGCATCCGTGCTGGATCTGGGGGCGGGCGACCTCTCCTTTGCGGAAGAACTGGCCACCCGGTATGGCTCATCCCTGGCGGCCCAACAGAGACCCCTGATCCTGCACTGCCTCGACCGGCTGGACCCACGCTCGCAACTCGGTGGACCACTGCACGCCCATCCGCTTCGCCTCAGCCGTTTGCGGGCCATGCCGAACCTGGACTTTCGCTTCTACGGCGATCAGGACATGTTTGCGCTAGACTTGCTGGAACGAGACCAGCGTCTCGCTTCCCGCTATCTCATCGTCACCTGCTGGGCCCCGGCCACACCGACCTTTGCCTATGAGCCGACACGCCTCTCCCCGGCCTGCCTCACCGAAGAATTGCGACGCACGAAGGGAGATTCCCGCCAAGTGCGGCATGGGAAAGAGCCCGCACTCGAAGTGCTGCATGACGGACGGAGCCTGCTCTTCCCTCCCTGGAAATTCGATATCCGCGGCCCGCTCGCCTTGCTGGAGTTGATGGCCACCCGAGGAGCCTTGTGCCTACTCGGCGCCGTCGATTCTCAGGTGTTTTGGGAGATACTGTCCCAGTTGGTTGATGACCCGGCCATGAGACCGCCTGATACCGTCTTCTCGCCTCAGACTCTGCCGGCCGTCTTCGGGAAAATCTATCACCACCTGTCAGGCCTCCCGCTCGGCCAGACCTGTCGTTTGGCCGACCTCGCCCCACTGCGGAGCCGATTTCCCTCTGTCCTCCGCACAGCAGGAGGCCAGGCCGCATCCTATCGGTTCCGAGAGGTGACGATCCAGCGGGGTGCCTTGTTCGAGGGTATGCCCGCAAGCAGCACCGCCAGGAAGTTCCAGGGCATGGCGGAAGAAACTCCTCCCTGGTTTCTCAGCCTGGTGCCAGAACTGCAAGAAACCACCTGACCGGCTAAATACAGCCGACCGGGCGTGCCCCAGCCCTGCCCCTTCACCAGCGCGAACCGCCCTATAAATTGACGGTCTCCAGACCCTTTGTTAGACTTCGGACATACACGCCATGCGCCGATCATAATCCTCGTCACCAACACCCCAATCGTGAATTCCTCTCAATCAATCAAATTGTTACAGGACAATATCGCGCAGGTCATTAAGGGCAAGTCGCAAGTCATTGAACTCGCCGTCGTCTGCCTGTTGGCCCGCGGACATCTCTTGATCGAGGATGTGCCCGGCGTGGGCAAGACCACCTTGGCTCACAGTTTGGCACGCTCACTCGACTGCTCCTTCAAACGGATTCAGTTCACGAGCGACCTCTTGCCCTCCGACATCGTCGGCATTTCTGTCTTCAATCGCCAGAAACAATCCTTTGAGTTCATCCCCGGCCCCCTATTTGCCCACATCGTGCTGGCTGATGAAATCAATCGCACCACCCCGAAAACGCAAAGCAGCCTGCTGGAAGCGATGAGCGAAGCGCAGATTTCCGTGGATAACCAAACCTACCCGCTGCATCAGCCGTTCATGGTCATTGCCACGCAAAATCCCGCGGAGTATCACGGCACGTTCCCGCTCCCCGAATCGCAATTGGATCGATTCTTGATGCGACTTCGCATCGGCTATCCCACTCCGGACGAGGAACGAAAGGTGTTGGAGCGGCCACAGTCGCTGCATCCGGCCAGCGAGCTGCAGCCCGTCCTCACCGCACAACACATCCTGGATCTCCAAGCCCTTGTCGAAAAGGTCAGGATCGACGACAGTTTGATGGACTACCTGCTCGCAATCGTACAGGCCACCAGGCAGGCCGATCTGCTGTCTCTCGGGGTCAGCACGCGGGGCGCACTCGCGCTGACCAAGGCAGCCAAAGCACTCGCGCTGGTGCGGGATAGGACCTACTGCCTGCCGGAGGACATCAAAGAGCTCGCTCCTGCCGTCCTCTCACATCGGGTGATGCCGAACCGAGCCCAGGGTGCGCGGGCAAGAAGCGTCGAGCAGGCAGAAGGCATCATTCACGATCTGCTCGAGAGCGTCCCGGTTCCTGTGTGACTCAGCCAGGACACTGGAACCAGGGCCCAACGAACCACGGCCAGGACAGGCACCCCACGATGCGACCGGCCACCTACATGGCCCCACGAGATCTCCGCGCGTTCTTCCATCGCCTTTCTCACCATCGCGCGATTCGCGTGACGACGGAGGGGACTCGTTTCCTCCTGTTGACCCTCGCCGTCGGGATCGCCGCCGTCAACACCGGCAACAATCTGTTCTATCTCCTACTCGCCATGATGCTGAGCCTGATTGTGCTCTCCGGACTCTTGTCGGAACAGTGTGTCCGCCACTTGGACTTCCATCGCCACCTACCGGATTCACTGTTCGTGAACCAACCGGCCGTCGCGACGCTCTGGATCGCCAATCACAAGGCACATGTGCCGACCGTATCGGTTCGGATCCTCGATGTCGTGGCCGGGCAGGACCACGATCGCGGCATCCACCTCACCCACTTGGCCCCGGGAGCCTCAACCCTGCGCTCGTACCCGTTGCTCGCCTGTCGGCGCGGGCGGTACCACATCGAGGGCATTCGCGTTATCACACCGTTTCCGTTCGGGCTGTTCCAGAAAAAAGCCTTCTATCCCTGCGAAGCTAGCCTGCTGGTGTGTCCCGCCATCATCCCGCTCCCGCCGCTACGCCTTCAGGAGTTGCAATCGATCGGGCACGAACAGGCGCTGGCGCGACGCGGCCCAGGCACGTCCCTTTACAACCTCAGAGAATTTCGCCCCGGCGACGATTCCCGCGCCATCCACTGGCTCACCACGGCCAGGACGGCCAAACTGATGATCAAGGAAACCGAAGCCGAAGACCAGCACATGATCACGCTGGCCCTGTTCACCGTCTGCCCGGACGAGCTAGACCGCACCTTCGAGCGCACACTGTCCATCACCGCCTCGTTGGTTGATTATTATGTGAAGCGCGGGGTGCGTCTGCGCCTGATCCTTGGCGATCAGCCACATCTGTTGGCGGACGGGGAAGAACAGTCCCGGGATCTCTTTCACGCCCTGGCGCTCTGCGAACGACGCCCGGTGACCGCCAGCGCCTCCGTACACCAGGCCATGGGCCAGGCGTTGGTTAATGCATCGGAGGGCCCGACCATCTGGCTATCTCCCTGGATGGACGCAGCCTGGTTCGAGGCCCTTCCGGCCGTCGACCTGATTCTCTCGCCTCAGACCCACAAGGATCTCTTCGATGCTGCTGGATCAGGCCTTCCGGCTTAGCTCAATCCTCCTGGCCGCAGCCGGCTTTGCGAGCCTGACGCTCGCCATCACCCTGCCGCCCTGGCTCCTTGTCCTGGCTGGCGGGGCATTTGCCATGGCCCTCCTGCGGATTCGGCACCCCGGCGTGATCTCCGACACCATGCGCCACTTCCGGCTCTCCGCCCTCACGTGGAATATCTTTCTCCTCCTTGCCTTCGCCGGATTCTGGATTGACCTGTTGCTCATTTCTCAGGAAGTCCTACCAGCCGGCATCCACTTCCTCGTGCTCCTGCTGGTCAACAAACTCTCCAACCTCGACTTGCGGCGAGACTTCCTGCATCTCTACGCCATCAGCCTGATCGCGCTCCTGGCATCAGCCGCCTTGACGACACAGGTCTGGTACGCCCCCTTTTTCTTCATCTACCTGATCATCGGCGTCTGGACACTGCTCCTCTATCACCTCGTACAAGAACAGGAAGAGCAGGTGGGTCTTCCGGATCACGTTTCTCCGGCAACGACACCTGTCACACCCTTCCCCCGACTGACGATTCGTTTTTTCTGGACGACCAATGCCATGGCGGCCGTCGCGTTCGGCTTCACTTTGTTGTTCTTCTTCTCAATTCCACGAGTCGGGGTAGGATTCTTTCAACACGACCAGGGGGATAGTTTGCGGACCACGGGATTCTCCGAGCAGGTCGATCTGGGAGTCATCGGTCCGGTGAAGCAAGACCCGAGTATCGTCATGCGCGTGGAACTGCCTGACCGCATTGGCCATGAATTCAAACAGGAACCGCTCTATCTGCGCGGCGTGGCGTACAACCGATACGACGGGAAAGCGTGGAGCAACAGTCTGCCACAACGACGGATGCTTACGGAACTTCCCGAAGGCACCTTCTCACACCGCACGCCAGGGACAAAACCACAGGTCACCGCGCGGCAACTTCGACAGGATATTCTCCTTGAGCCACTCGACACGGCGGTGCTCTTCGGTGCCCCGTTGCTCACCACCGTCAAAGGCAATTTCCTCTCGGTCCAGTCGGACCTCACCGGATCGTTCCACCTGCCGTATCCCCTGCATACCCGCATCCAGTACACCGCATACTCCTTGTCCCCGAACCTGAACGCGACGGAGAAAAACGCGAGTGCGCTACTGTATCCGGATTTTATTCTCCGGCATTACCTTCAAACACCTGACGTCAATCCCCAGATCGTGGACCTCGCAAGACAGATCACACAGCCGGCGACCAGCGTGATACAGGCGGTCTCCCTGGTCCACACTCACTTGCTGACCAGTTATCGGTACAGTTTGGATGTTCCCTCTCTGCAATCTGCCCATCCCCTCGATGACTTCCTGCTGACTCGAAAAACCGGCTATTGCGAGCACTACGCCACGGCCATGGTGGTCCTGCTCCGAACAGTTGGCATTCCGGCTCGACTGGTAACGGGATTCCTCGCCACCGAATGGAACGAATTCGGCGGCTATTATACGGTGCGGCAGCGGGACGCCCACGCCTGGGTGGAAGTCTACTTTCCACAATCAGGATGGATCACGATTGATCCGACCCCGCCCTCACCGGGCGCAGTCGGCCCGACCTGGTGGCATGCAGCGACCAGCGCGATGGACTCAATGCGGCTCAAATGGGATCGGCTGTTCGTCCACTACAGCGCGCACGACCAATTCACTGTCGTGCAAGGCATTCGAGAAAGCGGGGAGGCCGTACGGGTAGGACTTTCCGAAACGATCAGTGCCCTGGCGGCGCAGGCTGGAGCCATCATCGGCGGCATGGTGATCAGCCTGACCCCGTCCGGCATTCCACACCGCGCCGTGAGTCTGTTGCTGGCGGTCAGCGTCCTCTATGCGGGCATCATGCTCCTCCGACGGTACCGGAGCAGAACGACGACGCAGAGCAGGTTTTCGCCCCAGCAGCAGACCGTCATCATGCTCTACGCCGACATGCTGCGCTACTGTGCCCAGCGGGGAATCACGAAACCCGCCAGTACCACGCCACAGGAATTTCTTCACAAGATTCGTGAAGGATGGAGCGAGGCCTGGCCCATCGTCCATTCCGTGACGCAACTGTATGCGCGGGTTCGATTTGGGAAGGCCCCACTTACGACAGAGGAGATCAGTACTGCAGAAAACAACGTACGTCAACTCCGCGCACTCAGGCAATCCGTAAGACCTGCTCCACGACCATCACGCTAGGGCTTCTTGCGCTCAATCCGGCACACGTCTACTTACGGCTACGTCGTACAACGGCCGCCCTTGACTAATCAATTCTCATTGATATATTATGACGCATGCGCGTGAAGACAGCGACACCAATAGCAGCCATTGCCAAAGTGTTCCAGGCCCTGTCAGATGAAACGAGATTACTGATACTGGAACAACTGAAAGAGGGCGAGCAGTGTGTGTGCGACCTCACAAGCGCGTTCAAAACGGGCCAGTCACGGCTATCCTTCCACCTGCGAGTTTTGAAAGACGCTGGTTTGGTCCTTGACCGGCCTGAAGGACGCTGGGTCTACTACTCCCTCAACCCAGACGCACTGGAAGATCTCCAAGAAGCAGTCAATGCTTTCAAGTCTCCCCCGCACAAGGCCACCAAGAAGGGGTGTTGTCTGTAGCTTTTTTTTGCCATTATTCATCAACCTTTATTGATATTACGGGACCCATGGACGCGATTGCTGCCATCCACCAGCAGAGTATTCCGGCGGAAAAGAAACTCAATATGTTCGAGCGCTACCTTACGGTTTGGGTGGGACTTTGTATGCTCGCGGGGATCTTCCTGGGGAAATCAGCGCCGAACCTCATTCAAGCGTTACGAGGAATGGAGTTTGGCCAGAACAGTCATGTGAATTTCCCAATGGCCCTCCTCATCTGGCTGATGATCACCCCCATGATGATGAAAGTCGACTTTCGCGCCGTGGCGAAGGTCGGCCAACGTCCTCAAGGGCTGCTGGTCACCTTGTTTGTCAATTGGGTGGTGAAGCCATTCTCCATGGCTCTCTTAGCGTGGGTCTTTTTTCGAGTCATCTTCTCGCTCTGGATGACTTCTGGCGAAGCAGACCAATACATCGCTGGAACCATTATTTTGGCCGCCGCCCCCTGTACCGCGATGGTCTTTGTCTGGAGCTATCTCACGGATGGCGATCCGGCTTATACCCTTGTCCAAGTGTCGGTGAATGATTTGATTATGCTGATCCTGTTTGCGCCGATCGTCGGCTTGCTGGTCAGCGGCGCGTCCGCTCTCACCGTTCCCTTCACTGTGCTCCTCTATTCGGTCGTGGGATTTATTGTGGTCCCGTTGCTCCTGGGTGTTCTCATCCGCCATAGGCTCATTGCACGGCATGGAAAGAAATGGTTTGAAGAGACCCTCCTCCCTCGGTTTGCCCCCATCACAATCGCGGCGTTACTCATCACCTTGATTCTCATCTTTGCCTTTCAAGCCGAGAACATCCTTGGGAAGCCCCTTCACGTGCTGCTCATTGCGATCCCGATTCTTTTCCAAGTCTATTTCAATGCGTCTCTCGCCTATGGGCTGATGAAGTGGCTACACGTACCCCATGCGGTCGCAGCACCGGGAGCATTGATCGGCGCGAGTAACTTCTTTGAACTGGCCGTGGCCACAGCCATTGCCTTATTCGGCCCGGAATCAGGCGCAGCACTGGCAACCGTCGTCGGCGTCTTGGTGGAGGTACCGGTCATGCTCTCCGTCTGTCATGTGTGCAATCGAACCCGGCACTGGTTCCCCGTAAGCGAGTCCAGGGGATGAACGATGGGGGCTTTGCGGGAATTGCTGGGGCTCTTCGGAATCCTGGCCTTGAGCCTACTGCTGGCGACGTACGTCCTGGAGAGATGGCTCGGTAGGACATGGCCTGGATTCCACAGGCCGTTCACTCTCAAGCAGCTAGCCCGCGAGTGGTTGCTTTATATGCTCCTGTTCGCAGGCCTGGGAACGTTGCTGGAACGAATGTTGACGTTCGCATGTTCAGTGAGTTGTTAGCAGACGCCATTACAAACTGAATGACCAAGAGGGAGGCAGCATCATGAAACGCTTTCATCTCCACATGGGAGTAGAGGATCTTGATGAGTCCATTCGCTTTTATACGGCACTGTTTGGCGCCCCACCCGTGAAAACCAAGGCAGATTACGCCAAATGGATGCTGGAGGACCCGCGCATTAATTTCGCAATATCCACCCGTGCCAAGAAAGGCGTCGATCATCTGGGTATTCAGGCCGATGGTGAAGACGAACTGGCAGAGCTCCGTGGACGGATTCAAGCCGGCCACTTACCGGTCGTCAATGAAGGAAAAACGGTGTGCTGCTATGCGCTGTCGGACAAATCATGGATACAGGACCCGTCCGGCCTTCCATGGGAAACGTACCGAACAATGGAGGATGCGCAACTATTCTCAGGCTCCAGTGAATCGTCGGATGGTGCCTGTTGCACGCCTCTCACCATGGCCACGCCGAACTGCTGTGAACCATCCGCACACACTGCGAGGTGTTGCGACTAATGGAAGGCGACGTCACCAAAGTCTTAGTCCTCTGTACAGGGAATTCCTGTCGATCAGTGATGGCGGAAGCGCTGATCAACGACCTAGGCCGCGGTCGATATCAGGCATGGAGCGCCGGCAGCCATCCGGCGGGACATATACATCCCCAATCCATCGCAACCCTCAAGCGGCACGGCATTGATCCGGGTCAGCCGCGCAGCAAGTCGTGGAATGAGTTTGCCGATAATTCGTTCGATCTCGTGATTACCGTGTGCGATCAGGCCGCCGGCGAAAGCTGCCCCCTCTTAGAT
>ERZ1645185.359-NODE-359-length-19254-cov-7.110579_pt1 | contig 19254 bp, 13 predicted proteins | sample MGYA00575351_ERZ1645185 | MGnify/ENA primary metagenome ERZ1645185 (study PRJEB40838, sample SAMN11284767) | freshwater sediment metagenome | isolation source: river sediment | host: Sediment | place: India: Jana village, Kanpur | collected 2015-12-17 ...
GGAAGCCGTCGACGTCCTTGCCCGGGTCGATCCGGTCGATCAACCAGGTCCCGTCGCGCCCGTTCGGCAATGGCAGCTGTACCAAAATACCGTGGATTTTGGGATCGGCATTGAGCCTATCGATCAGCGCGGAAAGTTCGGCATCGGTCGTTTCCGCAGGCAGGTCGTAATCGTAGGCATGGATACCCACCCGCTCACAGGCGCGCCGTTTGTTGCGGACATAGACGCCGGATGCCGGATCGGTGCCGACCAGCACCACGGCAAGACCGGGCCGGGATTTGCCGACGGCCAACCTGTGGGCGATACGGCTGGCGAGATCATCCAACAGGTTGTCTGCAATGCGTTTGCCGTCTAGGACTTTTGCCGCCATGGGTGCCTGTCGAGGATTCCGGTGTTAGGCTATTATCCCGTATCCGGGCTGTTGATGCCACGCCGGTCGAAATGCCGTCATTTCAGAATCTTTCCCCATAATCCGGAGTTTTGCATGGCCACGAAAAAAACCGCATGGGCGCCCTTCCCGGCTCCCGGAAAAGCATTTCAATACAACCCCGCCGGTCTGCAAAAAGCCTGGAAGCAGCTGCACTGCGGCGATTGCGAACCGTTCCCGGACGCCAAGCGCGCCGAACAGCTGATTAAAGCCGCAGGCAAGGCAGCGCCTAAAGGGATGCCGGCGGAGGCACTGGCCGAGACATTGCAGGATGCATGGCGTGCATTCCATGCCGGTGAATTCGAACAGGCGTTCACGCTCGGCAGCGCACTGGGACCGGTCGGCACCAGTGTCGCTGCCAAAGCACTGGGTATCCATGCCACATATCTCGTGAAAAATGCCGATGACCGGCTGGCACGATTCCAGCAGGCGGCGCAACTGGCGGAACAGGCGGTCGCAGCGTTGCCCAAGGAAGCCAACAGCCACTACCGGCTGGCCTTCGCCTATGGCCGCTACGGCCAGGGCATCTCCATCGCCAAGGCGCTTTCAACCGGTCTGGCCGGAAAAATCAAGACGGCGCTGGATGCCTGCCTGAAGCTCGAACCCAAACATGCCGAGGCGCATTTGGCCAGTGCCCTGTGGCACGCCGAGATCATCAACAAGGTCGGCGGAACCCTGGCCAGCCTGACTTACGGTGCCAAACGCAAAACCGCCGAGGAACATATGAAATCCGCCCTCAAGCTTGCGCCGGAAATGCCCATCGTGCACGCTGAGCAGGCCCAGATGCTGCTGTTGCTGGATGCCGACGACGAACAGGCGGCCGCAGATGCCTTTGAAAAAGCCAGCCTGTTGAAACCGCATGACGCCATGGACTTCCTGGACGCACGATTCGCCGCCGAGCAGATCTCGGGTTAGCGCGCTATTACGGCAGGCACTGCAGCGCGTCGTACTCGTGCCCGGCAGTGTGGGTTCTGAAGCAGATAGGCGCGTCAGACTGCGGCACCGGGCCGGTATACGGCATCCAACTCTGGCCGGCGTCGCTGGAAACCGAAAGCAGCAGCCCCGGGAATGCACTGTTGGCATGGACTAACCCGTCGCGGATATACACCCCTGGTTTTGGCAATTCCGGCAGAACGCCACTGTTCTGCAACCGGGGAATTTCGCGCAGCGCCAGCAGGCGTGCCAGTTCAGCCCATTCCTGATCGCGCAAGGCGGTATCCGGATCATCGCCTTCCCAGCCGGCCTTGTGCCAGGCGCGCTCGGCCAGCAGTAGCAGACGCGGGTACACCATCCGCTCCAGTTGCTCCGCGCTGCGTATGGTTTCGCTCCAGACCTGCCCCTGCATCCCGAGGATGTTCTGCGGCTTTTCCAAGGCAGGCAGCGGGCGGCCGACCACACCCTGCAGGTCAGTGATCGGATCACCCATCCGGGTTGTATCGGCGTTGGCATACAGGTTGTCCGGCATGTAACCGAACACTTTGGCCGGACTGGCGTAGCGGGTTGCCCAGTAATAACCGCGGACATCCGGATTGGCTTCAGCAGGGTGATCGAAATACAGATGTGTGGCGTGCGAGAGCACCACCTGGTAATCGGCGTTGGCCAGGCGATAGGCGCGATCGGCCACACCCCACTCCCAGATGTTGTCCCAGACATTGGCAACCACCTCGGCATTGGCCAGACTGCTGCGTGCGAACGGCGTGGTGGCGTCATGCATCAGGCCGTCTTCCCAACCGGCCAGCGCAATGCCGCGTGCACCAAGCTGGGCCGCAACCTGTTGCATGAAATAGGCTTTGAAATCGATCACACCCAGGCGTTGCGTGAGTTCCCTGCAGGCCGGAGAGTCCGTCCATGCCCCCTTGCCGACCTCGTCGCCGCCGATATGCAGCACCTCCAGCGGCACGCCTGCTTCGGCATGCATGGCTGCGAGCGCATCGACGACCTTGGCGATGAAACGGTAGCTCGACGCCATGCAGACATTGACGGCATTGTCATCGTAGTTCTGCACGCTGAGGTAGCGCGAGCCATCGGCCGGATCGGACAACAGATACTGCGTTGCGGCCTCGGCATTCCCGGCCTGCAGCAGGCGGTTGTGGCGGGCCTGCATGGCCTTGATCGCGGCCCGGCTGTGGCCGGGCATATCGATCTCGGGAATCACCTGGATATGCCGTTGCGCGGCGGATCGCAACAGCGCGATGTAATCCCCGGCACGAAAATACCCGCTGCCGCTGCCGGTTGCCGCCGGCCCGCTGCCCAACTGTGTCATGAGGCAGGTGTCTTCGTCTGGATCGAAACAGCGCTTCGCCCCGATTTCGGTCAATTCAGGCAGCCCGGGGATTTCGATGCGCCAGCCTTCATCGTCGGTCAGGTGCAGATGCAGACGGTTGAGTTTGTAACGACCCATCTGTTCGATCAGCCGCTGCACGACATCCATGCCGTGGAAATTGCGCGCCAGATCGTAATGCATCCCGCGCCAAGGGTAGCGCGGCTGGTCATCAGCAATCAGCCGTGGAAGCAGCACGCCGCTGGCCGCGGCATCGATCGGCAACAGGCCGAGCAGGCTCTGCACGCCGTAGAACACGCCAGCGCGGTCGCCGCCGGTGATCCCGATTCCGGATTCGGCGATCTCCAGCCGGTAGGCTTCGGCCGGCAGCCCGGCATCGGTCTGCAATCGGATTACCCGCGCGTCGGCTTGTGTACTTGCGGCATTCCGTGCCAACCTCAAGCCGGCCTGTTGTTCCAGCTGCTGTTGCAGGTAAACCGCCTCGAAACTGCCGGGCAGCGTGTCGCTGATCACCCAGTGCGTATCCAAGCTGATGCGGCCCTTGCCATAGGTCACCGCATACGGCGTAGGGAAAATCCGCAGCGGTAGCGCATCGAGATCAACTGCCGCGGCATTGACCACGAGGTTGTCCTGAAAGCGCCTGGCCGCATCGACCACCGGCACGTGGTCATCGGGCTGCCGTAGCTGTTGTTGCCGGTTGCGGATTGGCAGCACGTAGGCTCGCGCGTCCTCCGTATCGGTATTGGCGAATACGACCGGCCTGAGGTCTTCAGCCACGATGAATGCCCGCGGCATGAAATCGGAATAGCTGACCATCCAGTTGGCGCCGGTAAAATGCATATCGAGCCTCTGTCCCGGTGCCAGCCCGCGGAAATCGGTGTCTGGTGACAATCGGTGCAGATCGCCCTGCAAATGCTGCAGGTGCAGGCCATCCACGGTCTGGGCATCGAGCTTGCGTATGCTGTGCAGATAGATCGACCAGTTGCCCGCGCCCGGCGGCAGCGCGATGTCCGACTCGTTGCTAAGCAGCAAACGGCCCTGGAATCCACCGCTGGGTCTGAAGTTGTCGGCCACCCCGATCTGCAGACGGGCAGCCTGCGCAAACCGGTCCAGCTCGGCCTGATTCTGGAAGCCATGGACGTTGGTGGCCAGCAAACAGGCGGCGAACCAGATGCCCTGCACTGCCCGGTCTGGCCAATCAGGGCGCATCGGCATCGCCATAACTTGCGTCAGGCCGGCACAGGAAATGCAGAAAGCCGTTGGCCGAGGTGCCGAAAGTCCTGACGCCCAACGCCTTCAGGGCCGGCTCGTCGATGGCACATGGATCTTGCAGTCGCGCCATGACACGGCCGCCCGGAGCGGATTCGTAAGATTCGATGTTGCCGATTCCGCCCAGTGCCTGCGTCCATTGCGGCGGAATGCGTTGCGCCGGCCGAGGGCTGGTTGGCGCTGAGCCACTGGTGGTGGCAGGAGCAGCACGCCATTGGCTGCGGATCTCACCCGCGATCTGGTCGGCGATCGGCCCCAACACTACTTGCAGGCCTTGCGCACCCAGCCGTATCACGGCAATCGCGCCCAGCGATTTCAGGCCTGATTCATCGATACCGACAGGATCAGCAACCTGCAAGCGCAGGCGCGTGGTGCAGGCATCCACGGATTGCAGATTGCTATTGCCACCCAGTGCCGCAATAAACGCTCGCGCCCGGTCTGCGTCGCCTGTGGGCAATGCGCTGGCAGTGGTAGCCGCTACTGCCCGGCCCGGTGTAGCCAAGTTGAAGCGGTGGATGAAATAGCGGAACAAGCCGTAATACAGCAAGGCATAGACCAATCCGACTGGAAACAGCCACAGCGGGTTTTCGGCTAGCTTGAAGTTCAGCACGTAATCGAACAGGCCGGCCGAAAAACCGAACCCGAGCCGGCTACCAAGCAGTTCCATCACCACCATGGCGGTGCCGGTCAGCAGGGCATGCAAGGCGAACAGGATTGGCGCCAGGAACATGAAGGTGAACTCGATCGGCTCGGTCACACCGGTCAGGAAGGAAGTCAGTGCCATCGAAGCCAGCAGGCCGGCCGTCTCCCGTTTCCGTTCGGGTGCGGCGGCGTGATACATGGCCAAGCAAGCGGCCGGCAAACCGAACATCATCACCGGGAAGAAGCCGCTCATGAAATAGCCGGCGCTTGGATCGCCGGCGAAAAAACGCTTCAGATCGCCGGTTGCACCTTGAAAATCGCCGATTATGAACCAGGCGATGTTGTTCAGGATGTGGTGCAGGCCGGTCGCGATCAGGAACCGGTTCAAAGCACCATAGGCAAACAGGCCGAAACGCCCGGACTCGATGACCGCGAACGAAAGCCTGTCCATGCCCTGCTCAATGATCGGCCAGCCGGAGCCGAACACCAGCGCCAGCACCAGTCCGCCGAATCCCGCAGCAATCGGCACGAAACGGCGGCCGGCGAAAAATGCCAAATATGGCGGCAATTTGATGGTGCTGTAGCGGTTATACAGGGCACCGGCCATCAAGCCAGAAAGGATGCCGATCGGTACGCTCAGTTTCGCGATCTCACGCGCCTTGTAGGCCGAGTCCGCCAGTGCGGCATAGGCGGGATCGGCCACGATACTGCCGGGCGGCACCTGGATGAGCGCTTCGGCGCCCTTGGTCGCCACGAAATAACCGACAGCCGCCGCCAGACCGGCCGCGCCGTTGTTGTCGCGCGCCATACCGACCGCCACACCGAGCGCGAACAGGATGCCGAGGTTGGCGAAAATCGCATCGCCGGCGGCGGCCATGGCCGGAATATCGAACAGATCGGGTTGGCCCAAGCGCAGCAGCAGGCCGGCCACCGGCAACACCGCGATCGGCAGCATCAGCGCCCGCCCCAGCTGTTGCATGAAAGGAAGCAGGTGTTTCATGGAAAGCTGTCTTGTGCGTGGCGGTTGATGAAATCGGCTGCAGCGGATCTGACGGCTGCAGCATCCGCAAGTCGGATCGCATCATCAGCCAGTGTCTGGCATCGATGCAAATCCACTTGCCGTACCAATGCTTTCAAGCCCGGTATCTTGGCCGGCACGGCCGACAGCTCGACGATGCCCAGCCCGAGCAGCAGCGGCACTGCAATCGGGTCGGAAGCCAATCCGCCGCACAACGAAAGTTTGCAGTTGGCCTTGCGTGCCGACTCCGCAATCTGCCTGATCAGGCGTAACACCGCCGGATGCAGGGCATCAAGGCGATTAGCGAGCTGCGGGTGGCCACGATCGACCGCCAGCACATATTGCGAAAGATCGTTGCTGCCGATCGACAGGAAATCGACGGCCTGCGCCAGCTGGTCGGCCATCAACGCCGCCGCCGGCGTTTCTACCATGATGCCGATGCCGGGCAATTGCGCAAGCCCAAGCGCCTGCGCGCAGCGCGTGATGTGCTGCTTCGCGCGGGTGATGTCGTCGATGTCGTTGACCATCGGCAGCAGGATGCGTAGCTGTTCGAGCCGGCCGACCCGCAGGATGGCGCGCAGTTGCGTCTCGAACAGGTCTTCGCGCCAGAAACTGGTGCGCACGCCACGCAGGCCGAGCGCCGGATTCTCTTCCTTCGGCAGCTGCAGGTAGGCGATCGGTTTGTCGCCGCCGATATCCATGGTGCGTATGGTGAGCACGCGCCCGTCCAAGTCTGCCGCGACGGCGGCGTATATGTCCAGCTGCTCGTCTTCGCTCGGAGCCGTGCGCCGATCCTGGAACAGGAATTCGGTCCGCAGTAGGCCGCAACCTTCGGCGCCTGCAGCAATCGCGGCCGCGACTTCCGAGCGCTGTCCGAGGTTCGCGTAGACGCGGATCGTGCTGCCGTCGCGCGTGAATGCCGGCAGCGCTGCGGCTTGCAGGTGTTCCGCCCGGCGACGTTTGCTGGCTTCGATCCGTGCGCTGAACTGGTGGATGAACACTGGATCCGCACGCGTGTGCAATTCAGCTTGCGTAGCATCCAGCGCCAGCAAAGTCCCGGCCTCGATTGCAAAGATGCCGCTACCGGCAGCCACCAGCAAGGGAATGCCCCGGGCAGCGGCAATGATGGCGGCATGCGAGCCAGCTCCACCGCCGGCAGTGCAGATACCGGCAACGCGATCAGGCTCGATCGAAAGCAGGTGCGAAGGCAGCAGCTCCTCAGCCAACACGATGCACCCCGCCGGCAATTGCCAAGCCGCCTCCGGTGATCCTCCCGCCAACACCCTGAGCACTTGCTGCTCGATATCCAGCATGTCGGCTGCACGCTCGCTCAGGTAGGCATCACCGGTAGCTTGCAGGCATTTGGCGATTTCACGGCATGCCTGTTGCCAAGCGAAGGCCGCGCTTTTGCCAACATTGATGTTGACCGAACAGGATTGCAGCAGGCCTGGGTCTTCGATCAGCTCGATGTGCGCTTGCAGTATGTCCTGCTGCTGGGACGCCTGGCCCTGCAATCGGGATTCGAGGTGCGATCGGGTTCGCGTCAGCGCCGCCTGCAGCGCTTGGTGTTCGAATGCTACGCCCTTGCCCATCTCGGCTACTGGCGCATCGGTGGCAGTCAATGTGAATGCCGGTCCGAGCGCCAATCCTGTGCTGGCGGTGATGCCCCGGACAATGCCATCATCGGGGAGCACGCCTGAAGCGGGCGTGACCAACACAACTGCGTCATCACCTGCGGCCGGCTTGATACCGAAGAACTGCTGGAGCGCCTGCAACGCTTCGTCGGCATCTGCGCCGGAAAGGCCGAACTCAACGCGGTCATCTTGTCTGATACCAAGTGCCATGACCGAGACCATGCTGCGTGCATCGGCCGATCGCCCCCGGAAGCGCAAAGTAACCGTGGCTGTGAACGGTCGCAGCACTGCAGCCAACCGGGCTGCCGGCCGTGCATGCAGTCCATGTCCGAATCCGACCGTAAACATCGCGCTCAGCATGCCGGCCTGTTCGCTGGACGCGGATTGTCCGGGCTGCCAATGCAATTCGAACAGCGGATCCCCGACCTGTACCGCGCGGTCGAGCTGGCATTGAGGCATCATCAGTTGTTGGCCGCTGATCAGTACCGGCGTGATCGCGCTAGTGGCCCCGCGCACGATGGCCTCCAGATCGTAATCTAGCAGAGCCTGCCCGCAACGCACCGCCTCGCCATTTGCGACCAGCGGTCTGAACGCTCCGGCCGCAAGTGCAACGCTGTCGATGCCGATATGCATGAGGATCTCCGTGCCACCGCCCAGCTTCAGGCTAATCGCATGCGGTATGTTCGGACTGCACGATACGATGCCATCGCATGGGGCACACAACTGCGAGCCGGTCGGTTCGATGGCGATGCCTGCGCCGGCCATGCCACCGGCGAACACCGTATCCGGCACTGTTTCCAGTGCCGACAGCCAGCCGGTCAGCGGGGATTTGATGAGGATGGAATCGGTCATGTCGAGATGGGCGGATGGCCTGTCAGGCGATTATTGCAGAAAAAAAAGCGGGGTATCGCTACTCCGCCGAGAGAAAAAAGCGGGGCGGCCTATGCCTGCCGCCCCGCGCATCGCGCGCCGTCAGTACGACAAGGTCAGGTTAAGGTAGTACTGTACGCCACTTTCATAGATCGAGCGCGGGCGCTGGTTGCTGTCAGCGTAGTACTTGGTCTTCGGATTGTTGAGGTTCAGGCCATCCAAAGACAGTGCGACATGCTCGTTGATTTCCCAACCAAGCGAGGCCGACAGGTTGCCGACATCATCCTGGAAGAACGCGGTGTTGCGATCCAGCCCGCTGTAGAACGAAGATCGGTAGGTGTAGGCCACACGCGCATTGAACACGTCGTTCTCGAAATAGCCACCGACATTGTAGGTGTTCTTCGAGGTACCCAGCATTGGCGCGCCGTCGTCGGTATCGCTGTCGGCATAGGTGTAGTTGGCAAACGCACCCCAGTTGTCGTTGAATGCCTGGATCCAGGACAGCTCAACACCATTGACCTCCGCGCCGGAGTTGAGCGGAATGACCAGATCGTAATCGACGTAGGCGCCGGTCGGATTGTTCTGATCGATGGTCAGATAGGAGACGCGCTTGGTGCCAAGCGCCACATAATTGTCGAGATCCATGTAGAACAGGCTGATGTAGGCCTGTGAGTTGGGCGCGAAATACCATTCCACGGTGGCGTCGAAATTGGTCGAGATGATCGGTTCCAGATTCGGGTTGCCGCCGGTGCCTGTACCCACGCCGCCAACCACTGCCGGCGGGCTCAGACTGACCGCACCGGCTAGCGCCGAGTAATCGGGTAGCGACAGGGTCTGCGAAGCCGCGAAGCGGCCGACCCAATCCTCATTGACTTCCCAGCGCAGGTTAAGGCTGGGCAGCCAGTTGTTGTAGGTGTTCTCGGTGAGTACCGTCTTGTATGGGCCGAACGCCGAGGTGGTGATCGCATCCGGGTCGGCAGCGTCCGCATTAACATAATTGGTGATGTCTTCGCGGGTCTGTACCCAGCGCAGACCGAAATTGCCGGACAGCGCCCCATTCTCGAAATTGAACTGGGCATAGGCCGCTGTATTGCCCTCTTCCAGGTTGTACAGCGCCGGGAAATAGAAACGCGTGACCGGATCGCGGTTGGTCATGCGGTTGTACTGCGCCAGCTGTTCTGGCGAGAAATACCAGATGTCACGCGGGAAATTGCCGCCCAAGCCGCTGCCGAAATCACCCGGGTAATTCTGATAACCGACAGGCCAGTTGGCCGGATCAAACGGCGCGGTGCCGCCGGGTCCGCACAAAGTCGGCGAGCCCCAGTCGAGCGGGCCACTTTCACCGTTCGGGTACGCGCAGCCCGGTCCTTGCGCAACGGCGTGGTTCAGGCCACGGGTATGCTCGGCGTTGCGCACGCCGAAATCGACGGTGGTGAAAATGCCCTTGTCCATGAAGTATTCACCGTCGATCTGCACCCAGTCCTCCTCGTCCTTGACGTCAACATCCTGTAGACCGAAAATCCAGTCCAGACGGATATCGGTGCCAGGCACACCAGGTTGACTGGTGTCGGCGCTGCCCAGATTCCAATCGGCGGCGCGGATGCCGTTCAACTGCCAACCGGCACCGGTGCCCAGTGCCACATCCCATTCGGCTACATCCTGGGTCGGGGTCTTGCCCGAGCCGTTCGAGCTGCCGACCTGCGCTGTCAGCGAAACTTTGTCGTTCACGTCCCACGCCATGTCGAACGTGACGAATTCCGAACTCGATTCCGAACCCGGCCGCGAGATCTGGTCGTAGATGCCGTACTGGCGGTCAGGATCAGCGGTGAAATTGGCACTGACCAGGGTGTTGTCCTTGATCACGTAGCCGGCATCGGGCACCGCGCCGCGCTGGATGATGGCCGCACCCCAGAGCATGTAGTTGCGGTTGTAGTTGTCGGCTTCGAGCGTGGAGGTGAAATAATTCAAGCCGAAATTGAGGTTGTCGGCCGCCTTGAAATCAAGGCTGATCATACCGCCCTGACGCTTGCGTTCCTGTTCGAACAGCGCCGAACCGATCAGGCTGGGATACAGCACGCCAGCTAGATCCGGATGCGCCACAGCGGCCTCGTCGGTCGGTGCGATGACGTTGTAGCCGAGTATTTCCTGGCCATCACGGCGCAGTTGCCGAGTTTCGCTGAACGCCTGCACCATGATGCCAAAGTTACCGGCATCGTTCTTGTAGTTGACCAGACCGGAGAACTGCGGCGAGTACTCGCCCGGAAGGTCGGCGTAGACCACGCCAAGGTTGGCCAGTGCGGTCACGTCTTCGGTGAACTCCAGCGGCTTGCGCGTGCGGATGTCGATGCTGCCGGCAGCGCCGCCTTCGACCAACTTGGCTTCGGAGGATTTGTACACAATCACTTCCTGTACCAGTTCCGAAGGTAGCAAACTGTAGCTGACGCTACGCCCGACGGTACCGGTCTGGTTCAGAATGAACCAGTCGCCGGACGCCACGTTGTGGCCGTTCACCAGCGTCTGAGTCAGGCTCGGCGAGGTGCCACGGATCGAAACCCGGTCGCGCTCGTCGAATGCGCCTTCATTGCCGCTGGCGGAACTGGTGTTGACGCCGGGCACGCGCGACAACGAATCGGCCACGTTCTTGTCCGGCATATCGGCGATGTCTTCGGCCGAGATCACATTGACGATATTCAGGCTTTCGCGCTGGGCATCAATCGATTGCTGGACGGATCCGCGGATGCCGGTGACTACAACCCGGTCCAGCTCCTGCGCGGCTTCGCTGTCGGTTTCTTGGCCGTGTGCCTGAAATGCGGCACCAACCAGAACCAAGGTGATGGCGGATGAAATGCGGTTTTTTCTGATTTTCATGATTCTCTCTTTGGATGCGCCGCAGTTGGCGATGGTGTTCACGTGTACCGGCTGGCATCGGCCAGTTCGGTTTTCCCCGTCACGAAGATTCCGCAACAATACAAAACTACACCCAAAAGCATACCTATGCAATACCATTTAATCATTGGTACTTACCATGATTAAATCTATGATTAAAAACATTTAAATTACATTTGATATCAATTTTCTTAACAAATTTAATAATTGTTTTAATGAATATTAAATTAATTGGTAGCTAATTGGTATTATTTGATATAGAGTGGACGGTACCAAATGTGATGGACATCGCCATGTCGAATGCCAGCCAGAACCGGTTCAAGGCGCTGCCCGCCGACTCCAACCTGCCGCTGTACCGTCAGGTACAGGCGGCCGTGCGCGGTCAAATCGAGTCCGGACAGTTCAAGCCCAACGACAGCTTGCCGCCGGAACGCCAGCTGGCCGAAGATCTCGGTGTCTCGCGCATCACCGTACGCAAAGCCATCGAAGGCCTGATCAACGAAGGCGTGCTGTACAGCCGGCAGGGTTCTGGCACCTTCGTACGGGCGCGTATCGAAAAGAACTTCGCCAAAATCAGTTCATTCTCGGAAGACATGCGCGCGCGCGGTCGCATACCGAGCAGCTCTTGGATCAGCCGCACGCGTGGCTTGGTTTCACCCAGTGAAGCGCTGGCACTCGGCCTCAGCCCCGGCACACCGGTATTGCGCTTCCATCGGCTACGCTCGGCCGATGGCCAGCCGATGCTGGTCGAATACGCAACCATCGTAGCGGATTTACTACCCTCGGTGGATTCGGTCGAGACTTCCCTTTACGAAGCACTGGCACAACAGGGCAATCGGCCGATACGGGCATTGCAAAGGTTGCGTGCGCAACTGCTAGGTGAAGCTCTGGCCAAATTACTGAAAGCCAAACCGAGCGATGCAGGACTGCTGGTCGAACGCATCGGCTTTCTGGCCGATGGCCGGCCGGTGGAGTTTTGCCAATCGTATTTCCGCGGCGACACCTATGATTTCTTCGCCGAACTGAGCGATCTATGACATCCGAACTATGACTACCGAATCTACCCTGATGCATCGCGAGGCGGCCCAAGCCGGTGGCGTTGTCAGGCAGCAATTGGAGCACAACGGCCCGATTCTGGATGCGCTGGTCGCGCGCCTGCGTGCGCAACCGCCGCCCGCAGTCATAACCTGTGCCCGCGGCAGTTCTGACCATGCCGCGACATTCGCCAAGTACCTGCTTGAAACCCGTTTGGGCGTGCTGACCGCATCGGCCGCGCCATCGGTCAGCTCGGTGTACTTCACGCCGCAGAACCTCAATGGCTGCCTGTTCCTGGCGATTTCCCAATCCGGCGCAAGCCCGGACATTCTCGCCGCTGCCGCTGCCGCACAACGCGCCGGTGCTTTGGTCGTGGCTATGGTCAATGTACTTGACTCGCCCTTGGCGCGCGCTGCCGATTTCTGCCTGCCACTGCACGCAGGCGAAGAACGCAGCGTGGCCGCCACCAAGTCGTTCATCGCCTCGCTGACCGCCATCATCGCGCTGGTCGGGCGCTGGGCTGCGGACGACGCAATAGCCGATGCGCTCGCGCAAAGCCCGGGCCTGCTCGAACAGGCTTGGCGGCTCGACTGGCAAGCCGCCCTACCCCTGTTTTCACGCAGCGACAACCTGTTCATCATGGGCCGTGGGCTTGGGCTCGGCATCGCCTATGAAGCGGCGCTGAAGTGCAAGGAAACCTGTGGCCTGCATGCCGAAGGATTCAGCTCGGCCGAAGTGCAACATGGTCCACAAGCGTTGCTCGGCGTCGACTTCCCCGCTTTGCTGCTGGCCCAACAGGATGAAACCCTGGCCGGTATCCGGCAGGTGGCGATCGACCTGGCGGCGCGCGGTGTGCCGCTGGCTGTGGCCGGCTGCCAAGTGCCGGAGGCGATCAGCCTACCCACCCTGTCCTGCCATCCGGTCATCCAGCCTATGCTGCTAATCCAGTCATTCTATCGGTTGGCCAATGCTGTAGCTGTGTCGCGCGGATTCAACCCGGATCAGCCCGCGCACCTGCGCAAGGTAACGGAAACGACCTGATGCGTACAGCACTGATCCATGCCCGACTTCACTCCGCAGATGACTGCACGATCCTGATTGATGACGGCATCATCAGTGCCGTACACGAATCATCGCAGGGGCGGCTTGATGGCTACGAGATATTCGATTGCGCTGGCCATGTCATCGCGCCGGGCTTCATCGACACGCAGGTCAATGGCGGCGGCGGTGTGTTGTTCAACGACGACACCAGCATCGATGGCATTGCACGGATCGCCGCCGCACACCGGTGTTTCGGCACCACCGGCCTGCTACCCACCTTGATCAGTGACGATCTGGACGTGATCGCCAGCGCCATCAAGGCAGTGGATGCTGCCATCGAGGCCGGCGTCCCGGGCATCCTCGGCATCCATATCGAAGGCCCGTACCTGAGCCCCATACGCAAAGGCACGCACGACGAATCCAAGTTCCGCGTGCTTGACGACGCCGATATCGCCCTGCTTTCCAGCCTGAAACGCGGCAAGACCGTGCTGACATTGGCGCCTGAATGCAATGACCTGACGCATATCCGGGCACTGACCAATGCCGGCGTGATCGTTTCGGCCGGGCATACCGATGCTACTTATACGCAAACACAGCAGGCCATTCAGGCCGGTTTGCGCGGTTTCACGCATCTGTTCAATGCCATGTCGCCATTGATGAACAGGGAGCCGGGCGTGGTCGGCGCGGCCTTGTCCGATACCGACACCTGGTGCGGACTCATCGTCGATGGCTTCCATGTTCATCCCGCCACGCTGGCCGTGGCGCTGCGCTGCCGGCCGCTTGAGCGCTTCATGCTGGTGACCGACGCGATGCCGAATCTCGGCACCGATCTGGTTGATTTCCGCATGCAGGGCAAAACGGTGCACGTGCGCGGCGGCCGGCTGGTAGACGACAACGGCGTACTGTCGGGATCGGTGCTGGACATGGCCAGTGCCGTACGCAACGCGGTCAACCTGCTGGGGTTGCCTATGGCGCAGGCATTACGCATGGCAAGCGGCAATCCAGCCGACTTTCTGGGCATTGGGCACAGCCATGGCAGGATTGCGCCCGGCTACCGGGCTGATCTCGTGCTGTTTGATGACAGCCTGCAAGCGTGCCAGACATGGATTGCCGGCGAGGCCGGCTGAACGCGCATCTGCAGCCAGCGCCGACGGCGCTATAATCGGTGCAATTGTCCGCATGCCACAGGAAACACGACCATGAACCAGAGCCCACGATTCGCACTCGCCCCGTTGCTGTCCGGCCTGTTGTTGCTCAGCGCTTGTTCCGATCATACCGCGGCGCCAGAAACGGCCATGACCGATGAACCCGTGGCCGCAACGCCGGCCACGGCGCCGCTTCCCGAGTTCAAGGATCCGTTACCGGAGGATCCGGCGCAGCGCGAGTTCGATAAGCTGCTGAAGCAGGCCGAACTCGGCGACATCAATGCCCAGGCCCGCGTTGCTTGGATGTACCGCAATGGCGAAGGCGTAGAGAAAAACGACAAGCAGGCTTTCCTGTGGATGGAAAAAGCCGCGGAAAAGGGCGACAGCGTCGCACAGGACAATCTCGGCGTGTTTTTCCGTGACGGCATCGGCACCACGGTTGACTTGGAGGCCGCGGCCTCATGGTTCAGGAAGTCGGCGATGCAAGGCAATGCCCAAGGTCAAGGCAATATGGGCCAAGCCTTGATCGACGGCAAGGGCGTGGAACGCAATTACTATCTGGGTTATGTCTGGTCAGGCATCTCCGTCCGAACAGGGCAAACCGAATTCGCCAAGGCCAATATGGTTCAGGCCGGCGGCCAATTGAAGCCGGAAGAACGCGCCAAGGCCGATCAAGCCATTGCCGACTGGACCCCCGGACGTGAGCCAAGACCCTTGACCGACTGAAAGCGTGACCAGCCTTCCCCATTCGCTGCGCGTATGCGCGCTGTTTGCGATGCTGGTTTGTCAGGCCTGGCCCTTGCAAGCCCAGTTTCCGGGGAAGTCCGGAAAACAGCAGGACTTCGAAGCCGCATTCGCTACCGCCTTGGTCTCATACCGTAACCGAGACTATCCGTTGGCCGTCAAGCAGTTGTCGCCGCTGGCGAAGAAGAACTTCGCGCCGGCACAGGCACAGCTGGCGTATATGTACGAATACGGCATCGGTGTTGCCAAGAACCCGTCTGAAGCGGACAAGCTGTACAGGAAACTGATGGCGGCATACCTGCTCCGGGCCGGAAACGGCGATGCCGAAGCCCAGTACCAGATCGGACAATTGCATTACGGCGGCAAAGGTGTGCCCGAGAATGTGCCTGAAGCAATGCGTTGGTATCTGCTGGCCGCCGAAAAGGGGCATCTGCTCTCGCAGTACAAACTGGCCCTGCTTTACGACAGCGGCGAAAAAGCGCCGCACGATCCTGCCGCCGCGATGCACTGGTATGCCATGGCTGCCGGTCAAGGGCACGCCAATTCGCAGCTTTTCCTCGCCATCAAATACTACCGCGGCCGCGACACCGTGCAGGATTACGCCGCGGCCGCGACATGGTTCATGAAAGCGGCGGAAAACGGCAATGCCTATGCCCAGAGCATGCTCGGCTTCATGTATGCATCCGGACAGGGGGTGCCAGAGAACAAGATGATGGCGCTTGACTGGTACCGTAAAGGCGCGGAACAAGGTGACAAAGACAGCCAATACGACCTCGGCATGAAGCTCAACAAAGGCGATGGCGTGCCGAAGAGCCAGACGGAAGCGGCGCAGTGGTTCCGTAAAGCCGCGGCGCAGGGCCAGATGGCTGCGCAATTCGAACTGGCGCAGATGTACGCCAAGGGCCAGGGCATCGGTCGCGACGAGGTGTTGGCCTATGCTTGGTTCAATGTCGCCATCATGAGCGGGCACTACCCGGCCACGAAACCACGCGATGCGCTGGCGCAGACCATGAGCGCCGACGCGGTTGCCGAAGCCGAATCGATCAGTTCGCAGTGGAAATACGGCCAGGATCTGAGCCGGTTAGAGCCTTGAGGCGTCCTCGGGTTTATTTTTCCGCTTCCAGAAATCGGGCACTGGTGACCGTTGCCTTGGAACAGCGTGAATCGCCGAGGTCGGACATGGCGATTTCGCCTGGCTTGAGTGTAACCGACTGGGATGTGTACCCGCCGCAGCTGTATGTTGCTTTGATCAGACGGTCGGCCGAGGTGTTTTTCAGGTGGGCGACGCCTTCGATGTTCTCGACCTTGACGAAACTGGCGGCATCTTCCCGTGGGCCGCAGCCGTACAGTAGCGCCATGGTAACCATTACGATCACGGATTTATTCATGTCAACACCCTCCTGTTCGATGCGCCTAGGATGCCACAGGTCCAGACCGCAAAAAACCCCGCTAACGCGGGGTTTTCGATGTCTTGGTGGGCGATGCAGGGTTCGAACCTGCGACCCTTGCCGTGTGAAGGCAATGCTCTACCGCTGAGCTAATCGCCCAAGGGCGTTCATTTTAAGCGATTGGCCCGATTCAGGCAAGCCAACGCTTTGTATTGGAGGGAAAGGGTCTATGCAGCCGGCATTGCGAATCCATCAGACCCCAAGCCGGTCGCGCATGTCGTACCAGAGCGCACCGAGCGCGGTGAACGGCACCCGGAACAGACGCCCGCCCGGGAACGGGTAATGCGGCAATCCGGCGAATACATCAAAGCGTTCGCTCTGGCCGCGGATGGCTTCCGACAGCACGCGACCGATCATGTGCGTATAGGTCACGCCATGGCCGGAACAGCCCTGCGCGTAGTAGATGTTGTTCTCCAGGCGCCCGACCTGCGGCAGGCGGGATAGCGTCAGCAGGAAGTTGCCGGTCCATGCATAATCGATTTTCACGCCTTTGAGCTGAGGGAACGTACGCTCCAGGTTCGGCCGTATGTGGGATTCGATGTCCTTCGGATCTTTCGCGCCGTATACCACGCCGCCACCGAATATCAGGCGTTTGTCGGCGGAAAGCCGGTAATAATCGAGCAGATAATTGGTGTCTTCGACGCAGTAATCGCTCGGCAGCACAGCCTGCCAGTCGTCAAGCGGCGCGGTCGCCACCACCTGGGTTCCGCAGGGCATGGACTTGGCACTGAGTTTGGGTTCCAGTTCACCGATATAGGCGTTGCAGGCCACGATCACGAATTTGGCATGGACTTCACCCGCGGAAGTACGGACGATGGCGGTGTTGCCGCGCTCGATCTTGATGACCGGCGATTGTTCGTAGATGACGCCGCCCAGGGATTCAAATGCCGTCGCCTCGCCCAGAGCCAGATTCAAAGGATGGATGTGACCGCCGGTCGGATCGATCAGGATGGCCTGATATTCATCGGTGCCGACGTAATTCCGGATGCCGGAACCTTCGACAAACTGCATTTTCAGCCCATCGTATTTTTCCCAAAGTTCTTGATGTTCGTGCAGGGCTTCCGCTTTCTTCCGGGTTTTGGCAGCATACACGCCGCCATCCTTCAGGTCGCACCGGATGCCGTATCTGGCCACCCTTTCGCGGATGATGCGCGCGCCTTCAAAGGCCATGCTGCCCATGGCATCGGCTACCGCCTTGCCATGGTTCTTCTCGATGACATCGATGTCGCGCGAGTAACTGTGGACGATCTGGCCGCCGTTGCGGCCGGATGCGCCCCAGCCGGTTTTCGCCGCCTCCAGCACCGCGACCTTGAATCCGGCTTCCGCCAGATGCAGCGCGGATGACAACCCGGTGTAGCCGGCACCGACCACACAGATATCGACATCTACCCGCCCCTGCAATTCGGGCCGCTGCGGTTGCGGATTGGCGGATGCGGCGTAGTACGAAGCAACATGTTGGGTTGTCATGGCGGGGAGTCAAATATAATTGAATGGTGTTGAAAATATAGCATCATTCGAGCGATACCGCACACCGGGCTCCCCGCCGGTCAGAGCATATCAACCGGGATTTTGAGGTAACTGACGCCGTTATCCTCCGGCGCCGGCAAATGGCCAGCGCGCATGTTGACCTGCACCGCGGGCAGGAGCAATACCGGCATCGACAGCCCGGCATCCCGGGCCCGGCGCATGCTTACGAACTCTTCGAGACTGACGCCATCGTGGATATGAACGTTGCCTTCGCGCTGGGCTTGGACCGTCGTCAGGTATTCGGCGCCCCGCTGCGATGGCGGGTAATCGTGGCACATGTACAGTTTCGTTTCCGGCGGCAAGCTCAGGATGCGCTGAATCGATTGATACAGGGCCGCGGCATCGCCGCCGGGAAAGTCGCAGCGGGCGGTCCCGTAATCGGGCATGAACAGCGTATCGCCGATGAATACGTGTTGCACCCCGCCGTCGTCGATCCGGTAACTGACGCAGGCCGGTGTATGCCCTGGCGTCGGTATCACATCGATTGAATAAGCGCCTAACGGCAACGATTCGCCGTCCTCGAGCAGGCGGTCGAATTGACTTCCGTCCCGGAGGAATCCGGGACCGGCATTGAAAATGCCACCGAATACGTCCTGGATGCCGGTAACGCGGCGGCTGATTGCGACCGACCCGCCTACCGTACGTTTCAGATACTGCGCCGCCGAAAGATGGTCGGCATGCACATGGGTTTCCAGATGCCAGCGGATGCTGGCACCCGATTCACGGATACGCTCCAGCAGACGGTCCGCTGAACCGGTGCGCGTCCGCCCGGACTTGGGGTCGTAATCCCAGACGCTGTCGATTACCGCCGCTTCCCTGCTCGACGAATCCATCAAGAGATAGGAATAGGTATAGGTTGCCTGATCATAAAAGGCTTCAACGATTAATGAAGTCGGCATAAGGCATTCTTCGGTACTGGGTTTGGCTCACTATATTAGATTTTTCTAATCAATTCAACATGCCGAGCATTGATGGTAAATCCCTGTTTGCCGGCAGATTCACGTGTGGGAAAAATCTCTGCTAGACTTGCTTTGCAGTTGAGCGCGCTTCTCACCGACGAATGCAAGCTAAGGGGAAAATTATGATTCTTGTTAAACGATTACCCATGCTTTCCGCTGTGCTATTTGCTGCCTGCATGAATTCTGCCGGAGCCGCGGAAGGCACGGTGGAATTCTTCAATGAATCGGGCGGTTATGGGTATGTGACCGATAACGAGACCGATGAAACCTATATTTTCGAGAGCGATGATATTTCCAGTCCGGTGCAGGAAGGCGATGCGGTGACGTT
>ERZ1645185.360-NODE-360-length-19249-cov-7.475096_pt1 | contig 19249 bp, 17 predicted proteins | sample MGYA00575351_ERZ1645185 | MGnify/ENA primary metagenome ERZ1645185 (study PRJEB40838, sample SAMN11284767) | freshwater sediment metagenome | isolation source: river sediment | host: Sediment | place: India: Jana village, Kanpur | collected 2015-12-17 ...
ATTAGGTGGGTGTCGAGCAGTGGTAAACCGCACGATTGTATCGCGACTGAAGTGTCGATCGCGATCGCTGTGACGAGGTATAGGCAGCGTTTGTTCGACAGAACGATCAACCGGTAACGGGGAGTGCCAAGATGCGCCAGCATTTGCTGAAAGTTCTTTCAATTTCAATCGCTGTTTGCGTGCCCATCGTCGCAGTTCATGCCGCAAGCGAGACATCGCGGGCAGTCGATGAAGGGGGGATCTGCACCGATCTTGGATGTATCGGCGGAAGCGTGAAATGCGCGGACGGCACTCTGACGATGCCTGGTGGCTCCACTGCGACATATACCTGTTACACGACCATCAGGCCGAGTTGATAGGTTCTTGGTTTTCGAGCTTGCGTCACCAGACTTTTGCCTTGGAGTAAGCCGATGAAGATCTCGCGCATTCGAAATGTCGTAGCGGTCTCCATGTTTGCCGGAGCACCGATCTCCTCCGCCCTCATCATCGATGAGAACACCGAAGTCGAGGAGGCGGGACTTTGCGTTCAGGAACTCGGTTGTAGTAGTGGACCTACGAAGTGCGCGGACGGCGTTTTGACAACGTCAAGTGGGACACAGGTCCAGTATATCTGTTATACGACGATTCGGCCGCAATAGCTGATGTACGATTCCCGGCAAAGGAGCAATCCCACAGACGGCGCTTTGAAAGCAACAGGAAGCTTTTCGCAAAGCGTTCGAAGATTCGCAGTGCTCTTGACCTGTACAAGCGTGACTGCACTTCTGACAGCGGCACGTGTACGGGAGGCGGACGTGTCATTTGCTGAACTCGCAAAGGAATACGATACAGTGGGGCAGAGTACCGTGTTCGTTGCCTTTCGCGCTCCAGACTGTGGTCTTTCCGCAGATCTGATAGACCGACTAAACGCAATCGATTCCTCTCGTACGTACAGGGTCGTGGCGGTCGTACTCTTTCCGCCAGAATCAGCTTCCGACCACGACAAGTTTGTCGAGCGACTTGGAATTCGATTTCCTACTGTCGCCGACTCGACGGGCGACTGGGCGCGAGCGATCAAACGTGATGGGTTCGTCACACCGCAGCTTATCGTTCGAACCAAGGGAAGAACGTTGGGGGCCATCTCGCCTGAGTTCCTCAGAACATACGGCGCGACCGGCTTGGTAAACGTTCCCTTGGAGCGCGAGAAATGACGCGCACGCTATTACGTGCGGTGTTCTTCGCCGCCCTGAGCACCCCGAACTCCATTGGGTTTGCTCAGCAAGCACCGACAGCTCGTCGCCTGATTGCCGATAAAGTTCGAGCATCGGTAGTCGTTGAGGGAGCGATGGATAGCGACTTGCTCCGACCGGGTTTGTTGACGGCTCATGGCAGGTCAGTGATCGTGTTCGACTACGGCGACCATTCCGTCAAAGCGTTCGACAGCGTTGGATCGCTCAGTTGGAAATTCGGTAGACAGGGCGCGGGACCATCAGAGTTTTCAAATCCGGTTGATCTGGCGACATCACCCGACGGAAAGGTTTGGATCAGTGATCCGCCCAATGCCCGCGTCACGGTGCTTTCGCCCTCGGGGTCGTTGCTGTACATGCTACCAGTACGAGCCGAGTTGGAGAGGGTAGTCCCGCTTCGTAGCGGCGCATTCTTCGGCGTGTCGTACTCAAGAGACAAGCCGGTCTTTGCCTACTTCGACTCTGCAGGGCGAGAGCGCAGAAAGATTGCTCACCCAAGTTGGCTTGACTCGATACCGACTTTGGTTTCAGAGCTTCGACTTGCGTCCTCCCCTGACCGCGATTGGATCGCGATCGGTTCGCACTATTCTGGTCGCCTGATGCGAACGGAACGTGAGAAGTCGGAGATGGTGGAAATGAACGCTGTCGAGAAGCATCCATTTCCGGTGCCGATCTCGTTCTCGCCGAGGGCAGGGATGACAGTACGGCGCTTTCCTCCTAGCGCGCGATCGACCATTCGGTCGCTGGCTGCTGACAAACGGTTTGTGTATGCGCTCGTGAGCGGCCGGACACCGCAGCGGGGGCGTCTAGTAGATCGCTATCGGCTTGCCGACGGTGCCTACGTCGACTCGTTTGCTCTGCCGCGAGTTGCCGACGCCATTTCCATCGCCGCCTGCGGATTGGCGTTCTTGGTCTCTGACCCGCTGCCTGCGATCCATTGCGCGCCCATCATTCGTTGATGCTAACCGTTGAACGTTCAACAATTCAAATCACAGGGAGCAGACGGTGTTCAGAAAAGTCATGCGTGTTTTCGCGGTAGCAACAATCGTTGCGGTCCCCCAAGCGGCGTCAGCGCTGGGCGATACTTTCCTTCCGCTTCGATCGTCGGGCGAGGACGACGTGATCACTTGTGAGCAGACCTTTGGATGCATTTCGGGACCTCTCCGATGTGCTCAGTTCTACTGGCAAGGATTTACCGTCACATGTTTCGGCCCTCAGCCTGAGCCACTGAAGTAGGCGAGGGGCGAGGTGGCGAGAGTCGATTCTTGGGTTATTGCAGAGCGACCGACCGACTGTGTACTTCTCGCGGACCGGCGGGTCGTTGGAAGTCGGCATTCGAAGCGCTCAGCAGATCGGCAAGTCTCTCCAGCGCGTCGGCGCGCCGAGCGAGGGCAACTGGCTCGCGCGGCGCCAGGCGTCGCGCAGGGTGCGCAGGCACTGGGCCGCGCTCACGAAGTCACGGCTTTCCACGCACTCTTCGCACCAGGCGTAGAGCGAATCGAAGCTGCGGGATGCCGGTGATTCGAGGTCGAGTGCCTCGCGCAGCACCGTAATGGTTTGCTGCGCTCCTGCGTGATCGAATGTCTCGCAGGCGCGAATGGCGCGATCGTACGCGCGCACCAGCAGAGCGAGGGGATCGGGCGCCTGGCGATCGGCATCGATCACCGCGTTGACGAACATGGGCGTGGGAGCAGGCACGGCATGGAGAGCTGAGGGAAACGGCGGGCGAAGTGTTCAACGCCTCATTCCATACATCGGCTGAGTTCACTCACTTCTTGAATGTCTTGCGCGATTGGCGTGTGACGAATCGCACGGTGGCACGTCCGGTCGGCCGGCCTGTGCGCGCGCAGTGATGGTGGTGCCGGCAGTGTGCACTGGTGCTGGCGAAGCGCCCTGGCGACGTGCGCTGGCGACGTGCGCTGGCGACACGCCCTGGCGAGGTCGCTCACCCCGTTCGCTGCTCTCTTCGGGGGTGGCCGTGCACACGCTCGCGCGTGCGCCGGCGTCACCCCCTCAGGGATCCGCTCACGGGGCGGCGACCTCGCCAGGGCTGCGCCCGCGTAGGTGCCAGCATTGATCCGCGATCATCGCGCGCGCCCGCCAACGCCATGCAGCCTCGGCGGCACGGCACCCCGGTGAGCGGATCCCTGAGGGGGTGACGCCGGCGCACGGAGGAGCACCGCGACGACGTGTGCTCGGCCACCCCCGAAGAGAGCAGCGAACCGGGTGTGCCGTGTCGCCGAGGCGTGTCGTACCGCCGTGTCGTACCGCCGTGTCGTACCGCCGTGTCGTACCGCCGTGTCGTACCGCCGCGTCGTACCGCCGTGTCGTACCGCCGTGTCGTACCGCCTGAGCGCGCCGCCGAGACGTGCCACAAGCCCCCAAACGCGCGTTCACGGCGTGTTCATGATCGCGCCCTAGGTTGGTCTCATGCACGCTCCCCGCACACTATTCAGATTGGCGCTCTCGGCCTTGGCGGCGCTGCCATTGCCGATGGCAGTCGTGGCCGCCCAAGCGCCGCTCGATCTCAAAACAGCACTTGCCACCGCTCGCACCGCCGGCCCGCTCCGGCGCCTCACCGAGGCCCGGCGGCAGGTGGGACTCGGTCAGGTTGGCGAAAGCACCCAGTGGCAGAACCCGTCGCTCGAGTGGCGGCGCGAGAATCTCGGCAGCCCGCTCGATCCCGATATCTTCGCCACGCTGTATCTCCCCTTCGACTTCTCCGGCCGGCGTCTGGCGCTGCGTCAGGCTGGTGCCGCCGGTCGCGACCGTGTGCGCGCCGATGCCACGGACGGACTGCGAGAGGCCGACCTGCAGGTGGCCCGCATCTGGCTACGCGCCGCCGTGGCTCAGGGGGCGCTCGACATCATCGCGCAGCAGTACGAGGCGCTGCGGGAAATCGCCCGCGTCGACGCCGAACGGCTCAAAGAAGGCCTGGTCAGCGAAGCGGTGGGGCTGCGAACCTCGCTCGAAGCCGATCGCGCCCGCGTCGCGCTGGTCGCGGCGCGTAACGAGGCCGCCGCGTCACGCTCCGAATTGGCGCGGGCAATTGGGCACGGCGAAGGTGCGCCTTTGGCCGTTGGTACGCTGGCGCCGCCAACCATGCCCGCCGCTCCCGATTCCGCCAGCGCCCTGGCTGTGGCCCTGGCCCATCGCCCCGACGTACAGGCCCGCGAGGCTGCACTGCGAGAAGCGCAGCGTCGTCTCTCGGCCGAACAGCGCGGCGTCCTGGGAGAAGTCCAGTTGCAGGGCGGCACGAAGGAAACCGGTGGGTTCATGACCGGCCAGATCGGTCTCGCCATGCCCATGCCCCTATTCAACCGCAACAACGGCGCGCGTCAACGCGCGGCCGGTCAGCTCACCGAAGCGCGCGTGCTCCGCGACGATGTGCGTCTCGTGGTGCGCAACCAGGTCGTCAACGCGCTTGCGCACTATCGCGAAGTGCAGGCCGCCGCCGCCGATGCCGCCACGTTCGAAACGCGGGGACGCGAAGTCGCCCGCATCGCACGGCTGTCGTATCGCGAAGGCCATGTCACCCTGACCGAACTGCTCGACGCCGAACGCGCCGCAGCCGACGCGCTGCAGCAGCAGCTGCGGTGGGCCGCCGACGCCTGGCTTTCCCGACTCGAACTCGAACGCACGTTGGGTGCTCGTCTCGATTCCGACAGTCCGCTCGAGCTCCCCGCCTTCGCTCCGCCCTCCTCCGGCCGATGATCATGCCCGTGTTCTCAATGTTCGACCGCCCGCGAAACACCCGCCGCGTCTCGACGCACCGCCTCGCGACGTCGATCGCGGCGGCTGGCACCGTACTCGTTGCCGCGTGCGGCGGTGGCGCTGGAACGTCCGACGCGCCCGTCGACACGGCGGCGGCGAGTACGGAAGCGGCGCTCGATACGGCCACCTTCTCCGCCGAGGCCGTGAAGATCGCGGGAATCACCATCGATACGGCCAAAACACTACCGTGGCAGGCATCGGTTACGGTGCCGGGCCGGTTGCAGCTCGATCCCAGTGCGCTCGAAACCATCGGCTCCATCACCGAGGGGCGCATTACGCACGTCACCGTGCGGGTGGGCGATCGGGTGGCAGCGGGGCAGGCGCTGGTGATGATTCACAGTCACGAAATCATGGACGCGCGCAGTACGCTCAAGTCGAGCACGGCCCACGTTACGGCCATGCTGGCCGAGCGTGACCTCGCGGTGTCTGCTGCCGAACGCGCCCAGCGGCTCTTCGACAACAAGGCCATGTCACGCGCCGAGCTTGATCGCGCCTTGGTGGGGCGGCGTGTCGCGGAATCGAACTACGAGCAAGCCGTCGCGGAACGTGACCGAGCGGAAGCGCTGGTGGAGCATTTGGCGGGCACTGGGCCGCTGCCGGCACTCGCCGATGAACATGATGTGATTATCCGGACGCCCATCGCTGGTGTGGTCACCGCACGCGATGCGCAGCCGGGCACGGTGGTGCTGCCGGGTACGCCGCTCGTAACTGTCGGCAGCCCGGACAGGCTGCAGCTTGAGATGCACGTGCCGGAGCAGCAGGCGGTGGGCCTCGATGTGGGCGCCACGGTTCGCTACGCGCTCACCGACCGGCCCGACCAGCTGTTCGACGCCGCGGTGACCCGAGTGGCCCCGACGGTCGACACGTTGTCACGCACCGTACAGATCATTGCCCAACTCAAGGGGCGCACCGTGGGCCGGGCGGAGACGTTCGTGCAGGCCAATATCAGTGGACGCGGCACCGCGCCCGCTCTCGTGATTCCCGACCGTGCCTTGCAAACCATCGACGGGGATACGGTGGTGTTCCTGGCCGAGCAGCGCGGCGAAGGTATGCACCTGCGTGCCACCCGCGTGCGCGTGGGGCGGCGGTCGTCGGAACGTGTGGAGGTGCTGGCCGGGCTCGAGCCCGAAGCCGTCGTGGTAGTACGCGGTGTGGCCATTGCCAAAGCGGAGCTGCTCAAGCGGCGCAACGCGGGCGGGGAGTAAGTCATGAAAACCCTCATTCACTTCGCGCTCAGGCGGCGCGGAGTGGTCGTGGGCATCACGCTCGCGATCATGGCCGCCGGCCTGTACGCGCTGCAGCACATCCCGTTCGATGCGTTCCCCGATCTCACCGGAACGCGCGTCGAAGTCATTACCGTAGCGCCCGGCATGGCGCCCGAAGAGGTGGAGCGGTTGGTCACGTATCCCATTGAGTCGAGTCTCATGGGCGTCCCGGGCGCGCAGGGTGTGCGTTCGGTGTCGAAGTTCGGGTTGTCGTTGGTGATCGTGCCGTTCCCGGACAACGTGGATGTGTACTTCGCACGTCAGCTGGTACAGCAACGCCTTTCCGACGCCAAGAGCGCACTGCCGGTGGGGGTGGAGCCAGCGCTGGGGCCGGTGTCTACGCCCATGGGTGAGCTCTATCAGTACGTGCTCACCAGTGATTCGCTGTCGCTCACGCAACTGAAAACGCTGCACGACTACGTGGTACGTCCGCGTTTGCGCACGGTGCCTGGCGTGAGCGAAGTGAATTCGTGGGGCGGCCTCACCGAACGTGTGGAGGTGGTGGTCGACCCCGTGCGGCTGGCCGGCTATCAGCACACCGTGGTGGATGTGCACGATGCCCTGGCGCGCAATACGCTGGCCTTCGGCGGTAGCTATCTCGAGCACGGAGGCGAGCGGTTCACCCTGCGGGGCCTTGGGCGCGTGGAGAATGCCGCCGAGGTGGAGCGCGTGGTGATCGGCTCGCACCGTGGGGCTCCGGTGCGTGTCGGCGACGTGGCCAGTGTGGAGCTTGGCGCTCACCCGCGCAACGGTGCTGTTACCAAGGACGGCGAAGGCGAAGTGGTGAGCGGCATGGTACTCAAGCTCAAGGGCGCCGACTCGCGCGAAGTCATCAAGGCTGTACGCGCACGTATGGAGGAGATCAAGCGGGCATTGCCGGCGGGCGTGAAGGTGGTGCCGTTCTACGATCAGACGGATCTCGTGGCACGCACCACGAATACCATCGTCAAGAACCTCATTGAGGGCGGCCTGCTCGTCATCGCCGTGCTCTTTCTGTTCCTGCGGAATGTGCGCGCCGCACTCATCGTGGCGTCGGTCATTCCGATTTCCATGCTCATGGCCTTCATCGGCATGGCGGCGTTCGGCTACAGCGCCAACCTCATGAGTCTCGGCGCGCTCGACTTCGGTCTCATTGTCGACGCTTCGGTGGTAATGGTCGAGAGCTTCATCCGGCGGCTGGAGTCCAATCGCGATACGAACAAGCAGGGGCTGTTCGAACGTGCCGCCGTCGAGGTGGGGCGCCCAATTCTGTTTGGCATCGCCATCATCGTGGCGGTGTACATCCCGATCTTCACACTCGACGGGATGGAGGGGCGCATGTTCAAGCCCATGGCGTTCACGGTGGTGTGCGCCGTGCTGGGGTCGCTGTTTCTCGCGCTCACGTATGTGCCCGCCGTATCCAGCTGGGCGCTGCGAGGCGGGCACGACAAGCAGGCCATGTGGATGGTGAAGCTCACGGCCGGCTATCGTCGCGTGCTTGGCAATGTGCTGCGCACCCCACGGCCCGTATTGGCTGTTTCAGCGGTGGCGGTCGTGGTGGCGCTCTACTCCATTACGCACATCGGCACCGAGTTCATGCCGAAGCTCGACGAAGGGTCCATTCTCATCACCACGCGGCGCATGCCGAGCGTGGACCTGGCCGATGCCACGCGGCTGTCGCTCGCGTCGGAGCGCATTATCAGGCAGTTCCCTGAGGTGGTCACCACCGTCACGAAGGAAGGGCGCCCCGACTTGGCGACCGAGGCCATGGGGTTGTTCGAAGGCGATCAGTACGTGATCCTCAAACCGCAGGAGGAGTGGACGAGTGCGAAGAGCACGGAAGAACTCGTTACCAAATTCGACTCGGCGCTGCGCGTGGTGCCTGGTCTGGAAGTGAGCTTCACGCAGCCGCTCGCCATGCGGCTCGACGAAGCCGAGAGCGGTATCAAGACCGACCTTGGTATCAAAGTTGTTGGGCCTGATCTCGAGCAGAATCAGGCGTTGGCCGAGCGTATTCGTGGCGTGGTGGCCACCGTGCCCGGCAACGCCGACGTGTCTGTGGAAGTGGCTGAAGGCAGCGGGCAAATCCGCATGCAGATTCGGCGCGAAGCGCTCGCGCAGTACGGTTTGTCGGTGGCCGATGTGCGTGATGCCATCGATATGGCCATGGGCTCGCAAAAGGCTGCGGAGCTGGTCGATGGCTTCCGTCGCGTGGATATCGTGGTGCGCACGCCGGAGAACTATCGCAGCGATGCGGCGGCCGTGGGGCGCCTCACCATTCGCGCGCCTGGCGGCGAGCTGTTGCCATTGACGGCTGTGGCCGATGTGCAGAGTACCACCGGCCCCGAACTCATTGGGCATGAGGACGCGCAGCGCCGTTCACTGGTGCTGAGCAACGTGCGCGGTCGCGACTTGGGCAGCTTCGCGCAGGAGGTGCGCGCACGAGTGGCCAAGGAAGTGCCGCTGCCGCCGGGGGTGTTTCTCGAGTGGGGTGGGCAATACGAGAATCAGCAGCGGGCCATGAGCCGGCTCACGGTGGTCGTACCGCTCGCGCTGGTGCTCATTTTCGGCTTGCTCTACCTGTCGTTCCGCTCAGTGTCGCAGGCCGTGCTGGTGCTGTCCAACGTGCCGTTCGCGTTGGTCGGCGGCATCGCGATGCTCTGGTTGCGCGGGCTCAATCTCAGCCTGTCGGCGAGCATCGGCTTCATCGCGCTGTTCGGTATTGCCGTGCTCAACGGCGTGGTCATGCTCGAACATCTCAATTCCATGCGGCACTCCGAAGAGACTGAGGCGGAGTCGGTGGACGCGCGAGTGGAACGTGGTGCGGCTGATCGTCTGCGTCCCGTACTCATGACGGCGCTGGTCGCCAGCCTTGGTTTCATTCCCATGGCGCTCAGCACCAGCCCCGGCAGCGAAGTGCAGCGTCCGCTGGCGAGTGTGGTGATTGGCGGACTGGTTACGAGTACGGTACTTACGCTGTTCGTGTTACCGGTGCTCTACGCGTGGTTGGAAACGCGCCGCGAACGTGCGCCGCACACGGCGCACGCCGCGAAGCGGCGCGCCGTGTGAGCGCGCGTTGCGCCCCAATCAGTTGAGGTAGCGGTACAGCCCCCACAGGCCAACGCCCGCTGAACCAAGCATCACCAGGGTGCCGGCGTCGCCACCAATGACGGCGCCGACGAGCAGGCCCACGCCACCAACAATCATGAGCGCGCGGTTGTCGGAGCTGTTGCCGCGCGGCGCACGCGGGGCCGGGGTGGGGGCTGGCAGCGAGCGCAGCGCGACTGACCGGCCCTCGGCCACAGGACCGCTCGCCAGCGTGACGCTGGAAGCCAACGGCACCAGGCTCGGTGCCGAGGCTGCGTTGGTCGGGGTCGCGGGGGCGGCGATTGCGCCCGCCACCGATACCGGTGGCACCACCGCGTCAGTGGGGGCTTGAGCCGTCAGTGTGGTGGGGGCGACCAGCAGCAGGGCCGGGGTGAGCAGGGTGAAAGCGTGACGCGACATCGAATTCTCCGGTAAGGGACGGCTGAAAGTACCACCGGAGGCACACCGAAGTGCCATCGACTGGCGTCACGGCGACTTTGGCCCCAAGTTGACATGTTCCTTCGTGCCCCCTTGCCCCCCGAAGACAACGATGAGCCTCCAGCCTCCGAAGAAGCTGCGCAAGCAGTTCACCAACGCCACGCACCCGCTGATCGTCCTCAAGTTCGAGAGCGGCCATCAGATCAAGGTCTACCAGAACGAGGGCAAGGAGTTCGATTGCTACTCGGGCGAGACCATCAAGCTGCTCGCGGTCAACGATCCGACGTCGAGCGAATGGGAACTCATCGAGAATCGCAAGGCCGACGCCTTCGACGACGCCTCGGCCTGACGTCGCGCCGTGCGGTGCACGCAGGAGGCAATCCCGTTGCCTCGGTGTGCACCGCGCAGTAGTATGGCCAGTGTGAGTCATCAACCGCTGCGTCCTCGCAGTACCGCCGATATCGCCGCCGCGCTTGAGCGTGGCGGCGCTGTCGTTGCCCTCGAAAGTTCGGTGTTGGCGCAGGGGTTGTTGCCCCCCTTCAATCGCGAAGCCGCCACCCGGATGATGCGCGCCGTTGCAGACGCCGGTGCCACCCCAGCCGTGACCGCCATCGTGCGGGGCGTGCCCCAGTTCGGTCTCGAATCCGACGACCTCGAACGCTTTCTGGCCCGCGAAGGCGTACGCAAGGTTTCGGCCCGCGATCTTGGCATCGCCATCGCCGACGGCGCCGACGGCGCAACCACCGTGGCGGCAACACTTGCCATGTGTACGCTGGGTGGCATCGAGGTCTTCGCCACCGGCGGCATTGGGGGCGTGCATCGCGATGCCCCATTCGACGAGTCGGCCGACTTGGTCGAGTTGGCGCGGACGCCGGTGATCGTCACCTGTGCCGGCGCCAAGTCCATTCTCGACCTGCCAGCCACGCTCGAGCGACTCGAAACGCTGGGCGTGCCGGTGGTGGGCTACGGAACCGACGAATTGCCCGGCTTCTTCTCGGTGAGCACCGGGCTGCGGCTTTCGGCGCGCCTCGATACGCCCGCTGCCGTGGCCCGCGCGTGGCGGGCCCACCGGGCCCTGGGGCGTACCAGCGCCATGCTCGTGGTTCAGCCGCCGCCTGCCGAGCACGCCGTGCCGGTAGACATCGTGGAACAGGCCACGGCAGCGGCCCTTGCGGCGGCACGTGCCGCCGGTATTCGCGGGGCAGCGGTCACACCGTTTCTGCTGGCTGACATCCAGCAACGCACCAATGGGCGCTCGGTGCAGGCCAATCTGGCCCTGCTCGAAAACAACGCGCGTCTTGCCGGTCAAATCGCCGCCGCTCTCTCATCCTGACGTCCCCTTTCTCCGCCTCGCCCCCGAGCCGGGCGGCGCCGCCGTCGATTCTGCAAAACATGTCGGTCCAGCGTTGAACGAAAGCCGTCGATCACGGTACTATCCGGTAACCCGCTCGATCCGGAGGCCAGTCTCGCCATGACCAACCCGTTCCTGAGTTCCGAGGAATACGACGAGCGCGCCCACGCCCTCTACAACGAGGGGCAGTTCGACGATGCGCTCGCCTTGCTGCGCGAAGGCATCGCGCTCTACCCGTCGGCCGTGGAACTGCACGTCGGCGCCGGCTATGCCCGTCTTGCCCGCGACGAATTCGCCTGGGCTCGGCGGAGCTTCGAAGAAGCGCTCACGCTCGACCCCGAACACGAAGATGCGCTCGCGGGTCTTGGCGAGGTGCTGCTCAAATTCGGACAGGTCGAGGCTGGCCTGCGCGCCTACGAGCGTACCATTGAGCTGGGCTACGAGGACGACGTGGAGCTCATGCTGCAGATCGGCCGGGCGCTCTTCCGCGAAGGCTTCGTGGAGCATTCACTGGCCTTCTTCGAGCGCGCGGTGCAACACGCCGAAGACTCGGCCGAAGCCGTGGCTTGCATTGGGTATGCGCAACACCGGCTCGGCAACGATGTCGAGGCCACGATTGCGCTGCGTCGCGCTCTCGTGCTCGATCCGCAGTTCGCCGAGGCGCGTGTGTACATCGCCAACCTGCTGTACGATGCCGGCGATCTCGATGGGGCGCTGGTGGAGTTCGAGCAAACGGCGCCCGAAGACCACTGGGATGAACTCGGCATTTGGCGGCTCATCGAGCTCAAGAAGTCGGTGTACAAGCTCAAGGATCACGACGGCGAACTGAAGCCTTGGGAGGCGCGTCTCGTGGAACTGGCGGGTGAGCCCGATCCAATCGACGAACTGCTCGCCGAAGTGGAGCAGGCGGTCATGGAGGCCGAACAGGACGAAGACGGGTCCCCCGCGCAGGATCAACTCGAAACACTCGGCTCACTGCTGACTGGCCTGGTTGGCCAGCAGCAGGCCGGGGAACACCTCGGCGACACGCTCAACGATCACGTCGCCGAGCAGGGTCGCGGACATGCGAACGAGCCGGATGGCAACGCCACTGACGTGCTGATGGCAGACAACGCGACCCATCGCGTGATCATGCGCGACGGAAGCGCGTTTGAAGGCACATGGGAAGAGATCGTGCGGGCGCTGCGCGATGCGCGCGATGCCGGTCGTCCCCTCGACGAATACATGGCCATCGAGGCGCGCCGCTTTTACGGCGCGACCGGGACACGTGTGGCCTCGCACGCCCCCGAAGCATTCATCCGGGGGAGTGCCGATGCAGGAATGCTGCGCATCGTGCGCTGAGCCTACCGGCTCGCCGCGTGTGCGCATGACTGCGAACACCAGGTGAGAATTTCATGACGGTTGGTAACGACAACACGCTGCCGAATCCTCGCGCCGCGCTCGATGCGGCGCGAGTCGTCTTCGGCACTCCCGAGACGGCCACGGCGAGTTCGCTGTGGGGCGCGGCACAACTCGTGTTGCAGCAAGTCCTCGGGCGCCCCGAACTCACGGGGCAGGCACTGGTTGCCGAAGTTCGCCGGCTAGGCCTCATTACGCTCAGCGATGCGCACGCGCTCGTAGCGCTCTCCACCTGGGCCGACCGGGCCTCCGGCGCGGCAACGAACGAATCGGAGCGGCTGATTGTGCGCGAAGCGTGGATGGCACTCGATCATGCCGTGCCGAGCGCACCGCCAAGCGTGCCCCCGTCACCGTATGCGCCGCCGCCACCGGCAGGGACGCCTGGTGTGTCGCGCGATGCTGGTCGGGCCAGCAACGCGTGGTCGCCGCCACCGCTGAACGTCTCGGCGCCGGCGGCGGCCGCGCCGAGTGTGTCGATGCCCCACACCGCTCCGGCCTCACCGCGAAGCGCCCCGGTTGAAGAGACCGCCGCAGCGGCGGTTGTGTCACGTCGCCCACGGCGGCTTGCTCTGGTCAGCGCCGCGGTTGTGGCTATCCTCGCGTTGTCGGCTGGCGGATGGTGGTATGCCGGTCGGGCCGAGCGCGTTCTTGCGCGCGGCATCGCGGCGTATCAGCGCGGAGCCCGCGAAGCCGCCCGTGTGGATTTCGCGCAGGCCGCGCAGTTGGCCCCCAACGATGCGCGTCCGCTTGTGTATCTCGGACGGATCACGCGCGAAGATGGTGACCTCGCCCGGGCGCGTCGATTCCTCACTGAGGCGGTGCGTGTGGCGCCCGGCAGTGCCATTGCCGCCCGCGAATTGGCGTCGCTCATGCTGGCCGATGCGCAACCGGAAATCGCCCGCCGTTTCTACGTGCGTGCCCTCGAACTCGACCCCGCCGATCGTACCGCGCAAGGGTTTCTCGGGTGTGCGCTTTTTCGCCTGCAACGCTTCGACGAAGCCCGGCGCTGGGTAGACCGCGCCGGACCTGGCGACTGGCAGTCTTGCGTGCCTCCTCTCCCGCCCATGCCCGCCGCGCCCATGGGCGCGCCCGGGTACTCGCCCCGGCCCCCGGCATGACCGATACCCTCCTGCGTCCCAGCGACGCACTGTCTCTCCATCACGACACCTACCGCGAAGTGTTGCCCAACGGGCTCACGTTGTTGGTACGCCGCGACACGTCGGCTCCGGTGGTGTCCATCGTGACCTATGTGAAGGCTGGCTACTTCGACGAGACCGACGATATCGTTGGCATCGCGCACGTGCTCGAGCACATGTTCTTCAAGGGCACGCCCACTCGTGGCGTTGGGCAGATCGCACGGGAAACCAAGGCCAATGGCGGGTATCTCAACGCCCATACGATTTACGACCACACCAGCTACTACACGGTGCTGCCGTCGTCGGGTTTCGTGGCCGGACTCGAAATCCAGTTCGATGCGTATGCGTGCAGCGTCATCGACGGCGAAGAACTCGCGCGCGAACTGGAAGTGATCATTCAGGAGGCCAAGCGCAAACGGGATACCCCGTATGCCGTGGCCATCGAAACGTTGTACGCCGTGCTGCACGATCGGCATCGCATTCGTCGCTGGCGCATCGGGGAGGAAGCGGGGCTGCGCACACTCACCCGCGAGCAACTGGTTGGCTTCTATCGTCACTGGTATCGTCCTGACAACACGGTGTTGTGCGTGGTTGGTGACGTCACGGTTGACGAGGTACGGCGCGAAGTCATGGCGCGCTACGGCACCCTCGACGTCGGTCGTCCGGCTCGCGATCGCGGACCGCAGGAAACGCAGTTGCCGGGTCTGCGCCGTCGTGAGTGGAGTGGCGATGTGGCCCAGCAGCAGGTGGCCTTCGGTTGGCGCGCGCCGGCACTCGATCATCCGGACACGCCAGCGCTCGATCTGGCCGGCATCGCCCTCGGCACCGGTCGCGCCTCGCGGCTTTACCGGGCGGTGCGCGAACAACAGCTCGCCAACAGTGTGACTGCGTGGCACTACACGTCCGATGCGGTTGGCATTTTTGTCGCCCACACAGAAGGAGCTGCGTCGCAGGCGAAGGACGCGGCAAAGGCAATGTGGCGCGAGATACAGGCCGCGCGCCACGAAGGGTTTCGCCGCAGCGAGATTATTCGGGCGCAGCGCATTCTCGAAGCCCGCTGGTTGCGCCGACTCGAGAGCATGGACGGGCAAGCGCAGTATCTCGCGGGGTGGGAAGCCGAAGGTGGGCTCGATGCCGCTTCGCGATACTACGATGCGCTGCTGTCGCTCGACGCCGACGCGGTACAACGCGCGGTGCGCTCGCATCTCGACCCGGGTCAGGTGACCATGGTGTCGTATCGCCCCGAAGGCGCCGCACCGCTGGTGGACTCCGACGAGGAGTTCCACGCATTGCTCGAAGATGCGGCGGGGCAGGGCAGTGCCGTCATGCCACCGCCACACCAGCTCACGCCTCCCGTATCGCAGCCAGTCATCGCGGCGCCCGCTGTGCACGTGACCCTTGCGGCCGATAGCCACGACGACGTGCTGGTGTATCACACCACGCAGGGCGTACCCGTGCTGGTGCTGCCGCGCTCGGGGGCACCGCTGGTCAACATCGGGGTGTTTCAGCGCGGCGGCGCGGTGCTCAACGACGCGGCGCATGAGGGGCTCGCGCGGCTCGCGCTGCAAACCACGCTCAAGGGCACGCGAGCCCGCTCCGGCTCACAGATCGCCGAAGCCGCCGAGGAACTCGGTAGCAGCATCGGCGTGAGTGCCGGACTCGAAAGCATGGCGTGGAACATGTCGGTGCCGGTGCGCCACCTCGCCGTTGCGACGGAACTGCTGGGTGATGTCATCCTGCACCCGACGTTTGCCGACGATGCCATCGATACCGAGCGAACGCTGGCGCTGGCCGAAGTTGCGCGCGTACGTGACGACATGTACCGCTGGCCCAGGCGTCTGGCTACACTGGCGGCGTATGGCGCGCACCCCTATGCGCGCTCGGTGCTTGGTAGCGACGAATCATTGCCGAACATCACCGGCCACCACGTGCGTGACTTTCACGCGCGTCACGTGGCGCAGGGCGCCTCACTCATCGCGGTGGTGGGTGACGTGCAAGCCGATGATGTGGCGCAGTTGGTGCAGCGGCACTTCGGTGGTCTGCAGCGAGCAGACGTTGCAGCGTTGCCGATGCACGAGTGGCCCACCGAACGACAGGTACGCGCTGACGCTCGCGCCAAGCAGCAAACGGCGTTGGCACTGCTCTTCCCAGGGCCGTCGCGTACCAACCCGGCGCGCTTCGCCGCGCGCGTGATGTCGGCCATTGCGAGTGGTCTTGGCGGGCGATTCTTCGAGCAGTTGCGTGACAAGCAGTCGTTGGCGTACACCGTGCAGGCGTTCCCGATCGAACGCAATGCGGGCGGCGCCTTCGGGGCCTACATCGCCACCAGTCCTGCCCGTGAAGACGAGGCGCGCGATGGTCTGTTGGCCGAATTTGCGAAGTTCGCCGAGGCGCCACCGTCGGCGGACGAACTCGAACGGGCGAAACGGTATCTCATCGGCTCCCACGCCATCTCGCAACAGTCCGGTGCGGCGGTTCTTTCCGATCTCGTCGACGCCTTCATGTTTGGTGAAGGGCTGCACGAGCGACACGAGGTGACGTCGCGACTGGCGTCGGTAACGGCCGCTGATGTGCAGGCGCTGGCGCAGCAGTACTTCGACCCTACACGCGTGGTGGAAGGTGTCGTGCGAGGAACCGCAGCGTCTACGGCGTAACGCGCACCTCGCGCATGCGGCGCGCCGCGAGGCCAATGGCACTGACGGCGGCGCGCTGTCGGCCGTTCGCAGCGCGGAAGCCGAGCCATCCGTCGTAGTCGGCGGGTTCACCCAGCACGGCCGCGCTAATCCACGGTTGGCGTGAACCCCACGCGAGTGCACGTCGCATGGCTGCCGTTTGGGCCGCGTCTCCGTGCGCGTGCGGCAACCCGCCCACGTTGAGCAACCAGTGCGCCTGCGTACCGCCACCGCGCTGCGTGGCGCGCTCGTGCCAGCGGGCGAACGCGCGCAGTCGTGCGTCTACCGCCGGGAGACCGGCGAAGCTCGGATAGATCGACGCGCCCAGCATTTCAACCGGTGAGCCTAACGCCGATGCCCACGTGTACACCGCGCTGTCCGTGGCGTCGAGTCGGGCGGCGTTCCATCCCAGCACAGTTCGTGGGCGCACGCGCTCCACTTCGGCGGCACTGCGGGTGAGTGTGTTGCGCCACCACGCGGCCGAGGGCGGAGCGGCTGCGAACCACCCTGGCACCGGTGCGGCCACCGCCGGCAGGAACACATCGGGGCGCACGCGTTGCAGCACCCGCTCGATGCTCGCCAGGCGCTCGGCATCCTGCTGTGCTGTTGGTTGACCATCAACGCGTACTCCCAGCACAATGCGTACGCTGTCGGCACGGAGTGGTTCGAGTACGCGCGACAGCGAATCGAGCGCGCCGCCACGCGTACCCTCGGCGTCGAGCACGACGTATACCAGGTCTGGCGTGAACGCTTCCACGAGCGCAGCATCGGCACGGACGGCGCGCGCCGGCGGTGCACCATCGAGTACCGGGTACAACCGCACGCCGAGTACGAAGTCGCCACGGGGACGCGCCTGCATGGGCTCCGCGTAGGCACTGCGGTAGCTGCGCACGGCGGCAACGCCGCGCGGCCACTCGATGACGAGTAACGTGGCGAGTGCCGTGGCCGAGAGCACCAATACGGCACGTACGGCACCCGACAAGCGCCAGCGTGCGGGATATGCCGGAGCGAGCATGGGTACCAGCGCGGTCAGCGGCGATACGAGCGCCGCTCGCCCTACCGTAATGCCCACCACCACGTCCCGGGCCGATAGCACCGCCTGCAACGGCTCGGGGGCGCTGCCGGTTTGCGCGACGAGGTAATCGCCAATGGCAATGCCCGCGAGAATCAGGTCGTACAGCAGAATCGGCACGCCCACCAGCACCGAGACCAGTCGTGCGGAAACGGCGTAGAGCACCTGCAGGACGAATGCGACGGCGACCACGGGGATGATCCACGTGATGCCGGAAATGGTGCGGGCGCCGGCTTCCGTGGCGGAGGCGATGCCCACGACGAGCGCGGGGACGACAAGCAGACCGCAGAAGCCAGCCAGCTGCGTGAAGGCGCGTGGGGCCTCACGCCTGGCCGCCATCCAGCCCGCCAACGCCACATCCCAGGCGAGCACGGCCGCAGCTATGCTCAACACCACGAGGGGGAGCGGATCTCGCATGACGTCGCGCAGCATGAGCTGAAGCATGTGTGGGGACGATAACGGCCGCAGGCAATCGCTGGCACCCCGGGGTACGACTCGGGTACTTTTATCGCATGGCTCGCGCGTCCAATGCCGCTGCAATCGTCACCTTGCCGAACCTCGTCTCCACGTCACGCGTGGCGTTGGGGTTCGCGTTCCTCGTGACCGAAGCCGTGGCGGCGCGCCTCACGCTCATCGCGCTGGCCTCCCTCACCGACTTTCTCGACGGCTGGTTGGCACGGCGTACGCACGCCGCTTCGCGCCTCGGAGCACTCGTCGATCCGGTGGCCGACCGGTTCTTCGCGCTCTGTGTCGTTGTGGGCTACGTCACTACAGCGCACCTGAGCCCCTGGCAGGCGGTCGCGCTCATGTTCCGCGACGTGATGTCGATTGTGGGCTGGTTCGTTGCCCGCAATGTGAGCTGGCTGCGCCCTATCACGTTCAAGGCCCGGTTGCTTGGCAAAGCCGTGACCGTGCTGCAACTGGCCACGTTCCTCGTGGTGTTGCTCTGGCCGAAAGCCACCGACGCCATGGTCTGGTTCGTCTTTCTGGTCGGCGCCGCCGCCACGGTGGACTACACGCTCATGCTCTGGCGCGAACGCGTGAAGTACTGAGCGGGCATCGCTGAACGTCTGATCCCCGCAATGACAAACGCCCTCGGAATATCCCGAGGGCGTTTGCGTACTTGCGAGCGTCTATGTCTGCAGCAGTCAGACTGCGGCGGGTTCCTGGCGCTTCGCCGGCTGCGCAAAGCGCTCGCCGAGGGTGCGCAGTTCCGTGAACTCCGGTGCCTTGAGCTCCGGATACCGATCCTGAAGGTACACGATCGTGGCGTCGAACCACTCCTTCTGGTCTTCGGGATGACACCCGATGACACCGCACTGCATGATCTGCTGGAACATCTCGTCACGGGCCTCCTGATACGGAGAAGGCGCCATGGAATCACGACGCGGACGAAGCTTGGGCTTAGCCATTTCCTCTGGGTAGTGCGTCGAACAGGCTGCCCGGCGTCTCCGGTGCAGCATGGGAAATCTAACCGATGAGAAACCGGGTTCCTAGGGGAGGGGCCCGAAGTGCACCGGATTCCTCTCTCAATTACGCATGCCAGGCGAGAAGTGCTGCCGCGAGTTCGGCCGGGGTGTCCTCTGCCACGAGCAGGCCGGGGGGGCGTGAGGTCACGAGCGGCCGTATGCGGGCTGCCGGCAGTTGATGGCGCCACGCGCTGGTGCGGGCCACGGCTTCATCGGAACTACGGGGAGGCGTATCCCCGCCGCACCAGAGCAACACGTCACCGGCGACCGCTGACCAATCAGTGTCGCCGCGTTCACCGTCGTGCACCAGCGACGAGGCACTCGCCAGCTGCAGCAGTTCAGCGGCGCCATTGCTGCCGATCCACGGGGCCAGGTAGCGCATGAC
>ERZ1645185.361-NODE-361-length-19247-cov-8.587120_pt1 | contig 19247 bp, 20 predicted proteins | sample MGYA00575351_ERZ1645185 | MGnify/ENA primary metagenome ERZ1645185 (study PRJEB40838, sample SAMN11284767) | freshwater sediment metagenome | isolation source: river sediment | host: Sediment | place: India: Jana village, Kanpur | collected 2015-12-17 ...
TCGCTCATCCTCGCCATAGCTACGGCTATGGCTGCGGTTCGCTTCGCGCACTCGGCGCGCGGATGCGTGTCTCGGCATATACGCAAACTTATGGGTTGAGGGACTAGCTTGCAGCCAGGACAGTTTGCATGCCAAACCATCTGGCCAGATGGGCATTAACTGCGTCAGGGTGGCGCTTGAGAATTTGTGGCGCCCGTTTCTGTGCGATTTCCAGCAAATCGATATCCTGTTCCGGGTTGGCAAATCTCAACAGTGGCACGCCGCTCTGGCGGGCGCCGAGCAGTTCGCCGGGACCGCGCAGCAGCAAATCCTGACGGGCGATCTCGAAACCGTCCGTGGATTCATAGATGATTTTCAGGCGGCTGCGCGCATCTTCCGAAAGCGGATTCTGATACAGCAGAATGCAGACGGACTCCCGGCTGCCGCGCCCGATTCGCCCGCGAAGCTGGTGCAGTTGCGACAGGCCAAACCGCTCGGCATGCTCAATAATCATCAGGGAAGCATTGGGAACGTCCACCCCAACCTCAATGACAGTGGTCGAAACCAGAAGCTGAATATCATTGGACTGGAAGGCGGACATGACGGCGTTTTTTTCGGCCGATTTCATGCGGCCATGAACCAGCCCGATTTTGATTCCCGGCAATTGAGCTTGCAGGGTGTGATGGGTGTCCAGGGCGGTCTGCAACTGGAGCTTCTCTGATTCCTCGATCAGCGGACAAACCCAATAGGTCTGTCCGCCGGACTGGCAAACGCTGCGCACTCTTTGCAGGATTTCATCCCGGCGGGAACTGGCGACCAGTCTGGTGGCAACAGGCGTACGGCCGGGTGGAAGCTCGTCAATGACTGATACATCCAGGTCAGCGTAGTAACTCATCGCAAGCGTGCGGGGAATGGGGGTGGCGGACATCATCAACTGATGCGGCTCAAGCCCCTTTTTGCTCAATGCCAGGCGCTGTTTGACGCCGAATCTATGTTGTTCATCAACAATGGCAAGCCCAAGCTTCTGGAAGTTCACACCCTTCTGAAACAGGGCATGCGTGCCGACAGCCAGGCGAGTATGTCCTGATTCGATTCTGGAAATGGCCGCTTTCTTCTGCGCGGGCGACAAGGCAGAAGCCAGCCAGGTAACCTCGATTCCCATGGGTTCCAGCCAGCCGCGCAGTTTCTGGAAATGTTGTTCGGCCAGGATTTCGGTGGGCGCCATCAAGGCGGTTTGCATGTCATTTTCAATGGCCTGCAGGCAGGCCATGGCTGCAACAACAGTTTTCCCGCTGCCGACATCACCTTGCAGCAGGCGGCGCATCGGTTGCGCGGTGCTTAAATCCCGGCGGATTTCACGCCATGCTTTTTCCTGCGCGGAGGTAAGGGCAAAAGGCAGGGTAGCGCGCAAGGCCTGTTCCAGATGGCCGCCAGGTTTCAGCGGTGTTGCATGTTTTGCCGCACGCGCCTCTCGCGCCAGCCGCAATGAAAATTGCTGCGCGAGCAACTCATCAAACGCCAGCCGCCTGAAGGCCGGATGGTCGCGCGATTCCAATTGCGCTAACCGAATATCCGGCTCGGGTTGATGCAGGAGACGGACTGATTCGGCGAAGGCGGGCAGCTCCATGTCTGAATAGACAGATGCCGGCAGGGTTTCAGACATGTCCACCCTGGAGAGCGCCTTGTCGATCAACTTGCGCAGAGTGATTTGTCCGAGCCCGGCTGTTGTGGGATAGACAGGCGTCAGCCGGGAAGGCAAGGGCGTATCAGGCGTGACAGGCTGAAAGCGTGGATGCACCATTTCCAGTCCGAAAAATCCGCCGCGCGTTTCGCCCGAAAAACGCATCAATCGTCCCGGTTGCAAGGCCTGCGACTGACTGGGATAGAAGTTCAGCAGGCGTATGATGAGCTGGCCGCTGTCATCCGAGACGGTGGCGACCAGTTGCCGCTTGGGGCGGAAAAGGATTTCCGTGTTCTGCACGGTTGCCTGGATGACGGCGGAGTGTCCGGGTATCAGGTCGCGGATGAGGGTCAGGCGGGTTTCGTCTTCCCAGCGAAGAGGCAGGTGCAGCGCCAAGTCTTCATCGCAGTGCAATCCAAGTTTGTCGAGTTTGCTTTTGACCGTCTCGGAAACAGGAAAGGAAAAACTCACTGGTCAAAAATTACTCAGTGATCACTCAGCGATCGCCTGGCCAATCACCATTACTGCATCAGCTTCCACCAGCGCACCGCGTGGCAGGGCGGCGACACCGACAGCGGCGCGTGCGGGATAAGGCTGCCGGAAATACTGCCCCATGATTTCATTGACCTTGGGAAAGTGTGCAAGGTCAGTGAGAAATACATTCAGCTTGACAATATCCGCCAGCTTTCCTCCCGAGGTCTGGCAGACCGCGGACAGGTTTTTGAATACCTGGTGGATTTGCGCCTCGATGCCTTCGACAAGCTGCATGGAAGCCGGATCGAGTCCGATCTGACCAGACAGGTAAATGGTGTTGTCAACCTTGACGGCTTGCGAGTAAGTGCCGATGGCGGCCGGTGCGTCGGGGGTGGCAATGATGGTTTTCATATTACTTTGCGTATGCGGAAATTGGAGTAAGGATTATTGCGAGGCGGCGCGCCCGTCCCGCTTGCCTTTCATGCGGAAAATCCGGACCACTTCGGCAAGCTGGCGCAGGGCGCGCATGATGCGGGCAAGGTGCATGCGGTCTTCCACCTGAAGCGTGAAGTACAGCATGGTGTATGGGCTGCCATCCTCTTCTTCCATGGCGACATTGCCGATATTGGAGCCTTGTTCGGAAATGGCAGCCGCGACATGCGCGAGCACGCCGCGCTGGTTGGCAACAACCAGTTTGATGGACACATCGAACAGGCGCCCAGGTTCGGTCTCCCACTCAACGTCCAGCCATTTTTCCGGGTCGGATCGGAAATTGCGGATGCTGGGGCAATCATGGGTATGAATGATAAGTCCGCGGTCCTTGTGGATGAAGCCAAGAATCGGATCGCCGGGAATGGGATGGCAGCAGGTCGCAAGTTCCACCATCACGCCTTCGGTTCCACGGATGGTGATGGTCTGCGGGTGCGGCGCATGGCCGGTTTCATCTCCCATCATGTGCAGTAGCTGATGGGCAACCACCATGGCGGGCTTGCGGCCAAGCCCGATGTCCGCGTACAGCTCGTCAACTCCTTTGCTGCTGGCTTCACGTGCCAGTTTTTGCAGCATCAATGCGGTTGGCGCGGGCGCTTCGGGATTGAGCGCCTTGATCGCATTGCCCAGCAGATCACGCCCCAGCCGGATAGAGTCTTCTATTTTTGTGGTGCGCAGAAACTGACGGATCTGTGAACGAGCCTTGCCGGTAACAGCAAAATTCAGCCACGCGGAATTGGGCGCCGCGCTGGCAGCTGTGATGATTTCCACATGATCGCCATTACGCAACTGGGTGCGTAGCGGCATCAACTCGTGGTTGATCTTTACGGCAACACAATGGTGGCCGATGTCGGTATGCACCGAATAAGCGAAATCGACGGCGGTTGCGCCACGCGGCAGCGACATGATGTTGCCGCGTGGCGTGAACACATAGACCTCGTCCGGGAACAGGTCGATCTTGATGTGTTCAAGAAATTCGGGCGAATCCTTGTTGTCAGCCTGAATATCGAGCAGCGATTGAAGCCAGCGGTGCGTGCGCTTTTGCACATCTGACAAGGGCGTATCGGAGCTCTTGTAAAGCCAGTGCGAGGCAACGCCGGTTTCGGCGAAGCGATGCATCTCCTGGGTGCGTATCTGCACTTCGATCGGCGTGCCCTGCGGGCCGAACAGGATGGAATGAAGTGACTGATAACCGTTGGCCTTGGGGATGGCGATGTAGTCCTTGAATTTTCCCGGAATGGGTTTGTACAGCCCGTGCAGGGCGCCCAGCGCCAGATAGCAGGAAGGGATGTCCTTGACCACGACGCGGAAGCCGTAGATGTCGAAAACTTCGGAAAACGCCAGATTCTTTTCCTGCATTTTCCGATAAACGCTGTACAGATGCTTCTCGCGTCCGGCCACCACAGCTTCAACGCCGGAGTGAACGAGCTTTTCCTGAATGGCTATCTTGACCTTGCCGACCAGTTCACGGCGGTTTCCCCGGCCGGCCAGCACTGCTTTCATCAGTACCTTGTAGCGGTTGGGATGGAGGAACTGGAAACCCAGATCTTCCAGTTCCTGGAAGACCGTATGCAATCCGAGCCGGTTGGCTATCGGCGCGTAGATGTCCAGTGTTTCGGCGGCTATGCGCTTGCGTTTTTCGACCTTGAGTTCGCCCAGCGTACGCATGTTGTGCAAGCGGTCTGCCAGCTTGATGAGGATGACCCGAACATCCTGCGCCATCGCCAGCAGCATTTTGCGGAAATTCTCGGCCTGGGCGTGTTGCTCGGTGGCAAAGGATAGCTTGTCCAGTTTGGAAACGCCCTCGACCAGATGTGCGACGGCTTTGCCGAATTGAACCTGAATATCTTCGGCGGTGGCAGAGGTGTCTTCCACCACGTCGTGCAGAAGCGCCGCGGCCAGCGCCTGGGCATCCAGATGCCAGTCGGCAAGAATCCCTGCAACGGCGATGGGGTGGGAGATATAAGGATCGCCGCTTTTACGGAACTGCCCGGCATGAGCATCGCGGCTGACATAGAAGGCATCCCGGACCAGCTCGATATCCGCGGCTGGCAGATACTCAAGATGAGGTGCGAGTGCGGAAAAGTCAGCCGAGACGTGCATCGCGGCTGACGCGTGCGGCGAGGGCGAAGGGTTAGGCCTTGCCTCGGTTGAGGATCTCAAGACCCACCTTGCCTGCTGCGATTTCACGCAGCGCGGTGACAATTGGTTTGTCGCGGCTATCCACCATGGGTTGAGAACCCTGGGCCAGCTGCCGAGCCCGGTAAGTGGCCGCCAGTGTCAATTCAAAGCGGTTGCCAATTCTTGCCATGCAGTCTTCAACGGTAATTCGTGCCACGTTATTACTCCATAAAAAACAGATTCAACCCTTGCCAAACGCTTCAAACAAAGGTGCCAATTTGAAAGTCTGGCGCGAAGTGACAAGGCGGGAAGCTTTGACCACGGCAGTCAGATCCTGCAGCGCCTGATCAAAATCGTCATTGACGATTATATAGTCGAACTCGCCCGCATGGCTGATATCGTCGCAGGCGGCTGCCATGCGTTTTTCAATGACTTCCTGGTTGTCCTGCCCGCGACTGTTCAGACGGTTGCGCAGGGCCGTGAGCGAAGGCGGCAAAATGAAAATGGAAACCGCATCCGGGAAATGCCGCTTTACCTGGCCGGCGCCCTGCCAGTCAATTTCAAGCAGCAGATCATGTCCGGCGGAAATTTCACCGGCAATCCAGGGCTGAGAGGTGCCATAGTGGTTGCCGTATACTTCCGCACTTTCAAGAAACTCCCCTCTGCCAGCCATTTCAAGAAAGGTGTCCTTGCTGACGAAATGGTAATCCTTCCCATCGACCTCGCCCGGGCGTGGCGCGCGTGTCGTGTAGGAAACCGATAGCCTGATGGAGGGGTCGTTTTTCAGCAAAGCCTTGACCATGCTGGTTTTGCCGGCGCCAGAAGGCGCGGCGACGATAAATAGTAAACCTTTGTTCATGATGTGCCTGCGCTATTCAATATTCTGCACCTGCTCACGCATCTGTTCGATCAGCACCTTGAGTTCGACCGAAATTCGTGTGGTTTCCGCCGAAACGGATTTAGATCCCAATGTATTGGCCTCCCGGTGCATTTCCTGCATCAGGAAATCCAGCCGTTTGCCCGCGGCGCCTCCCTTGTCCAGGGTGCGACGAACTTCGGCGATATGCGTGGAAAGCCGCGACAGTTCTTCCTCGACGTCGCTTTTCTGGGCAAACAGGGCAAATTCCTGGGACAAACGGTCATTGGCTGCGTCACCCAGGGCTTCCTTCAGGCGCGTTGCCAGCTTGTCCTGCCAGGCCGACAACACGTTCGGCAGAATCTCCCTGGCTGCGGCCACGCTGGTTTCCACCCCTGACAGTCTTTCCAGAATATGCGCCTTGAGTCGATCGCCCTCGCGCCGGCGGCTGGCGGCCAGATCATCAAGCGCGGCGCCTACCGCCAAAAGGATGGCGGCGGGGCTATCCTTGTCCGCCGGGTCGTCGGTGGCCAGCACGCCTTTCCAGTTCAGGATATCCGATACGCTGAGGGTAGCGGCTGCGGGAAAGCGCGTCTGTATTTCCTTTTGCCACTGTGACAGGGACTCAAGAACCGTGCCATTCAGGCCGATATCTAGGTAGGCCTCAGGCAAGGGGGTATAGGTCATCCGGCATTCCACCTTGCCCCGGGAGAGCCGCCCGGCGATGGCTTCCCGGACGGCGGGTTCCAGGGACCGCAGTTCTTCCGGAAGCCGGAAGCTGATTTCCAGATACCGCTGGTTGACAGACCGCAGATCGATGACAAGATGAGCCTTGCCAATTTTGGCGCTATGGCTTGCAAAACCGGTCATGCTGAAGATCATGGTGGGCGCTGTGCGAGAGTTTCGGGAAATTAACGTAAGGGATGCGGCCAGAACCGCAGATAAAATGATAACAGCTTTATTCCTGTCGATTTATGGCGACCCAACCCAATCAGTCCCTGCCTAACGGGTACCAGCTGAACGAATACACCATCGTGCGGAAAATCGGCGGTGGCGGGTTCAGCATGGTGTATCTGGCCCGGGATGAAGCCAATAATGCCGTCGCGATCAAGGAATATCTTCCTGGCGCTCTGGTGCTGCGCACGGAAGGTTCGGTTGTGGTGGAAGCCAACTCCGACGACAACCGCAATATCTTCCGTCATGGCATGAAATGCTTTTTCGAGGAAGGCCGGGCGCTCGCCAAAATCAATCATGCCAACGTCATTCGCGTGGTCAACTTTTTCCGCGCGAACGATACGGTTTACATGGTCATGCGCTACGAGCGCGGCAAGACCCTGCAGCAGCATATTCAGGCGAATCGCGGCAATATCCGCGAAAGCTTCATACGCCGGGTGTTTGCCCAGTTGATGACCGGTCTCAGGGAGGTGCACACGCACAAGCTGCTGCATCTCGATATCAAGCCCTCCAATATATATATCCGGCTGGATGGCTCTCCGGTGCTGATCGATTTTGGTGCTGCCCGGCAGACGCTGAACCAGGATGAAGTACGCCTCCAGCCAATGTATACCCCGGGGTTCGCCGCGCCAGAGCAGTACCACAACCGCGAAAGGCTGGGGCCATGGACCGATGTGTACAGCATAGGTGCCAGCATTTACGCGTGCCTGGCCGGTTACCCGCCCCAGGCGGCGGACGTCCGCCTGCTCAATGACAAGCTGGTTTCCGCGCGGGAAACCTGGCGTGGGGAATATTCCGATCAACTGCTGGAAACGGTGGATCAATGCCTGCAACTGAATTACATGGAGCGTCCGCAAAGCGTTTTTGCGCTCCAGAAAGTGCTGATGGACAAGAACACCATGCATCAGCGCCGTCCTTCCATACTCAAATCACTCAAACGATCCCTTAACAAGGAAATCTTTTGATGGCTATCCGATAAACTGAGCGCCATGAAATTCACCATTTATCAAGCTTCCCGGCAGGGCGGGCGCAAGAATAACCAGGACAGGGTTGCATACTCCTATAGCCGCGATGCCTTGTTGATGGTGGTGGCTGACGGCATGGGCGGCCACATGCATGGCGAAATTGCAGCACAGATTTGCGTGCAGACACTGACTGAGCAATTTCAACTGCTTGCCAGGCCCAGACTGCCCGACCCGCTGCAATTCCTGAATGAAGTTCTGACACGCGCGCACTATGCCATCAACGATTACGCGGTTGAGCACGATCTGCTGGAGATTCCCCACACGACCTGTGTAGCCGCTGTTGTGCAGGACAACACCGCGTTTTGGGCGCACGTGGGCGATTCAAGGCTGTATTTTTTCAGCGTAGGAAAGCTGATCGGACGCACCGAAGACCATACTGCCGTGGCGCGCATGGTCAAGGACGGCTTGATCACCGAAGAGGAAGTCGCGCATCACCCGGACCGGAACAAGGTCAGCAATTGCCTGGGCGGTTATATCGCACCCGAGGTCGAGTGCGCGCCGCCCATGCCGATTCATCAATCGGACAGCCTGCTTTTGTGCACCGATGGCGTCTGGGGGTCGGTCAATATCCAGGAAATCGCTGCCATTCTCTATACCTACAACCTAGATGATGCGGTTCGTCATCTTATGGATCACGCCGAATTCCGGGGTGGAGAAAACGGGGACAATCTCTCGCTTGTTGCCATGACCTGGGGTGACGCAAAAATTCCAGGCGGTGAAACAGTTTCCACGCTTTCGCTTCCCGAAGATGGATACAGCACGCAGATCAACAAGCCGGAAGTCAGCAGCGCGCCCGCCATATCGGACGAGGAAATCGAACGCGCCATCGCGGAAATCCAGAACGCGATCAAAAAACTTTCCAAGGAAGCGTAAAATCCCAGTCTTTTAGACTGGAGCCAGCAGTGTCCCATCGTCCCAGCGGCCGCGCCGCTCAAGCCATGCGCAACTTGCGCATCACCCAGGGGTATACCAAGCATGCCGAAGGCTCGGTGCTGATCGAGTGCGGCGATACCAAGGTTATTTGCACGGCCAGCGTTCTCGAGAAGGTGCCGCCGCACAAGAAGGGCACAGGCGAAGGCTGGATCACCGCGGAATACGGCATGCTGCCGCGCTCGACCGGCACACGCACTGACCGCGAGGCGGCACGAGGCAAGCAGTCCGGCCGCACGCAGGAAATTCAGCGGCTGATCGGACGTTCGTTGCGCGCGGTGGTTGATCTTGCCAAGCTGGGCGAGCGCACCATCCATATTGATTGCGATGTCATCCAGGCCGACGGCGGCACCCGCACCGCCAGCATCACCGGAGCTTATGTTGCGCTGGCGGATGCGGTGAACTGGCTGACCGGACAAGGCAAGCTTGCCGAATCGCCATTGCGGGATCATGTGGCCGCAATCTCTGTTGGCATCTATCAAGGCGTTCCTGTGCTTGACCTGGACTATGCGGAAGATTCGGATTGCGATACTGACATGAATGTCGTCATGACAGGCAAAGGCGGCTTGATCGAGGTGCAGGGAACGGCTGAAGGGGAAACCTTCTCGCGCAAAGAGCTGAATGAATTGCTCGACCTTGCGGAGGACGGCATCCGGCAACTGGTCGAAGCGCAGAAAGCCTTACTGGGAGAATGATGAAGAAGATCGTGATCGCTTCCGGCAATCCCGGCAAGCTCAGGGAAATCGGCCACATACTCGAACCACTCGATTTTCAGGTCGTACCGCAATCCGACTTTGGCGTGCCGGAATGTCCGGAACCTCATGTCACCTTCATCGAAAACTGCCTGGCCAAAGCGCGGCATGCCGCCTTGCACACGGGGCTTCCTGCGCTGGCTGACGATTCTGGCATCTGCGTCGATGCGCTCAATGGCGCGCCGGGGGTGTATTCCGCGCGCTATGCCGGCGAGCCAAAGTCCGACCAGCGCAACAACGAGAAGCTCATCGAGGCGCTTAAAGGCGAGCCCAACCGCAAGGCGCATTACTACTGCGTGATCGTACTGGTGCGACACCCCGATGACCCGCAGCCCCTGATTGCTGAAGGCAGTTGGCATGGCGAGATCATCGACACGCCGCGCGGCGAAAACGGGTTTGGCTACGACCCATATTTCTACCTGCCGGAGTTTGGCAAGACCGGCGCCGAACTCGAACCCGATCACAAAAATGCCATCAGCCATCGCGGCATGGCGCTGGATTTGCTGGTCACCAAACTGCGTACAGAGCCTGGGCAATGATCTACCGGTTGGCGGCAGATGGCATGCTGCTGCTGCATCTGGCGTTTATTCTTTTTGTCATTTCCGGGGGGCTTCTGGCCATATGGAAGCCCAGGATCATCTGGCTTCATCTTCCCGCAGCAATCTGGGGTATGCTGATCGAATTCATTGGCTGGATCTGCCCGCTGACGCCTTTGGAAAATCATTTCAGGAAGCTTGCGGGCGAGGGCGGCTATGAGGGTGGCTTTATCAACCACTACCTGTTGCCATTGATTTATCCTGAGTCGCTGACCTTCAAGACTCAATATGTGTTGGGCGGCCTGGTGCTGATCGTGAATGCAGTGGTTTACTTCTGGTTGTGGCGGCGGGGTACATGGAACAGACAGTGAAGCTTCACACCTCGCCAGGCGTCAGCATTCCGCCGCCGCTTTCGCTTTACATTCATTTGCCGTGGTGCGTGCGCAAGTGTCCCTACTGCGATTTCAATTCGCATGCCGCCGAAGTCATTCCAGAATCCGCGTACATAGAGTCGTTGGCTCGCGACCTTGAGCTGGCGCTGCCGCAAATATGGGGTCGCAGAATTCAAACCGTTTTTTTCGGTGGCGGCACGCCCAGCCTGTTTTCACCGGAAGGTATCGACCGCATTCTGACTACGGTGCGTACACTTACCCAGCTTGAACCACTTGCCGAAATTACGCTGGAGGCGAATCCGGGCACGGTCGAGGCCGGGCGTTTCAAGGGCTACCGCGAAGCAGGCGTGACCCGCGTGTCGCTGGGCATACAGAGCTTTGACGATGAGCTGCTTGGGCGTATCGGACGCATTCATGACGGTATAGAGGCGCGTCAGGCCGTGGAACTTGCCGCGCAGACTTTTGAAACTTTCAATCTGGATTTGATGTACGCGCTGCCGGGACAAACCCAGGCGCAGCTCGAAGCGGATGTCGAGACGGCCATGTCATTCCATCCCCCTCATCTGTCCTGCTATCACCTGACATTGGAACCCAATACGCCGTTTGGCCATGCGGCGCCAGCCAATCTTCCGGATGACGAGGCATCTTCACACATGCAGGACTGGCTAGATGCTTGTCTGGCTGATGAAGGTTATGACAACTACGAAACTTCCGCCTTTGCCAAACCCCGCCACCGTAGCCGCCACAATCTCAACTACTGGATGTTTGGCGATTATCTGGGCCTGGGTGCCGGTGCGCATGGCAAGCTTTCTTTTCACGACCGTATTGTCCGTGAAATGCGTGTCAAACACCCCGCGCGATACATGCAGGCGGTTCAGAAAGCCGAGCATGTCGCCGAGACGCGCGACATTGCAAACAAGGATCTGCCGTTCGAGTTCATGATGAATGCCTTGCGGCTAACCGAGGGCGTTCGGCCGGAACTGTTTCTGCAGCGCACCGGCTTGCCGCTAAATGTCTGCGCATCCGCGCTGAAAAATGCCTACGAAAGAAATTTGCTTGAGCGTGGTACTGACTATCTCAGGCCTACCCGGCTGGGGCGGCGTTTTCTAAATGATCTGTTGACCCTGTTTTTATAAGCGCAATTTTGGCGCGCTGGTGCTATCTTTCCGTTATTGCTGTTACTGGAGAAACCCATGAAATGGTTATTGTCTTTTCTGTTGCTGTTGCCTCTGGCCGCGAATGCTACAGTGGTTGGCAAACTGGTTGAATATGAGGCGGATGGCGTCAAGATGAAAGGCTGGCTGGCCCATGACGATGCCATCAAGGGCAAGCGTCCGGGCGTGCTTGTGGTGCATGAATGGTGGGGCTTGAATGACTACGCGAAAAAGCGCGCAAACATGCTGGCCGAGGCGGGCTATGTCGCGCTGGCCGTGGATATGTATGGTGACGGCAAGACGGCGGACAATCCAAAAGATGCCGGGGCACTGGCCGGGTCGGTCAACAAGAATCCTCCGGTCGCGCGCGCCCGCTTTGCCGCAGCCGAAAAATTTCTTAACCGTCAGCCGCTGGTGAAGAAAAACGAGCTTGCCGCGCTGGGCTACTGCTTTGGCGGCGGAGTCGTGCTCAACATGGCCAGAAACGGCGAACCGCTAAAAGGGGTAGTGAGCTACCACGGCGTGCTGGCAACTGATGTTTCGGTCAAGCCACGCAGCATCAAGAGCAAAATCCGCGTGTTTACCGGCGAGGTTGATCCGATCGTGCCGCCGGAACAGGTGGAAGCTTTCAAGACCGAAATGGACAATGCCAAAGCGGACTGGCAACTGGTTTCCTATCCTGGCGTGAAGCATACCTTCACCAATCCCGAGGCCGATGGCTACGCTGCGAAGTTTGGCCTGCCACTGAAATACGATGCCCATGCCGATTTCAGCTCCTGGGCCCACACGCTGGATTTCCTCAAATCCGTTTTCAAATAATGTCTGATACCTGGAAACACGATCAGTGCGAACATCATGGCGGAGCCAGGCCGGCCGGTTATGGAATTGCGCAGACTGGGTCCTTCAATGCGGATGCCTTTGAGCGCGCGGTAAAAGATCTGCTTGCTGCTTGCGGTGTCGCGTCGGATACGGTTCATACCGGACGCACGGCGCAGCGCGTGCGCGAGCTATGGCAGAAGCGCCTGCTGGGTGGTTATGTCATGGATCCGGCCGAGGCGCTGGGGGACGGTTTTGCCGATGATCGCCGGGACATGGTGGTTGTTCGAGGCATCGCCATTCATGGCGTGTGCCCTCATCATCTCGTACCCTTTCGTGGCGTGGCCCATGTGGCCTACGTTCCCGGCGGACGCCTGCACGGCTTCGGACGCATCGCGCGTCTGGTCGACGCCATCGGCCATCGGTTCACCTATCAGGAATGGATGACACGCGACATCGCCGAAGCCATGATGACGCATGGCAAGGCGGCGGGTGCTGCCTGCATCATCGAAGCCGAGCAGTTGTGCCTGCTGCTGGGGGAGGACCGGCGCGGCGACGAACGCGTCGTGACACAGGCGTTCAGCGGCTGCTTTGAAAGCAGTGACCAGTTCCGGAATGAATTCTTGCACGCGATTCAGGCTTCCCGGGTGTGAAGATGCATCGCTTAGCCTTGATCATGTTGGCGGGATGGGCGGCAAGCCTTGCGTTTTCCTGTGCAAGCGCGGCTACCGTGCTGAAAGGTGAAACCGTTCACATCATTTCAGAAGAAACGGGCCTGGCTACCTGGGAGACCGAAGACAAGGGCGTCTATTTTCGCTTGACCCAGATCAGCAAGGAGCAGGCCCAGGCCTTCATGCTGGCCAGAGGGATGGATGAAAAATCCGCCAACGATTTTGCCGGCACCTGCGTTTTCATGTCTGTTCTGCGCAATGACAGCAAGAAACCCATCAAGTACTGTCTGGCGGAATGGCGCTATATCCCCATGGAAAACACACCGCAACTCATGCTGACCAAGCATGACTGGCTTGCCCGCTGGCAGCCCAGAAACTTCAGCAAACCGGTCAAGACCGCATTTGAATGGTCGCAGTTTCCGGTTGAACAGACGTTCTCTCCCGGGGACTGGAACCAAGGCATGACGACTTACGAGATTCCGCCCGGAAGCAGGTTTGATGTGACCTACCGCTGGTGGCAAGGCGGCAAACTTTTTGAAGGAACGCTACGAAATGTGGAATGCCACAAATAAACTCGCCCTCGGCGGGCTGACGGGTTTTCTTTTTCTGGGTTTGACGAATCTCTCCTGGGCAGCCGATCCGCCACTCCAGGTTTCTCTGGTTCCTTATAAACCGAGATTGACTGCGCTCGGTCTTGCGCTCAAGGATCTTGATGGCAAGACGATCACGCTGGCCAGTCTTAAAGGCAAAGTGGTCGTGGTGAATTTCTGGGCGACCTGGTGTCCGCCATGCCGGCGCGAGTTTCCTTCCATGGAACGGCTCAGGGAAAAAATGTCGGGGAAGCCGGTCGTGATTCTGGCGGTCAACGAGGGAGAAAACGCGGAAACGATCGAGCAGTTTGTTTCCACGCTCGATTTGCAGCCGGCGTTTCCAATCCTGCTGGATCAGGATAGCGGCGCGATGGCTTTCTGGCCGGTCAGGGGATTGCCAACCACTTATATTGTCGACAAGCGCGGGCGCATGGCTTATCAGGCCATTGGCGGACGTGAATTCGACCATCCCGAAATCATCAAACGCATCAACCAACTGGTACGGGAAAAGTAAGCCGCGCCTCTTGTTTGTTTGAAGCGCCACCCGGGAAAATCAAGGCCATGATCGATACCAAAGCTGAAGCCATCCGGCCACGTACCCTGATATTGCCGCCGGCGCCCTACGCAGCGGCAATGCTGGGCGGCTGGGGGCTGGACCGGAATGTCCTGCCGCTAGGAATGGAATGGGGCGAGGTAACGGCTCCCCTTGGCTGGCTGCTGGTGGGCATGGGGTTTGCCCTGTTCATCGCGACGCTGATTACTTTCTGGCGGCATCACACCACAGTCAATCCATACAAGGCCGCCTCGGAACTCTGCACCAGCGGGCCCTTCCGCTTCAGCCGCAACCCGATCTATCTTGGCGACTGGTTCATACTCGCGGGCGTGTCTTTGTTGCTGCAAAGCTGGTGGCCGCTGGTGTTCGCGCCGCTGATCTGGGCGATGCTTCGTTTCGGCGTGATCCGCCATGAGGAAGCTCACCTCGAAGGGAAGTTTGGTGACACGTATCGGCAATACAAAGCCCGTGTACGCCGCTGGATCTGAAAATCGTCAGATTTTCAGCCGGAGCACCTGTCGGGCATTTTCGGTTGTTGTCTGCGCAATCTCGTCTGGACTGATGTGACGGAGCGTTGCCAGCGCGTTGGCGATAGGCGCTACCTGGGCAGGTTCGTTGCGCTGACGCGCGATCCACTCGGGTGGAATGTCTGGCCCGTCGGTTTCCAGCACAATGGAATCCAGCGGTAATTCCATTGCCAGTTGGCGCAAGTTTGTGGCGCGGGTGAAAGTGAAAGCGCCGCCAAATCCCAGTTTGAATCCCAACTTGATGAATTCCCGGGCTTGCTGCATCGAGCCGTTAAATGCATGGGCAATGCCGCCGGGCACCTTGATTCGTCTGAGGAATTTCAGTATCTGATCATTCGAGCGGCGGATATGAAGCAGCACTGGCAGATTGAATTGACGGGCGAGCTTCAGTTGTTCCGAGAAATAAAACTCCTGCATGTTCAGGTCATGTTCAAGCACCCCGGGCCGGTCAATGCATGACTGGAACCGGTCGAGGCCGATCTCGCCAATGGCGACCGGCTGGTGGGCGCGAATCGCTTCCTCCAGTTGCGCCAGATGTTTTTCCTTGTGGATGTGCACGTACATGGGGTGCATGCCTAGGGCGATATCAACGCCTGGATATTGGCGACAATTGACCGTTGCCGGGAAGTTGAAGGCAGCAACCGATGGAACGATGATGCGCTCAACACCCGCCTCAAGTGCGCGTCGAGCAACTGCTTCGCGATCGGCATCGTATTCGGCGGCGTCGAGATGGCAATGGGTGTCGATCAGCATTTTGAGTCAAGTTCAGTTTTACACGAGGCTTTTCAGAATGCGCGATACTGGTTTTGGGATTGCTGCATGGATGGCGTCCTCTACGGGCAACCACATTCTCCCTGTTTCCTCCGCAAGTATGGGCCGACGATCAAGCATGACTTCCTGCGGCAGGATGTGAAGGCGGAAGTGGGTAAAGACATGAGTGAAGACAGGCAGCGAATGAATTCGCGCAGGGCTTGTTCCTGTCAGGCGCTGACAGGTACCGCCAGCCTCGGCATCCATGTCGATTTGCGGCAGGCTCCATAAACCGCCCCAGATGCCGGGTGAAGGACGCTTTTCCAGCAAGACGTCGGCGCCATGCCGGATAACCAGCAGTTGCGCCTGTTTTTCAGGCAGCGTCTTTCGGGGACGTGGTGAGGGAAATTGCTCAACGAGGCCCTTGGCAAACGCCAGGCATGAGTCCTTGACGGGACATGTATGGCAGCGGGGACGGCTCCGGGTGCAAACCGTGGCGCCCAGGTCCATCAGCGCCTGGGTGTAAACCTCGATCGATTTATCCGGCAACAGGTCATCGGCAAGCTGCCACAACCTCGTTTCCACTTTCCTGTCGCCCGTCCAACCCTCAATGGCAAACGACCGGGCAAGCACACGTTTCACATTGCCATCGAGAATGGCGCCGCGCGTTCCAAAAGCGAAAGCCGCGATTGCGGCAGCGGTAGAGCGCCCAATGCCGGGCAAAGCGCAAATTTCAACCGTGTCATGTGGAAATATTCCTGCATGTTGCTCGATGATTTGCCTGGCAGCACGCTGGAGGTTACGACCGCGTGCGTAATAGCCAAGGCCTGCCCAGTGAGCAAGCACCTCATCTTCGCTGGCGCGGGCAAGGGTGGCGATATCCGGAAAACGCGCCATGAAACGCTTGTAAAAAGGTTTTACCGTTGCAACCTGGGTTTGCTGCAGCATGATTTCCGATACCCAGATGGGATACGGGTCACGCGTGCCCTGCCAGGGCAGATCATGTCGCCCGTGGTGCTTTTGCCATTTGATTAGTTCATCCGCGAATCCCATCCCGGCATGTTAGCAGGGTGTTGAAAAACTGTTATGAGGGCATGATGCGGGGTCAGGAACCGGCTCCGGATTATTGCCAACAAAAAGGCCGGCTGCTTGCGCTGGCCGGCCAGAAGGGACCCCAGAACAACAAATTATCAGGCAGGTGACAGGCGCTGCTTGAAGAAGGCGAACAGTTTGCCAAATGCACTATCGGTCGGCGAGCGGCGCTCGACCAGAACTGCCTGCCCGCTGCGCAACTTTTCAGCAAGTCTTTGCGGGGTGGTGGAGAACATGTTCAGGCCATCGGCGTCGGAAAAGAGATACTGGCCTTTCAGGCCGCTGATCCAGCCCAGCCTTGCCCAGCGGAAAGTGCCATCTTCGTAATGGAACTCGACCCAGTCGCCCTTTTGCAGGGAGCGGGCGCGATCGGCGAATTCGTCTTCGACTTCCGGTTGCGCCGTTTCAGGTTCGGCGGTGCTTGACGACGTAGCAGCAAGGTCGGAACCGGCTTCTGGCGCCGGAATGTCATCCAGCAGTACCTCGGCTTCCGGAAGCGGAACACTTTGCGGGTTGGCGCGTACGGCATTGGCGTGGAGCGCAACCAGCTCGGAAAAGAATTTCTCGGCGGCTTCAAGGCTCATCGGCGAAGCCTGGACGCCTTCCCGCAAGCGCTTGAGCAGACCGGGAAGAATGCGCACCAGCATCAGGCGGCTATCCATATCGGGTTTGGGCTGAACGCTCCAGAGCAGCTCGCGCATGGTTTCAATGTGAGCGGAAAGATGAGGGGCGCTCTCGCCGCCTTCGATATATTCGCGCTTGAGCAGGTGGGTCCATACATCGCGCAGGAAAGTGACTATGGTCGGGGGTGATGGCGAATCGGCCAGAGCGCGGCGGATATGTTCCAGCGCGACAGACTCGGCGGACTCGGTGCGCTCCGCGCGCTGGATGTCGGCGATCTGCTCGGCCATGCCGGAATCAAGTTCCTGCTCCCGGCGCGCCTGCAATGCCAGCAGCGTATAAACAGCCTGCTCGAAAATGGAGGCATCCTGGTCATACTCGGAGATGATGCGCTGGATGACCGCTTCGACTTCAGCAAGCAAGGGATCAGATCCGGATTCTTCATTGCCGGTTTTTACAACCAGTGAACCAATCATATCCAGCACCTGGCGTGCCGGGTGGTCGCGGTTGTTGAAAAAGCTGCGATCAATAATCGCGGCCTTGAGCACCGGAACCTGAAGCTGGGCGATCAGGGATTTGATGTGGTCGGGAATCGCGCGATCTTCGAACAGGTAGTCGAACAACATGGCGACCGCATCGATCATGACGGTTTCGAGCTGGCTGGCCGACAGCATGACCGGGCTTTGCTGCAATTCACGAACAACATTCGAGAACCCACCGCTGGGCTGAACCGGCCGCAGGTCAATGGTGACGCCACCCGGCAATGACAGCGCACCGCCTTGCAGACGATGCAAGGCTTCCATCATGGTCATCCCCAGCATGGCGGACACACCTGCGCCTCCCGCATGGAATGGGCTGCCAACTCCGCCACCTGCCAGTGGCATGCCAGTGCCCCCAGTACCTGTGGCATGGCCGGCCGGTGATTGCACCAGTTGTTCAAACAGATTCATGATGTCAGCCTGTTCATCGTTCCTGCTCCGGGCAGCGCGGTTTCCATCGGGCCGGGTTCTCATGCCTACCTTGAAGTCAGGCAGGATGCCCTTGTTAACCAGCAGTTTGTTTACTTCCTGATAAAGGCCGGGGAGTTCTGGATAGAGCATCAAATCGAACTGGTTCAGCAGCACCAGTTGCACTTTCACGTCGATGCCCAGCGATTCAAGACCGTCCAGAATGGATTCGCATACAATCCGCGGCCCCATCGGGTTGTCGTCAGAGGCCATTTGCGGCCTGCCCGTTAGTACGCCCATGCGAACGTCCAGCCCTACGAGTTCTTCGGCGCAATGAAAGCGCAGGCGCGATCCGGATTTGTTGACGGCAAGCGTTGCTTCAAAAGCGGTGTCCCCAACCAGGGAAAGTTCATCGGTTGCAAGGTTTGAGCGGCCCGAATCCTGTGATTGGGTCTGTTTGTCAAAAGCCTTCAGAAAAGCCTGTTTGCAAGCCTGGAAGAGCTCGGTTCCCGTCTGGTTGAGTATGCCTTGCGCGCCGAAATACAGATTTCGGGTTTCCATCAATGGCGAGCGGTCAGCCAGTGAAATCAGGCTAAGCTCCATGGCTTCCGCCTGTCTCGAGAGCACACGCGCCATGCCGCTGGCGAGCATATCGCGGCATTCAATCAGTATTGCCTGGTTTTCAGCGGTGATCGGCGTGCGACGCTTGCCGTATTCATTGAGGTTAACAACTTTTTGCTCGGTCATATCGTGCTCCATGACGTACTCTCTCGAAAGGCGCGGATAGCAGCCGGTCTGGTCTGAGAAAAGGAGCAAATGGCGGAGAAGGGGCGGAGGGTACCCCCCATTCCTCATCCGGCGATCCCGCTATCTGAAGCCTTGTACAGGAGACTCAGACCGGAGATTTTGCGTCCCCGTCTCGCGACGGGTTTGCCCTTGTCAGATGCAACCCGGTGCAGGAAAAGTTACCCACAACCAGTTAACTTTGCTTACGGTTTGTCTGGGGGAAAAGTTGAGTGATTGACTGCCGAAAAATGTCACTTCCCGACGAGCGGTGTCACATTTGGGAGGAATGGAGCGGTCAAAGGGAGTGCTCGGCTTGGCGTTGCCTTCACCAAGCCTCGGGCCTTCGGCCCCAGCTCGCAAGCTCGCTGTCCGTCGCAAGCGGTGCTTGCTCCGCAAACCCCCAGGGTTCGCCTCCCTACCATCCTGTCCAATAAACAAAACCCGCCTGTCGGGCGGGTTTGCTTATTGGAGCGGGCGAAGGGAGTCGAACCCTCTTCATCAGCTTGGGAAGCTGAGGTAATGCCGTTATACGACGCCCGCGTGGTAAAATT
>ERZ1645185.362-NODE-362-length-19245-cov-5.562272_pt1 | contig 19245 bp, 19 predicted proteins | sample MGYA00575351_ERZ1645185 | MGnify/ENA primary metagenome ERZ1645185 (study PRJEB40838, sample SAMN11284767) | freshwater sediment metagenome | isolation source: river sediment | host: Sediment | place: India: Jana village, Kanpur | collected 2015-12-17 ...
GTGTTGTAGATCCCCTCCCAGCTCCCGTCGCTGTGCAGCCACTCGGCGTCGGTCAGGTTGGGCGCGACGGTCGCCTGCGCGCCGTCGGCGCCGTGGCAGCTCTGGCACGAGGTCGCGCCGATGAGGCCGTGGAAGAGGCTGTCGCCGAGCGCGAGCATCTGGGGCGTGATGTCCTTCGGGTCCCAGGAGACCGCCTCGGCGGCCGGGGCGGCGCTGGCACCACCCGAAGCGGGCTCGGCGGCCTTTTCGGCGCCACCGCCACCGCAGGCGGCGAGGAGGGCGATGGCGAGGAACGAGATCGGTCGGCGCATGGCAGTCGGGGGAGGAGGTGGAGAGACGCCTAAAAGATGCACCTAATCTGCATCAATGGCAAATCGGGGAGTCTCCGACACGTTGCGAAATAATCCCCTACGCCGCCACCCCTCCGCGCCGCCGAACCATCCACTCCGCCACCAGCGCGTTGGGCACCCAGCAGGCCCAAGCGATGATGGGATAGACCACCGGGAACGAGAACCCGGCCATGAGGCTGAGCGGAATCTGGAAGCGCAGCGTCACCGCGGCGAGGATGAGCGCGTAGCTGCGGACCATCCAGCGGCGGTGGTCGGCGATGTCGCGGGCGCGCGCACGGCGCACCGCCACGACCGTCGTGACGACGGTGCCGAGGCCGAGCAGGCCGAAGCCGACCGCGGAGACCATGCCGAACTGCGCGAAGGGCGCGAGCACGAGGCCGGCCCCGCCGCCGATCACCGCGCCGATGGCGTAGGCGTAGCCGGTGACGCGGTGCGTCGCGCTGCGGCGCGCGCCGCGGCCCGTGAGGAACTGCCAGGGCCCGAGCAGCATGGCGATGCCGCCGAAGAGGAAGTGCGCGAGCGCCGCCAGCGGCACCGGCGACTGCGCGATGAAGGGTGGGCGCGCGGCCGGGTTGGCGAGGAGCACGAACGAGTAACCCGCGACCGCGGTCGCGAGGAGCGTCATCACGCCCCAGCCGGTCCACCGCAGGGCGGACCACCGGACGACGCGGACGGAGGGGAAGTCGGGAGAGAAGTGCATGCGGGTCCTACGGCGCGGCGCGCGCGGCGGGTTTCGCGCGCGGGTCGCCTGCATGCTGAGGGCGCGTGGTCGCGTGCCCCGGACTGCGCCCTCAGGCCTGCGCGACCGGCAGGTGCCGCCGGAACGGCACGTCCGCCACCGGCGCGCCGAACTCCTGCGCGTAGCGGTGCCCGGCGTAGACCGCGTGCGCGATGAGCCCAGGCGCGAGCGCGTCGCCGATGCAGTCGACGGCGCGCACGCCGGCCGCGGTCCACTCGCCCTCGCGCGCGAGCAGCGCCTGATGCAGCGCGTCGTCCGGCACGCGCGCGGTCACGGTCACCACGGCGTCGCACGCGAGCTCCTGCACGGCGTCGCTCCACCCGTGCGCGAGTCGCACGCCGCCGTCCCGCGCCTCCACGAGGTTGTGCGCGACGACCTGCCGCACGCCCAGCTGGTGCAGCCGGCGCTGGATGTGGCGGTAGTCGAGCGTGTTCGACGCCCAGGCCGCAAGGGTGTCGTCGGGGGTGACGATCGTCGCGGTGCCGCCCGCGCGCACGACGAGCTCGGCCATCAGCCCGCCGAGGTAGAAGCCGTCGTCGTCGAAGATCACGACGTGGCCCGTGGGCACGCGGCCGTCCATCAGGTCGTCGGGCGTGCGCGCGCGCTCGGCGAGGCCGGGCACCGCGCCCGCGTTCGCGCGGCCGTAGCCGTCGCGGCGCCAGCGGCAGCCGGTGGCGAGCACCACGTGCGACGCGCCGAACTCGAGCACGTCGTCGGCAGTGATCGGCGACTCGCGGTAGACGGTCACGGTGTCGAGCTTCGCGAGCTGCGCCACGCGCCAGTCGCGTACGCGCATCCACTCGGCGAGCCCCGGCAGCCGCGCCTCGCGCAGCACGCGGCCGCCGAGCTCGCGCGAGGCCTCGCTGAGATGCACCTCGTGGCCGCGCTGGCCGAGCGCGCGCGCGGCCTCGAGGCCCGCCGGCCCCGCGCCGACCACGAGGATCCGCGCGCGCGCCGGCGCCGGCGCGATCCGCTCGGGATGCCAGCCCTTGCGCCACTCCTCGCCCATCGACGGGTTCTGCGTGCAGCGGATCGGCGTGCTCGTCATGTCGCCGCTCACGCAGATGTTGCAGCCGATGCACTCGCGGATGTCGTCGAGGCGGCCCTCCTCGACCTTTCGCGGCAGCCACGGGTCGGCGATGCTCGGCCGCGCCGCGCCGATGAGGTCGAGCACGCCGCGCCGCACCTGGTCGACCATCGTGTCGGGAGAGGTGAAGCGCCCCACGCCGACCACCGGCTTCGTCGTACAGCGCTTCACCCAGTGCGTGAACGGCTCCTGGTGCCCCTCCTTCGCGAAGCGCGAGGGGATGGAGTCGTTGTACCAGGCGGCGACGTTCACGTCCCAGCAGTCGGGGAGCTCGGCGAGCATCCCCACGATGTCCTGCGCCTCGGCGACGGTGACGCCGGCGTCGCCGAGCAGCTCCTCCACCGCGAAGCGCACCACCACGCCGCAGGTGTCGCCGACCGCTTCCTTGGTGTCCTCGATCAGCTCCCGGAAGAGCCGCACGCGGTTCTCGAGCGAGCCGCCGTATTCGTCGGTGCGATGGTTGCGGCGCCGCTGGAGGAAGTGCATCGCCAGCGAGAGGTCGTGGCCGGCGTACACATAGATGAGGTCGAAGCCCGCGGTGCGCCCGCGCCGCGCCGCCTCGCGGTGCCAGCGGCGGTACTCGCGGATGTCGCGCTTGGTCATCGCGCGCGCCTGGTGCGGATGGCCGTACTTGAGCGGCTGGTGGCTCGGCGCGAGCGCGACCTCGCGCGAGTAGAGGTTGCTCGATGTCGGCCCGTTGTGCGTGAGCTCCACCGCGGCGAGCGCGCCGAAGGCGTGGACCTTCTCGCACATCAGCGCGAGGGCAGGGATGTCGGCATCGTCCCAGAGGCGCGCCTCCACGTAGGGCGTGACGTCGCCGCTCGGGTGGATCTCGCACTCCTCGGTGCTCACCACCGCCCAGCCGCCCTCGGCCTTCACCTCGCGCATCGCCGCGTGCGCGGCGGGCATCTGGTGGCCCATGCCGTTGCAGTGCGGGACCTGGAAGAAGCGGTTCTTCGCCGTCACGGGCCCGATGCGCACGGGCTCGAAGAGGATGTCGTACCGCGGGTCGCGCACGGTCAGGCTCCGGCGGGCGCCACGGCGGGGCGGCGGGCGGCGGCGCGACGCGCGGCGATGCGCAGCGGCCAGCCGAGCGCGATGAGGCCGGCCCCCCAGGCCAGGGCCTCCCACCCGCTTCCGTAGAAGGCGTAGAGCGCGAAGACGACGGCGCCGAGCCCCGCGATGCCGAGCCCCACCGTGCGCGGCAGCCGCCCGTCGGCCATGAACCGCAGCGCGGTGATGGCGCAGAGCAGGTAGAGCACGAGGTTCGTCGCGGTCGCGATGAGCGCGGCGAAGTTGAAGGCGGCGACGCCCACGCGGCTCGAGGCGAGCACGGTCAGGATGCCCGTGATCACCGCGCCGATGATGATCGCGCGCGCCGGGACGCCGGCGTCGTTGATCTCGCCGAGCCAGGCGGGCAGCGCGCCGCGCTGGCACATGGCGGAGGGCAGCTCGCCGCCGATCAGCAGCCAGCCATTGAGGCACCCGAAGCAGCTCACCACGCCGCAGACCGCCACGAAGGCCGACGCCCCGCCGCCCCACCAGCTCCCGATGAAGTCGGCGACCGGCGCCTTGGAGTTCGCCACGACCTCCATCGGCAGCATCAGTGCGACGGCGCAGGTGGAGACGATCGTGAGCAGGCCGCTCAGCGTCGTCCCGACCATCGTCGCGCGCGGGACGACGTGCTCGGCGTCCTCCACGGCGTCGGCGGGCATCGCGGCGCTCTCCAGCCCCAGCATCGCGTAGAAGGTGATGCCGAGCGCGCTCACCGTGGTCGCGGCGGTCACCGGCACGGCGTCGATGGGGCGCAGCGCCGCCATCCCGTCGGTCCCGAGGGCCCAGAGCGCGAGGCCGATCACCGCGGCGAACGGCAGCACCTTGATGATCGAGCTCACCAGCTGGACGTTCCCGCCCATCGCGCGCACGTTCGCCCACGTGAGCAGGGCGAGCGCGCCGAGGGCGGTGGCGAGCTCTCCGCCCGGGACGGACGAGATGGCGGGCACGAGGCGCGCGAGGTAGTTGACGCCGGTGATCGTGATGGCCGCGTTGGCCGCCCACACCGAGACGAGGTAGCCCCACGAGCCGAGGAAGGCGGCCCCCTCGCCGACGCCCATCTCCATGTAGCCGTGCGCGCCGCCGGCCTGCGGATGGTGCCTGGCCAGCATCGCGAAGCACCAGGCGAGGCAGAGCGAGCCGGCGAGGACCACCAGCCAGGCGGTGACGGCGTTCCAGCCGTACGGGGCGAGCGAGGCCGGCTGGATGAAGATCGCCGCGCCGATGATGTTGCCGACGACGAGCGCGGTGGTGGTGTAGAAGCCGAAGCGCTTGCGCGCCCGGTGTTCGGCGGTGGTGAGGTGCGCGGGCTTCGTCACGCCGTCGCTTCCGCCAGGCTCGCCTCGAGGATCGCCATCGCCTCGTCCACGTCGGCGCGCGTGATGAGCAGGGGCGGCATGAACCGCACCGTGCTCACGCCGCAGTCGAGCAGGAGGAGGCCGTTGTGGTAGGCGCGGGTGATCAGCCGGTGGCACAGCTCCTTGGCCGGCGTGCGGTCCCCCGCGTCGGCGACGAGCTCCATGCCGATGAAGAGCCCGCGCCCGCGCACCTCGCCGATGCGCGGCTCGCGCGCCTGCCACTCGCGCAGGCGCCCGAGGAAGTAGCCGCCGACGTCGGCGGCGTTGGCCATGTACTCGCGCTCCACCACGTCGAGCGTCGCGATCGCCGCGGCGCAGCAGACGGGGTTGCCGCCATAGGTGTTGCCGTGCGCGCCGCGCTTCCACTGCTCCATCCACTTCTTCTTCGCCACCACGAGGCCGATCGGCATGCCGCTGCCGAGGCCCTTGGCGAGCGTCATGATGTCGGGGACCACGCCGTCGTGCTGCGCGGCGAACATCTTCCCGGTGCGGCCGACGCCCGACTGCACCTCGTCGAAGATGAGCAGGATGCCGTGCCGGTCGCAGAGCTCGCGCAGCCCGCGCAGGAAGCCCGGCGGCGGCACGAGGTAGCCGCCTTCGCCCTGCATCGGCTCGATGAGGATCCCCGCGACCTCCTTGGCGGGCACGTTCGCCGCGAAGAGGACGTGCTCGATGTAGTGCAACACGGCCTGTCCCTGGTCGTCGCCGGCGAAGATCGGCCGGAAGTTGTTGGGGTAGGGCACGTGCGTCACGCCCGGCATCGACGGGAAGAAGCCCTGCTGCTGCGTGTACTTGCTGCTGGTGAACGAGAGCGAGCCCATCGTGCGGCCGTGGAAGCCGCCGAGGAAGCCGATGAAGCGCGAGCGCCCGGTGACGTAGCGCGCGAGCTTGAGCGCCCCCTCCACGCTCTCGGTGCCGCTCTGGCACATGAACGAGAGCACGGGCTCGTCGCCCATGGGCTTGAGCTCGGCGATGCGCTCGCCGAGGCGCACCTGGCGCTCGTGCCAGTAGTCGCTCGAGATGTGCAGGAAGCCCTGCGCCGCCTCGGTGATGGCCTGCACCACGGCCGGATGCGAGTGGCCGGTGGAGCAGACGGCGATGCCGGCGGCGAAGTCGAGGAAGCGGTTGCCGTCGACATCCCACACCTCGGCGCCGCGGCCGTGGGACATCACGAACGGGTAGTCGCGCGGGTAGGAGGGCGAGACGACGGCGGCGTCGCGCGCGATGAGTGCCTTGGCCTTGGGGCCCGGCAGTTCGGTGCGGATGTGGGGGGAGCGCATGCGGGAAGTTGCGGCGGGCCTTGGGGGCGCACCAGAGGCGGCCGCTCGCCGGGCGGCGGAACGGAGGGGCGCCGCGCCGCCGCCCGTGCTACGTTGCGGACGACCCCACCCACCCGGCATGAGCGAGCACTGGGACTTCTACTTCTGCATGATCGACGGGGAGCCGAGCACGGTCTTCCTCGACCTCGCGCGGCGCGAGGGGGCGCCGGACGGCCGGCGTCCCGACTGCCTGCGCGTGCGCTTCGACTTCCTGACGCAGCAGGAGAACGGCTTCCCCACGCGAGACGAGGCGACGGCGGTGGAGCCGCTGGAGGACGCGATCGTCGCCGGCGTCTGCGAGGCGCTCGAGGCGGCGTTCGTGGGCCGCACGACCGGCGGCGGGATGCGGCAGCTCTACTTCTACGCCAACGGGCACACCGGGATCGAGCGCGCGCTCGAGGGGCTCGGCGAGCGGTGGCCCGACTATCCGCTCGCGGTGGACGTGGAGCACGACCCCGACTGGACCATCTACCTCGAGCACCTCTATCCGACGCCGCGCGAACGCGAGCGGATGGCGAACCGAGAGCTCTGCACGGCGCTCGAGGCGGAGGGGGACACCGGGGAGGTGCCGCGGCCGGTGGACCACTGGTGCTGGTTCGCCTCGCCGGAGGACCGCGCGACGGTCGCGGAGGCGATGGCGGCCCAGGGGTTCGCGGTGGTCGCGACGCCCGATGACGAGAATCCGGTCGCGCCGCTGCGGTACGGGCTCCACCTCCGCCGCACCGACCCGGTCTGGTGGCAGGCGATCGACGAGATCACCGACGCGTTCGTCGACGCGCTCGAGGGGATGGATGCGCAGTACGACGGCTGGGAATCGCCGGTCGTGCGTCCCGACGGGGGTTAGCGCGGGAGCGTGATCGTCACCCGTGTCGCGTGCGCCGCCTTGGTGCGCGCCTGCAGGTCGCGGAGCACGCGCAGTTCCTCGTCGGTCGGCGGCGGCACCTCGCGCACGGCCTCGGCCACGCGCAGCGGCCAGCCGCAGGCGGCGCGCACCTGCTCCACGGTCACGCCCGCGTAGCGCTGCGTCAGCACGAGCTCGCCGGTGTCGTCCACCGGCTCCATCACGCCGAGGTCGGTGATGAGCGCGCGCGGCCGGCCCGCGCTGGTGCGGAAGTCGAGCCGCTCGACGAACGTGCGCGCCGACTGCTTCATCACCACGAACACCTCGCGCGCCTGCGAGGCGATCTCGGGCGCGCCGCCCGCGCCGGGCAGCCGCACCGTCGGCGCGTCGTACGGTCCGATCACCGTGCTGTTGAGCCCGCCGACGCGGTCGACCTGCGCGGCGCCGAGGAAGCCGACGTCGACGCGCCCGCGCTGCAGGTAGTGCGTGAAGATCTCGGGCAGCGGGATCACGCTGCGCGCCGTCTCCGCCAGCTCGCCGTCGCCGATCGAGAGCGGCAGCGCGCTCGGCCGCGTGCCCACGGTGCCCGACTCGTAGATGAGCACGAGGTTCGGCGCGTGCGTGAGCCGCGCGAGGTTGCAGGCCGCGCTCGGCAGGCCGATGCCCACGAAGCAGACGGCGCCGTCGCGCAGGCGGCGCGCGGCGGCGATCGTCATCATCTCGTCCGGCGTGTACGCGGCGCTCATGCGGCGGCCCCCACGCTGCGCAGGAACCCCGCGTGGTCGGCGGTGCCGAGGACGTGGCGCTCCATCCAGGCGGTGAACGACCCGCGGTCGCGCGCGATCGCGTCCCACGCCTGGTAGAAGGCGTTGTCGCGCGGGTAGTGGCCGAGCGCGTACGACGGGTAGGCGCCGCCGGGCACCTCGCACACCGCGGCGACCTGCCAGGCCGGGATGACGAAGGCGTTCATCGGCGCGTCGAGCCGGTCGACGACGCGCTCGACGGTGACGACCACCGTGCGCGCCGCCATCGCGGCCTCGCGGCTCGCGCCGACGATGCCGCGCAGCAGCACGTTCCCCTCGGCGTCGGCCTCCTGCGCGTGCAGGATCGTCACGTCGGGCGTGAGCGCGGGGAGGGCGGCGAGCACCTCGCCGGTGAAGGGGCACGTGACCGAACGGACCTGCGCCGCGTTGGCGGCGGCGAGGTCGGTGCCAGCGTAGCCGCGCAGCATCGCGAACGGCAGTCCGGCGGCGCCCGCCGCGTAGCGTGCCGCCATCCCGGCGTGCGAGTGCTCGTCGATCGCGAGCGGGTGCGGCCACTGGTGCTCGATCGCGTCGCGCAGGCGGTGCAGCGAGCCGACGCCGGGGTTGCCGCCCCACGAGAACGCGAGGGCGGTGGCGCAGCCCATCCCGATCATCTGGTCGTAGACGAGGTCGGGCGTCATCCGCACGAGCGTGAGGCCGCGCCGCCGCTGGCGGATGATCTCGTGCCCGGCCGCGAAGGGGATGAGGTGCGTGAAGCCCTCGAGGGCGACGGTCATGCCGTCGTGGACGTGCGTCGCGATCGCGTCGCGGAGGGGGCGGTGCCGGGCCGTCATCCCCTCAATGTGCGTCGGGCACCAGCCGCACGGCGAGGTACTGCGCCAGGTAGTCGTGCAGCGACTGCACCGTGGCGGCGATGGTGTCGTCGGCGCGCATGAAGGGGAAGAGCGTGGGCCAGGAGCTCGCGATCGACGTCGTCGCCTGGCCGCGCCGCGCCTCGACGGTACGATGGAACCAGCGCTCCTCGCGGGCGGTGCCGTGCACGCGCAGCATCCGCGGCCGCCCGAGCTTGGCGATCGTCGCCGCGGCGAGCTCGGGATTGTGGTAGCGGCGCACGAAGAGGATCGGCTGCATCATCTCCTGCGACCAGCAGGGATGGTCCACCGGGACCTCCGCCACGGTCGGCGCGACGAAGTTGCCCGCGCCGAGACCGTGCTCGTCGAGGACGCGCCCGCCGGCGTGCACGCGGCCGCCGAGGTCGCGCAGCAGGTGCGCCGCGGCGCGGTACTCGAGGTAGTCGTGCGACGAGACGACCGGGCCGACGTCGGTGTCGGGACGCGTGGGGTCGCCGACGCGGAGGCGCTCGGTGTGCGCCACGAGCCGCTCGAGGAAGGCGTCGGCGACCTCGTCGTGCACGAAGCAGTGCGACGGCGCGCTCGCGCGCAGGCCCGTCATGCCGAAGGCGGCGCGGGCGATGCTCGACGCCGCGAGGTCGAGGTCGGCCTGCGCCGTCACGACGCGCGCGGCCTTGGTGGTCACCTCGAGGATGCACGGGTGCCGCACCGTGCCGCTGCGCGCGCGCAGCGACGCCGCGAGGCGCTCGGCGGGGCCGCTCGAGCCGGTGTAGGTCGCGCCCGCGATCCGCGCGTCATGGAACATCGCGTCGCCCATGTCCTCGGGCGATCCCATCAGCAGGTTGAAGGTGCCGGCCGGCGCGCCAGCGGCGTGGAAGGCATCGGCGAGGAGGCGCGCGGTCCAGGGCGCCTCCTCGGGGGCCTTGAGCACCACCGAGTTGCCGGCGAGCAGCGCCGCGGCGCACGGCGCGGCCGCCATCGCGAGCGGGTGATGGAATGGCGCGAACACCGCCCACACGCCGTGCGGGCCGACCTCCTCGTGGTGGCCGCGCGCGCGCGTGTGCGGCCGCTCGGGATCGGGCGCGAAGCCGTGCGAGGCCCACTCGTCGCAGTAGGAGACGAGCAGCTCCGTTGTGCCGTACACCTCGCGCAGCGCCTCGCGTCGGTTCTTCCCCACCTCCATCGAGAGGACCGCCGCGAAGTCGGAGGCGCGCGACTCGATCGCTTCGCCGAGGCGGCGCACCACGCCGCGCCGGTCGGAGGGGGTGGCGGACGCCCACGCGCCGAACGCGCGATGCGCCGCCTCGATCGCCATCGCGACCTCGTGCTCGATCGCCGCGGGGAAGTTCCCCAGCACGAGCCCGCGGTCGGTGGGCGAGTGCTTGGGGCGTACGCGCGTCGCCTCGCGGTCCGCGCCGTCGAGGTACAGCTGGTGCGTGCGGCCGATCAGGGCGCGCATCCGCGTGACCGCCTCGTCGTAGGCCGCATGCTCGCGCGCCGTGACGGAGAGTGCCATGGGGTCGGTGCCGGCCTCGCGCATCAGGCGGTCCCGCCGGCGGCGAAGTGGCGCGCGAGCAGGCGGTCGAGCAGGGCGAGGCCGTCGGCGAGGTCGCGCTCGGCGACCACCAGCGGCGGCGCGAGCAGCACGAGGTTGCCGCGCGTGGCGAAGGACACGCCCTCCGCGAGCCCGTCCCGCACGAGCGCGGCGAGCGCGGCCGGCGTCTCGGGCCAGGGCGCGAGCGGCTCGCGCGTGGCGCGGTCGCTCACGAGCTCGAGCACGGCCCACAGCCCGTGGCCGCCGCGCACGTCGCCGATCACCGGATGGCGCCGCTGCATCCCGCGCAGCGCGTCGATCATCGTCGCGCCGAGCCGGCGCGAGCGTTCGACCAGCCGCTCGTCCTCGTATGCCCGCACGGCCGCGACGCCGGCGGCGCAGCTGAGCGGGTGGCCGCAGTACGTGAGGCCCGTCGCGAGCATCTCGTGCTCGAGCCGCCCGGCCACCTCCGCCGAGAGCACCACCGCGCCGAGCGGCAGGTGCGCGCCGGTGAGCCCCTTGGCGAGCGTCATCAGGTCGGGACGCCCCGCCTCGCCATGCCGCTGCCAGGCGAACCACTCGCCGCAGCGCCCGAAGCCGCTCATCACCTCGTCGGCGATGAGCAGCGTGCCGTGCTCGCGCGTGACGGACCGCAGCGCCGGCCAGTACGTGTCGGGCGCGACGATGCCGTTGGTGCCGGCGTCGGGCTCCATGAGCACGGCGGCCACCTCGTGCGGGCCCTCGCGCGCGATGAGCTCGCCGACGTGCGCCGCGGCGCGGCGGCCGCACTCGTCGGCGTCGGTCGTGCCCCAGGGGCAGCGGTACGCGTACGGCGGCAGCGCGTGCAGCACGTGGTGCGAGGCGGGGTCCGCGACGGCCCGCGTGCGCGTGTCGCCCGAGAGCGCCATCGTCGCGTAGCTCGCGCCGTGGTACGAGCGGTCGCGCGTGATCACGAGCCCGCGCGGGCGCCGCTGTGCCTGCCGCGCGAACTTCACGGCGTGCTCGTTGGCGTCGGCGCCGCCGAGCGTGAAGAAGACGCGGCCGCCGGTGAAGCCGCTGCGCTCCAGCAGCAGCGCCGCGAGCTCGGCGCGCGGCTCGGCCCCCCACGCGTTGGCGATGTAGCAGAGCCGGTCGGCCTGCGCCTTGATCGCCTCGACGACGCGCGGATGCTGGTGCCCGAGGTTGCAGCACTCCGACTGGCTGCTGAAGTCGAGGATCCGCCGGCCGTCGGCCGTGAGGAAATGCGCGCCCTCGCCCCCGACGACGGTGGGGGCGTCCCAGCGATCCTGGACGGTCCAGCTGTGCAGCACCGTCCGGCGTTCCGCGGCGTGCGAGGGCATCGGCGGCAAATATACGGGCCACGCCGCCGCGCGCTCGCGCGGCGGCGTCACGTTGCGGCCCCTCCACCGTCGGCCTAGCTTCGCCCGCATGTGCGCGCTCCGTCCCCGATGACCCGCCTCCTGGCCCTCACGCGGGCCGTCTCCCCCGGTCTCGCGACCTGCGAACTCACGCACCTCGACCGCGCCCCGATCGATGTCGCGACGGCGGAGGCGCAGCACGCCGCCTACGAGCGGCTGCTGGAGAGTCTCGGCTGCACGGTGCGGCGGGTGGCGCCGGCCCCGTCACATCCTGATGCGGTCTTCATCGAGGACACGGCGGTGGTGCTCGACGAGGTCGCGGTGGTCACGCGGCCCGGGGCCGCGTCGCGCCGCGGCGAGGTGGAGGTGGTGGCGGAGGCGCTCGCGCCGCTGCGGCCGCTGCAGCGCATCGAGGCGCCGGGCACGCTCGATGGCGGCGACGTGATCGTGGTCGGGCGGCGCATCCTCGTGGGGCGCACCGGCCGCTCCAACGACGCGGGCATCGCGCAGCTGCGCGCCCACGTGGCGCCGTTCGGCTACACGGTGGAGGGCGTCGACGTCACCGGCTGCCTGCACCTCAAGTCCGCGGCGACCGCGCTCGACGACGCGACGGTGCTCTGCAACCCCGCCTGGGTGGATCCGCGCGCCTTCGCGCCGCTGCGCACGCTCGCGGTGGACCCGGCCGAGCCGATGGCGGCGAACGTGGTGCGGGTGGGCCCGGCGCTGGTGCACGATGCGGCGCACGCGCGCACACGGGCGATGCTCGAGGCGCACGGGTACACCGTGCACACGACCGACGCGTCCGAGCTCGCGAAGGCCGAGGGGGCCGTGACCTGCTGCTCGATCCTGCTGCGGGCGTGAGCGTGGCGACGACGGCGTCGGACCCGTGGAGCGCGGCGGCGTGGGCCGCCCGATGGGCCGCGCTGTGGCAGGCGCTCGGCGCGCCGGCGCCGCACGCGGTCGACGAGCTGCTCGCGCGCTACGACGAGCCGCACCGGGCGTACCACACGCGCACGCACCTCGCGGAGTGCCTGGCGCGCTTCGACACGGCGCGGTCGCGTGCCGCGCGGCCCGCGGAGGCGGAGTGCGCGCTGTGGTACCACGATGCCGTGTACGACCCGCGTGCCGCCGACAACGAGGCGCGCAGCGCCGACCTCGCCGCCGTGGCGATGGCGCGCGCGGGCCTCGCGCCCGAGGCGATCGATCGCGTGCGCGCGCTGGTGATGGCGACGCGGCACGAGGCCGTGCCCGACTCCCTCGACGCCGCCCTCGTGGTCGATGCCGACCTCGGCATCCTCGCCGCCGAGGCGGCGCGCTACGCCGAGTACGAGCGCGCGGTGCGCGCGGAGTATGCGTGGGTGCCGCTGCCGGTGTTCCGCGCGCGGCGCGCGGCGATCCTCGAGGTGTTCCTGCAGCGACCCCGACTGTTCACGAGCGGCGCGTTCGATGCCGATGAGGCGCGCGCCCATTCCAACCTGGCCCATGCGATCTCCGCGCTGCGCGACCGGTAGTCTCGTCCTCCTGCTGGCGGCCTGCGCGCCCAGCCTCGACCCCACGCCGGTGACGGTGTCGCGCACGGCGCAGCGCAGCGGCACCACGGCGCTGCTGATCGCCGTGAGCGCGGTGAGCGACGACGTGGCGTGGACCAGCGGCGCGCGCGGCACGTGGGCGCGCACCGAGGATGGGGGTACGACGTGGACGACCGGGCGCGTGCCCGGCGCCGACTCGCTCCAGTTCCGCGACGTGCACGCGCTCGACGCGCGCACCGCCTGGCTGCTGAGCATCGGCAACGGGAGCGACTCGCGCATCTACCACACGCGCGACGGCGGCGGCAGCTGGACGCGGCAGTTCACCAACCCCGATTCGGCGGGGTTCTTCGACTGCTTCGGCTTCTGGGACGCACGGCGCGCGGTGGTGATCGGCGACGCGATCGGCGAGGCGATGGCGGTGCTGGTGACGGACGACGGCGGCGCGCGGTGGACGCGCGTGCCGCCCGAGCGCCTGCCGCGCGCCGCGCGGGGCGAGGGGAGCTTCGCCGCGAGCGGCACCTGCGTGACGACGGGCCCCGAGGGGCGCGCCTGGATCGTCATGAACACGCCCCAGCGGTCACGGCTGCTGCGGACGGCCGATCACGGGCGGACGTGGGCGCTGGAGACGCTGCCGATCACGACGCACGAGGGGAGCGGGGCGCAGTCGGTGACGTTCCGCGACGCGCGGCACGGGATGGTGCTGGGGGGCGGCTACGGCGTGCAGCCGGGCGACACGCTGGTCGCGGTCACGTCGGACGGCGGCGACACGTGGGTGCCGCGCGCGGCGCCCCCGTTCAAGGTGGGGACGTGGGGCGGTGCGTTCGTGCCCGGGGCGCGCGTGCCGACGGTGGTGGCGGTGGGTCCCAACGGGAGCGCCTGGTCACGCGACCTGGGCGCGAGCTGGGTCGTGCTCGACAGCGCGAACTACTGGAGCGTGGGCGTGGCGTCGGGGCGCGCCGGCTGGGCCGTCGGCACGCAGGGCCGCGTCACGCGCCTCGGCGGCTGGTGAGCGTCTCGCGCGCGACGGCGAGGTCGCTCTCGAGCCGGCCGCACATGATCTCGCAGAGCGCGAGCACGTCGTCGTCGGCGAGGGCGTAGTAGACGAAGAGCCCCTTGCGGGTGCGCGAGAGGAAGCCGGCCGCGTGAAGCTGCTGGAGGTGCTTGGACAGGTTGCCCTGACCGAGGCCGGTCTTCTTGACGAGCTCGGTGACGGTGAGGGGGCCGTGCTCGAGCGTGTGCAGGATGGCGAGTCGCGCGGGCTCAGCGAGCGCACGGAAGCGGCCGGCGACCATCGAGAGCAGTTCCGGGGTGGCGGCGCGCTTCATCGCGGGGCGGGTCTTGGTGGCCATATCCCTAAATAGTAGCACAGTTCGGAGGAGGTCGGCGGGAGGGGCGCGCGGCAGCGGTCGCGGGAGCTACCCCCGTCTGGCGCGGAAGTTCGGTGATATGCAGTATATAGTATATGCCGAATCGCGCTTTTTCTGCGCCCGCGCCCGCCGCGGCAGTGCTGGCCCTTACGGGGCGGCGGGCGCGCGGGTTGCGCGCGATCGGCCTGCTCGTGGCGACGGGATGGCTCGCGGCGGCGCCGCTCGGCGCACAGGGGCGGGGCAGTGCCGAAGCCCAGGATGGGGCGCAGGGGCGGGTCGCTGCCGGCTCCCCCGCCGCGCGATGGACCGTCGCGGCCCCTGACGCCGCGCTCGCCTGGTACGCCGTCCTCGCGGATCACGCGCTGCCGGGGGACGGCGCCTTCGCCTTCACGGCCCGCGCGCCCGGCGGGCCGGCGGTCCCCGAGGCGCGCCGGCGCGCGCTGGCCGCGATGCGGGGGCGTGACGTGCTGCACTTCGCGCCGCTCTACCATCCCTCCGGCGACCGCGCGGCGCTCGCGGCGGCGGTGCGCGCCGCGGCGCGGGATGCCGGTCCCGAGGCCGCGCACGCCCCGCGGGCCGCGCTGCTCGTCGGCGCGCTGCGGCGCTCGATCCCCGCGGCCGACCGGGCGCGCGAACTGGGGCCGCTCGCCGACGCGCTCGTGCAGCGTCGCGTGGCGCCCGTGGACGCCGCGCGACTCGCCGCGCTGCAGCGCGCGCTCGACTCGCTCTGGCTCCCGGCGCTCGCGCCGTGGCTTGCGCTCGAGCGGCTCGACGCGGGCCGCCTGATCGTGGCACCGGCCGTCGGCCCGGAAGGCCGGCTCTTCTCCGGCACCGCCGACCGTGCCGACAACCTCGTGGCGGTGGGCGCCTTCGCGGAGGATCCCGACCCCGAGGCGCCGCTGCACGCCTTCGCGCGTGAGGCGTGCTTCCCGCCGATCTCGCGCGTGACGACCGCCGACCGCGGCTTCCGCGTGGGCGACGCCGCGGCCACGCGCCGCGCGAGCCTGGCGGCGGTGCGCTGCGGGGCGGGGCTGCTCGACGCCCGGCTCCCCGCGCGCGCCGCGGCCTTTCGAGCCTTCTGGCTGCGCCGCGCCGGCACGGCCGCCCCGGGCGACGAGGTGGCGCTGCGCGCCGCCTTCGACCGCGCCTTTCCCACTGACCCCGCGCTCGATCCCGCGATCCGTCGCGCGCTCCTGCGCCTGCAGGAGGTGCGCTGAGCCCCCGGGCCGACCGTTCGCGCGCCGTCCTCCCCGTCGTTGTCCCACTGCACGACACGTTCCCCCCAGTTCCCCGAGGTACCCACCGTATGCGTCACCCTTGGTCCACGGCCCTCGCGGCCCTCGCCCTCCTCGCCGCGCCCAGCGTCGCGCGCGCGACCGACGGGCATCTCCTCCACGGCGTCGGCGCCGTGAACTCCGCCCTCGGCGGCATCGGCGTGGCGTCCAACGCCAGCGTCCTCGGCTCGTTCTACCACAACCCCGCGGGGCTCGCGAGCTTCGAGGGCACCAACCTCGAGATGGGCTTCGAGCTGATGAAGCCCGAGCGCACCGTCTCGTCGACCTTCGGCGCGATGAGCGGCTCGACGACGAGCGACGCCGACTTCTCGCCGATCCCGGCCTTCGGCTTCACCACCAAGCTCGAGAACGGCGTGGTGATCGGCCTCTCCGGCCTCGGCATCGGCGGCTTCGGCGTGAACTACGCGGCCGACCCCACCAACCCGATCCTGATGCCGGCCCCGAACGGCTTCGGCCAGGTCTACTCGAACTTCCAGCTGATGAAGATCTCGCCGGCGGTCGCGTGGAAGCCGACCGACAAGCTGAGCGTCGGCTTCGCGGCGAACATCGACTGGGCCTCGCTGGGCGTGTCGCCGATGCCGATCGCGGCGCCGGACTACGATCCGGGCCCGGACGCGACGCCGGGCACTATGGACGACCGCTCGTTCTATCCGTCGGCGGCCGCGTCGGACGCGGTGTTCGGCTTCGGCCTGCAGGCCGGCCTGCAGTACGCGGTGAGCGAGAAGCTCACGCTCGGCCTCGCCTACACCTCGCCGCAGATGTTCGGCGACTTCGAGTACACCTCGACGCACGCGAACCCCAACCTGCCGAACTACGGCACGGCGCGCGAGATCGCGTTCCGCATGGACGTGCCGGCCGTGTACGCCGCGGGCCTCGCCTGGTCGCCGAACGCGCGGTGGCATTACGGCCTCGACGCCAAGTACATCGCCTACTCGACGACGAAGGGCTTCGACGAGAAGGGCTACAACCCCGACGGCTCGGTGAAGGGCTTCGGCTGGGACGACATCATGGCCGTCTCGGCGGGCGTGAGCTTCAAGGCCAGCGACCGCATCACGCTGCGCGGCGGCTACCACTACGCCGGCAACCCGATCCCCGACGAGCAGTCGATGTTCAACGTCCCCGCGCCGGCGGTGGTGCAGCACCACGCGACGGGCGGCCTCGGCGTGATGATCACCGAAGGCGTCGAGTTCAACCTGGGCGCCTACAAGGCGTTCGAGAACTCGATCGAGGGCGCGATGTACCGCCCGATGGCGATCCCCGGGACGTCGGTGAAGAACGCGATGTCGGAGACGTCGATCCTGATGGGGTTCACGTTCCGGCCGAAGAAGTGATCGGCAGGCGGTAGGCAGTCGGCAGCGAGACGAGGGCCGGGAGCGACGATCGCTCCCGGCCCTCGTGGCATTCCGTGGACCGCCGACTGCCTACTGCTGACGCTTCCCCACGTTGTCCGGCAGCATCTTGATCACCGCCACGAAGATCGCGCCCACGATCAGCGCCATCACGAACGGATTCACGTGCAGCACGTCGGCGAGCGTGATCTTGCCGAGGTTCATCATCTTCACGATCGGGTCGATCAGCGTCGTGTAGACGAGCGTGAAGACGAGGGCGCCGACGATGCCGCCGAGGATGGCGACGATCGCGTCGCGGCGGCCCTCGCCGATGCCGACGGCGCAGGTGCCGGGGCAGTAGCCGCCGATGCCGAAGCCGACGCCGAAGACGAGGCCGCCGAGCAGCACGCCGACCACGTAGGTCGGCTTGACGTCGAAGTGCAGGATCTGCGGCACGACGAGCGAGAGGCCGTACACGAGCACCATGCCCACGGCCATCGTGAGGGCCATGAACTTGATGACCGTGAGGTTCTCGAGGCGCAGGTTCTTGGCGATCATCGCCGGGCTCGAGGCCCGCACGCGCTGGATGAAGAAGCCCATCGCGACGCCGATGAGCGTGGAGAGGATGGCGATCATCATGGTGGTCAGGCCCCTGCCGCGCGGCGGCTCGAGAGCATCTTGGCGGAGAGGATCCCCGTCGCGAAGACGCCGATGGCGAAGATGAACCCGCTCACGCTGAGCTGGGTGATGCCGGAGATGATGTGCCCGCTCGTGCAGCCGCCCGCGATGCGCGCGCCGAACACGATGAGGAAGCCGCCGATGAAGGCGTCGCGGTAGCGCTTGGCGTTGCTCGTCTCGCCGGGGTGCGCCATCTCGCACTTGGGGGCCTTCTCGCGGTTGACCCTGGCGCCGATGAAGCCGCCGATGAGCAGGCCGACGAGGATGAAGGTCTCGGGCTTGAAGAGCGAGCCGACCTTCACGAGGTACGGGTTGGCCTCGGCGTACGCGGGATCGAAGGCGCGGAAGAAGGCGCCGATGACGCGCGGGTAGGTGCCCGAGACGCCGATGGGGCCCCAGACGATGATGGAGACGGCGCCGAGGATGCCGAAGAGGATGCCGTAGAAGACCCAGGGGGTCTTCGGGGCCTCCTTCATCGGCACCGGGACGTCGGCCGTGGGGGCGGTGGTGGATGACATGCGTGCTCCTGCGGTTGGGGGGATCAGGGCTTCGACTCGTACCGCTGCGGGGCGCCCGGCTTGCGGTCGTCCGGCACGTAGCGGTCGGCGTACGGCATCTTCACGGCGCGCAGCGCGTCGGCGTCGAGCGTCGCGTCCTTCGCGATCACGTCGTCCTGCGCGAGCAGGTAGGCGGTGAGCGCGTAGGTCTGGTCGTCGGTCAGCGAGCCCGGCGCGGTGTGCGGCATGGCGCGCTTGATGTAGTCGAACAGCGTGGTGGCGTGCGACCAGTAGTTGCCGATGGTGTGCGGCAGCTTGGGGTCGTGCGCGAACTTGTACCCTTCGGCTTCGGGGACGCGCCCGAGGAGGCGCGGGAAGGCGGGCTCCATCCCCTCGCCGTTCTGCCCGTGGCACATCGCGCACTGCGCCTTGTAGAGCTCGGCGCCCTGCGCGACGGTGCCCTTGCCCTTGGGGAGCTCGGCGCCGTCGGGGCCGATGTCGTGGTCCATCGCGGCGATGGCCCTGGCGTCGGCCTTGGCGCCGAGGCCGTACGACTTGCCCGCGCCCGGCCCTCCGGGGACGGCGCCGCCGTCATAGTCGGCGAAGCGCGCGGCGGGGGCGTCGGCCGCGGGGACGTGCGGCACGCTCGACTCGGGCGTGCCGCCGCAGGCGGCCGCGCCGAGCGCGAGCGAGGCGATCAGGAGGCGACGCATGGTCAGGTCTCCCCGAAGAAGAAGACCTTGCCGCTGCGCTCGACCTTCCATCCCAGGATCTGGTTGAAGTGGTAGTCGGTGCCGAGGCCGCGCTCGGCGACCGCGTCGGCGCGCGTCGGCTGCACGTAGCCGGCCTCGTCCGTGGCGCGGCTGAGCAGGACGGCCTCGTTGCCCTTCCACTCCCACATGTACTGGAAGCGCACCGTGCTCTTGGGCTCGGGGCGCGAGAGGAGCTCGGCGTCGCGCCACGACTTGCCGCCGTCCACGCTCACCTCGACGCGCGTGATGCGGCCGCGGCCGCTCCAGGCGATGCCGTTGATGGCGTGCCAGCCCTCGGGCACCGTGTCGAAACTGCCCGCCACCGGCTTTGCCGACGAGGAAGTGGTGCGTCATGAGCAGCTCGGGGATGCGGTTCGTCCAGCCGAGCACTTCGGCGGTGGCCGGGGCGTTGCGGGCGGCGGCCTCGATGGCGCGGCGCAGGGCGTGGTCGCGGCCGGTCGTGAAGGTGATGTGCCAGCCTTGTTGCCGCAACAGGAGACGGGCGGTTTCCTCGGCGGCCTGGCGGCCGGAGTTGATCATGAAGA